>OHOO01000139.1_pt1 | contig 22665 bp, 15 predicted proteins | sample 1569891 | NCBI WGS metagenome assembly OHOO01 (sample SAMEA3879600, study PRJEB24766) | human gut metagenome | biome: human-associated habitat; feature: feces | place: USA | collected 1985/1987
CCTCATGTCCTCCTATAACCAGATCAACGGCATCTGGGGCCACTACCAGTATGAGCTGGTCACCGGCATCCTGCGCAACGAGTGGGGCTTTGACGGCGTGGTGATGACCGACTGGTATTCGACGCTGCCGGGGCTTGCCGACGCGGGCAGCGCGATCGGCGCGGGGAACGACATGATAATGCCGGGGACGCCGCTGGATAAGCTTGCGATACGGCGCGGCCTGAGCAAATTCCGCCTGACGGATACCGATCTGAAGCGCTCCGCCGCCAGAATAATAAGAAGCATCCTGCGCAGTAATGTCAATAAGCCGCAGGAGTAACGAAAACCCAGCCGCCAGGAAATTTAGATGGGTGTTCATAAAACAGTCAATGGAGCGTATCGATACAGATACGCTCCATTTCTCATGTCAACATACTATGTAATGGGGTGCAGCCCCTTGGCTCTCCCTTTGGGAGAGCTGTCACCGCAGGTGACTGAGAGGGTCTTGCAGCCTTTTTCGAATGATAAGATCAATTTGTGTGCACACACCACGAAAATCCCTGTCGATATCCCGGTTGGAGAATCGCAGAATCTCCAACCCAAGAGACATCAGGAATTGAGAACGTTCCGCATCATAAGCAAGCCCCTGAGGTTCATAATGCTGAGAGCCATCCAATTCAATGACCAGTCTGGCCGAAGCACAGTAAAAGTCCACGATGAATCTGCCGATAATCCGCTGTTTATAAATTTTTACTGGATATTTGCGGAGAAAAAGGTACCAGAGCTTACGCTCATGGGGTGTCATCTCCCTGCGAAGTCGCCGGGCATTTTCTAATTGGGTGTTGTCTTTTGGTATAGTCATTGGTTGCCCTCTCCGTCCTCGCTATGCTCGGCCACCTCTCCCAAGGGGAGAGGCAAGGGGGACTCGTACGGTACACCAACTGCCGCGGGAGGCAGTTTGCCTTTATCCGACATTCCGGTAGTAGGTGGAGAAAGCTTCCCGGTCTTTGCTGATCAGCTCGCCGGTTTCCTTGCTGTACTTGTTCTTGTAGCTGACGGCGTAGATCACGTCTTCTCTGCTGTCGTCGTAGCCGGAAGTCATTTCAATGTAATAATCCTTTTCATCCGTACCCAGAATCCGCATTTTCACAAGATCGACCGTGGTTTCCGCTTCGATTTTCACGGGGAAGTGGAAATTGTTGCGGAACTGGAAATCGGTGGTTCCCCAGTTCACGGCGGCGTCCAGTCCCAGAGGAAGATAGGCCACAGTCGCGCCGTGGCAGGAGCGGGTGACGACCTCCAGATCGGCAAGCAGTACGCAGTTGTACAGCGTGCTGGAGCCCTGACACACGCCGCCGCCGATGGCGTCGGTCAGGCGGTTGCCGGAGTAGGCGGGGGCGGGCTTGTAGCCCTTTTCCGCCGTGCGCTCACCCAGCGTGTCGTTGTAGGAGAAGGTTTCTCCCGGCTGAACGACGACCCCGTTGAGGGCTTCGCAGAGCAGGCGCAGATTGGTATTGCGGTTTTCATTGTCGCTGTGCTTCGTCTCGCAGGAGCCGAGAACATCCCGGAAATAAACGGCATCCCCCAGAATTTCCGGCTCCACGAACGTCATGGGAACGGAGACGGTTTCCCCGGGCCTGGCCTGCGCCAGCGCCGCTTTCGCCGCGTCCAGATCGAAGGAATAGCCGTAGGAGCCGGGGACGAACCGGTATTCCGTCATGTCGAGGGAATCGTCAACGGGCGCGGTGCAGATTTCATCGTAAATGGCATCCAAGTCCAGCTCCGCGGGGGCGGATTCCGCAGGGATGTCCACGGTGACGCGGTATTCTCCGGTTCGACAGGCGGTCACGGCCTGACTGTAAGCCCTCAGAATCTGGTCACAGGCGCTGTCCACGTCCAGATGCGCTTTGGGAACGCCCACGGTCAGTTCCAACGTCTGGTAGGGGGCGCTGGGGTCGTGGTTTTCCGTGCCGAGGTCGGGGGCGTCGCCGGTGAGGGCGTAGTGGGAGTCGCTGAATTCTGTGTCAAACTCGCTGGCATAGCCCTCCAGCGCGGTGCGGATAAATTCGGATTTTACGCTCAGATAGGGACGCAAATCCATGTTGCCGGGGAGAGAGCCGTCGGAACGACCCATGCGGTAGGCATCGTTCACGGCGGCGCGGACGTCCACCTGAACGCCAGTGTCGGCGGGGGAGAGGGTAATGGATTCCATGGGCAGCGCCACCGTCAGGTTTTCCCGGTACAGCGTCTCGTCCAGAGCCGCCTGAAGGGCTTTTCTGGCCTCCCCTTTGGTCATGCCGCCAACGTCCACCCCGGCGATGGAGACGCCGTCGGCCATCCGGCAGTGATAGGGGTCGAGGGCGGGGCGGACAAGAAAGAAACCGACCGCCGCCAGCGTCAGAACCAGCACGCAAACCACAGCCACCGTGACGATTCGGCGGGAGGATACGCTTTTTTGCGGGGAATCCGCGGAAAAATGGCCTTTTGACATGGATTTTCCTCCTGAAAAAAGTCAATGCAGAAACGGAAACGTATTTCCCTCATTATACTACATTTCCCGGCAAATGCAAGACCAGAAACCGGGCGGCGCTTGCGCATCCTGCCGTTATATGGTAGAATGGGGGCAAACGTTGCAGAGGAGAGCGGATATGGAGATCAGTCAGTTTTTCATGAATGGTGATATCAAAGGCGCTATCGCGTACATGCGGGAACATGAGGAATTCAAGGACATTCTTCCTGCATACGTGGCGATCTTTGAAAATGGCGAATACCGCAGATTTGACGTACCGGACAAGCTCAACGAGATACTCCGCTTGTACCAGATCTATTACCGGGATACCTTTTACTGCGGCTTGCCGGAGGCGGAGGCCGCAGAGAAGCTGCTGGCGGGGCTGAAAGCGCTTCTGGGTATGCCAGACGCGGAGGAAGCGCTTCTGACAGAGCGGCTTCAGGCGGTGTTTGAGGCGGAGGGCTATCATGCGCTTTTCGGGAAAACACAGGGCTATTACGGCCCCTACATCTGGCGGGAAACGGTTCCCACTGTCTATCAGGTCGGGCTGCCGGGCGGGACGGCGGAATATACCGTCAACATTCTCAAGGGCTTCGTGTTCCGCAGCTGGATGGATTATCTGACCTTCGGCAGGTTCGGTACGGGCGGCTGGGCTTCCCCCGACGGCACGATCAACTGCATCGAGCAGGCGTATGACTTTGAAAGCGAGCGGTTTCTGGTTTCGCTCCTGAAGCACGAAGCCCAGCACACCGTAGATATGAAGCAATTCCCGGGAATCACCCCCGAAGAGCTGGAATACCGGGCAAAACTGGTGGAGCTTCACTATTCTGGCAATCTGGGGTTGCTGCAAAAGTTCCTGTCGGAAGCGGATGAAAGCAGAACCGGCGACAGCCACGCTATGGCCTCCACAAGAATCAAACGCGAGTTCGCGGATACGGATCAGAGGTCGCTGCCCTGCGTTCAGGCGCGGGCGCTGAAACTGCTTCACGCCCATACGGCAGAAATGGAAGAAAAATATGGGAAGCAGAAAGCCGTGTCCGGCGGTTGATTACGGTAAATCCCGCTTTATCGAATAGAAACAAACGGCGTGACCGGGAAAGGTCACGCCGTTTGCGTATGCAGATGGTTTTCTTATTCGCCGCCGGAATCTCCGCCGTTCTCCGAGGCTTCGGTAGTGGAAGGCTCGGAAGTGGATGGCGTGGTAGGCGGTGTGGTAGACGGTGCCGTGGGTGTGGTGGCAGGTTCGGTAGAGGGGGCGGTGGACGGCGTTGTGGGTACGGTCGTAGGTTCTGTCGGCTCTTCGACCCGCGCGACCACCTTGTTCACTGTCTTGTACCGGGAATTGGCGACAAAATCCTTGGAGATCAGCACGCCGGTGGCCTTGTCGTACTTGCTCTTGTACGTCTTGACCAGATAGCCGGTGGTGCCTTCCTCAATCACGTCTCCGTTCTTGTAGCCCTCAGGGTTGTCGGGCTTGAAGTCCTTGTATTCCGTTTCAGGCTTGTAGGTCTCGGAGACGACATAGCTCATTTCAACGTAATAGTCCTTCTCGTCGGTGCCGAGGATCTGCACATTGACATAGCCGCCGCTGACGCTTGCCTCTATTTTAATGGGGTAATTGGTGTTGTTGCGGAACTTGAAGTCGGGAGAGCGCCAGCTGACAGTGGCGTCCATGCCGTAATTGATATAGTTCACGGGGAAACCGTGGTTGGTGCGGGAGACAATTTCCAGATCGGCCAGCAGGGTGCTGCAATACAGCGTGGAGGAGACCTGACAGATGCCGCCGCCAACCTGATTCACCAGATCGTCGCCGGAATATGCCGGGGCGGACTTGTAGCCCTTTGCGGTGGTGCGTTCGCCCAAAGTGTCGTTGAAGGAGAAGGTCTCGCCGGGGTTCAGCACGACGCCGTTCAGCGCCTTACATGCCAGCTCCAGATTGGCGGTGCGGTTGGCGTTGTTACTGTGGGGCGTGCTGGTGGTGCCCAGAACATCCCGGAAGAACACGTCGTCGTCCAGAATTTCCGGGGCGACATATTCCATGGGAACGCGGACGACCTCGCCGTACTGCGCCGCACTGACCTGCTTCTGCGCCTGCACCATGTCGAACACGTAGCCGTAGGAGCCGGGGATGGCCTTGAAGGTCTGCATATTGACGGTGGCGTCCACGGGCTCTACGCAGACATCGTCGTAAATTTTCTGCAAATCAACGGCATCTGGTTCGCCCTCGGCCTGCGCGCCCTCCGCCTTTACGGTGAAAACGTTCATGCTGTAGGCGTCCAGAATCTGGTTGAACACATCATCCACGTTGAAATTCACGCCGGGAGTTCCCATTGTGATGACCAGCGTCAGCTGAGGGGCATGTTCTTCGTCAAATTTGTCCGTCGCAAGATCGGGGACGTCGCCTTCCAGGGCGTAGGTGGTCTGGGTCAGCAGACTGCCGGCGGTTCCGGCGTAGTCCTCCAGAACGCCCTTGATATAATCCTGCTTCAGATGCAGGTAGGGCAGCAGCCCGATGATGTGGTTGCTCCTGAGGGACGCCTGATAGGCTTCCTGACGCTCAGACTTGGTGCCGGTTCTGCCGTAGGCATAGGCGGCGTTGACGGCGGCCTTTACGTCCAGCTTCGCGCCGGTATCGCTGGGGGACAGCTGTAAGGTGGTATCGCCCAGAGTCACCACCATGGCCTGCTTCGTGTAGGTCTGGTCGGTAACAGCGCGAACGGCGGTGATGGCATCGGACTTGCTCATTCCGCCCACGTTCACACCGGCGACGGTGACATTGTTCAGAATTTTTTTGCCGTAGGGGTCGCCGGAGACGTTGACGACGAAAATGGCAATCAGGGAAATGATCAGAACCAGCGCGGCGGCGCACAGAGCCACCATCACGGGCTTCTGGTTGTTGTCCACAAAGGAAAGAGCCTTATCAAGGAAGGACGGAGTGCCGCGCTTCGGGGGGTTCTCCTTCTCGTCCAGTGAAAAGTCCAGTTCCTCGTCGGGAACCGGGCTGTCTTCTCCGGAAAACAGACTGTTCTCTTCGGGAAACAGGCTGTCGGCCTCGGTGATAAGGCCGGCGGCCTCCGGGTCGGTGGTGTCCAGATCAGGGACGGAGGCTTCGGAGAAGATGGGGTCATCCGGCTTCGCGGGCTTCTCCTGACCGGTCAGCTGACGGAAGCTCTTTTCGATTTCACGTTCTTCTTCCCGGTATGGCCGGGGGTTGGAAAATTTGCCTTTAGACATAGGCTGCTCCTTTCCTGAGGGAAGGTTGGATTCAACGCTATTATAACACGGAATGTCAAGGGAACCTCTGAACAAATCGGCAAGAGCTGTGAGCGAGAGATTTTTCGTCCAATCGAGGTATCGGAAACGGCGGAATACTGTATGTATTTCCCGTTTTCGATACCGAAGAGTGGGCGAAAAAGATCCGCTCACAGCCGCAGACGATTTATTCAGAGGTTCCCAAAACGTCAGCTCTGGAAAAAGCTGGTATAGTGCTCCACAAACAGCTTGCTCTGCTTCAGGCTGTCCACGCCGTTGGCAAGCTTGAAGCGGAGAGTGGGTTCCTTGGCGCTGGCGAGGAAGGTGACCCGCTGCTTGTAATCCGGGTCGGAACACAGCGCGCCCACGGCCTCGAAATTCAGATTGCTCAGGGTGAACAGCACGTCTCCGGACTTCTGGCGGATGTCCTTGATGCCGACTTGCCGAGCCTTTGCCCGGAGCAGGGCGATATCGATGAGATTCAGCACGCCCTTGGGCGGCTCGCCGTAGCGATCGACGATCTCGTCCAGCAGATCGTCGGCGTCCTCCTGAGAGCGGATGGCGGCCATGCGGCGGTACAGGTCCATCCGTTCCTCGCCCCGGGAGACGTAGTCTTTGTCCACATTGGCGGTGACGTTCAGGTCGGCGGTGCATTCCGGTGCCTTGGGGGCTTCGCCCTTTTCCTCCAGAACCGCCTCGTCCAGCAGCTTGAGGTACATGTCGTAGCCAACGCTGGACATGTGGCCGGACTGCTCGGCGCCTAAGAGATTGCCCGCGCCCCGGATTTCCAAGTCCCGCATGGCGATTTTGAAGCCGGAGCCGAATTCGGCAAAGTCCCGGATGGCGGAAAGCCGCTTCTCGGCGACCTCGGTGAGATTCTTCTCCGGACGGTAGGTGAAATAGGCATAGGCGTGGCGGGTGGAGCGTCCCACCCGACCGCGAAGCTGGTGCAGTTGGCTCAGGCCGAACCGGTCGGCGTTTTCGATGATGAGGGTGTTGGCGTTGGGAATGTCCAGACCGGTTTCGATGATGGTGGTGCATACCAGCACCTGAATCTCGCCCTCGGCCATGGACTGCATCACGTCTCCCAGCGCGTCCTCGCCCATCTGGCCGTGGGCGACGCCCACGCTGATGCCCGGAATCCGGCGTTTGATCGCGGCGGCGCACTGGTCGATGGTTTCGGTGCGGTTGTGCAGATAGTAGACCTGCCCGCCCCGTTCGATTTCACGGCGGATGGCGTCGTCCACAATGGGTTCGCTGTATTCCATCACGAAGGTCTGCACGGGATAGCGGTCGGCGGGGGGCTGCTCGATGGTGGACATGTCCCGGATGCCGGACAGCGCCATGTTCAGCGTCCGGGGAATGGGCGTAGCGGAGAGGGTCAGCACGTCCACGCCCTTGGAAAGCTCCTTCAGCCGCTCCTTATGGCTGACGCCGAAGCGCTGCTCCTCGTCCACAATGAGCAGACCCAAATCCTTGAACTGGACGGTTTTTTGCAGCAGCTTATGGGTCCCGATGATTAAGTCAACGGAACCGGCGCGGAGCTTCTGTAAGGTCTGCTGCTGCATTTTCGGGGTGCGAAAGCGGCTGAGCACGTCGATGGTGACGGGGAAGCCCCGGAAACGCGCCACGGCGGTCTGATAATGCTGCTGGGCAAGCACCGTGGTGGGAACCAGAATCGCCACCTGCTTGCCGTCCATGACGGCCTTCATCACGGCGCGGAGGGCGACCTCGGTCTTACCGAAGCCCACGTCGCCACAGAGAAGACGGTCCATGGGGATGGGGGACTCCATGTCGTGCTTGATGTCCGCGATGCAGCGAAGCTGGTCGTCGGTCTCCGGGTAGGGGAAATTGTCCTCAAATTCCTTCTGCCATGGGGCGTCGGCGGAGAAGGCGTAGCCGGACTGCCGCTTCCGGGCGGCGTAGAGCTGGATCAGCTCCCCAGCCATGTCCTTGGCGGCCTTGCGGGCTTTGGCTTTTGTCTTCTGCCATGCGTCGGAGCCGATCTTGTTCAGCTTGACATTGCTGTCTTCCCCACCGCCGCCGATGTATTTGCTCACCAGATCCAGCTGGGTGGCGGGGACAAACAGGGTGTCGCTGCCCTGATAGGCGATTTTAATATAGTCCTTGACCGCGCCGTCCACCTTGATCTGCTCCATGGCCACGAACCGGCCGATGCCGTAATTCTCGTGAACCACCAGATCGCCGGGGGTCAGGTCGGTGAAGGAATTCAGCTTCTGGCGGTTAGTGGAGCCGGTTTTTTTCGCGGGTTTCCGCTTCGGCTCGCTCCGGGCAATCAGCTGCCCCTCCGTCAGAACGGCGATTTTGGACAGGGGATACTCCATGCCGAAGGGCAGCGTGCCCTCCGTCAGAAGAATCTGGCCGGGCTTGGGCAGGGTGGTCAGGGGAATGCAAAGAAAGGCGGACAGCCCCTTCTCATGAAGCAGCTGCTGTAACAGCTCCGCCCGACGGCGGGTGCCGCAAAGCACCAGACTGCCGAACTCCATTTTCTGGTAGTGGCTTAAATCGGAGACGGCGGTGTCCAGATTGCCGCCGTAGCCGGGAAGCTGCTTGGCGGTGAGGGGGTACAGCTGCTTTGGGGGGCAGTCCTCCGGGTAGGAGGTGCCGCCGAAGGCATCAAAATAAACGACGGTTTTCTTCCGGAGAGTTTTGCAGAAGTCCTCCCACTGGCACACATAGTCGCACAGCTCGCCCGCCACAAGACCGGCCCCCAGCATACTGTCCAGCTGCATCCCCATCTCGTCGCAGCGGCTGCGGGCGGCGCGCTGAAGATTCCCATGGTCGCAAACAGCGACCACGGCACCGTCCGGAATATAGTCCGCGGCGGTGGCCATTTCCGGATAGATCAGCGCCATATATCGGTCGGATGCGGGATTGTGCAGGCCGCTTTCATACTTGTTCAGGTCTTTTTCCAGCGTGGCGATCAGCGGCTCGTTGATGTTTTTCCGCCGTTTCTGGCGGGAGATCAGGGAGGTAATATCTTTGCACAGCCCCTCCACGCCGCCGGGATGAAGCCCCGGCTGGGTCTCCGCCACGGGCAGGACGGTGACGGAGGTGATGTTCTCACTGCGGCGCTGGGTCGCCGGGTCAAAGAAGCCCATGGTGTCCAGCTCGTCGCCGAAGAATTCCGCCCGGACAGGCCGGTCTTCGGCGGGGGAGAAGATGTCCAGAATGCCGCCGCGGACGGCGAACTGACCCGGCCCCTCCACCATGCCGCAGCGGTTGTACCCGGCGGCGGTGAGACGGGAGATCAGGTCTTCCACGGCGTATTCCCGGCCAACTTCCAAAGAAAAGGCGGCGGAAAGAAGCGCGGCCTTCGGCATGGTGCGCAGACTGAGAGATTCCCACGTCATGATTTGCAGGCCGGTCTTCCCAACAGCCAGATCATACAGCTGCCGCAGGCGCTTCTGCTCCCAGCTTCTGGACACCACGGCGGCGTCGTAAAGGGTCAGATCCCGGCCGGGGAGAATGGGGGCGGTGTCCGCAAGGAAGCCCTTCAATTCCTCCTGAAGCCGCCGCGCCGCAAGATCGTCCTGACACAGCACCACCATAGGACGGTTTATGCTGCGGCAAAGCCCCGCGATCATGTGACTGCGGTTGATCTGGCCGATGCCGGTGACGGCGACGCTCTCGCCGTCCTGCAGAGAGGACACCATGGCGGCGTATTCGGGAATGGTTTTCAATAGAGACAGAAGCTGTTCCATAAGTTTTACCTCAAGAAGAAAAGTGCACAACGCGGCAACGCGGAAAGGGGGATATATCCCCCTTTCCGTGATTTTGTGACAATATTTTTATGGGTGGCTGCCGTTGAACCGGTTGGCGGTCTCCGGTACGCCATTATCGATGATGCTCAGGGCGGCGTCGGCGGCGTTTTTCAGCGACACGGCCAGCGCCTTTTCCTCACTTGCCGAGAAGGTGGACAGCACCCATGCGGCAAGGTCGTATTCCGGGTTCGGCTTGGCACCTACCCCGATCTTGACCCGGGGAAAATCCTGACTGCCCAGCTCCTGAATGATGGACTTGATGCCGTTGTGCCCGCCGGCGGAACCCTCGGCGCGGACCCGCAGCCGTCCCGGCTCCAGAGAGATGTCGTCAAACATCACAATGATCCGCTGGGGCGGAATGCCGAAGTAGGCGGAAAGCTGCAATACGGAACGCCCGGACAGGTTCATATAGGTCTGGGGCTTGAGCAGAAACAGCTTTTTCCCGCCGTAATTCACCTGCGTGTACAGACCCTGAAATTTCAGCCTGTCCACTTTGGCGTTCAGCTTTTCGGCCAGAATGTCCATTGCCCGGAAGCCGGTATTGTGCCGGGTCTTCTCGTATTCCCGTCCGGGATTGCCCAGCCCGACGATCAGCCAGCTGTCGCTGCTTTGTTTCAGAAACACGGCTTTAGAACAGGTCGGCGATGGAGGTGGCGCCGTGGATATGGCCGATGGCACGGGCAAACACGGGGGCGACATCCAGAAACTTGATCTTGTGGCTGGGGGTGTTGGCGACCTCAGGGATGGTGTTCAGCAGCACCATTTCCTTGATGGGGCTGGCCTCAATACGGTCATAGGCGGGACCGGAGAGGACGCCGTGGGTGGCGCAGGCGTAAATCTCCTTCGCACCGCCGATCTCTACCAGAGCCTTGGCGGCGTTGCACAGGGAACCGGCGGTGTCCACCAGATCGTCGTACAGGATGCAGGTTTTGCCCCGGACGTCGCCGATGATGTTCATGACCTCGGAAACGTTGGCCTTGGGGCGGCGCTTGTCCACAATGGCAAGACCCATATGCACCTTGGCGGCGAAATTCCGGGCGCGGCCAACGGAGCCGACGTCGGGGGAGACGACCACAAAGTCCTCGTGGTTGTATTCACTTTCGGGGAACTTGTTCATGAAGTATTCAACGAAGGTAACGTTGCCCAGCAGGTGATCCAGCGGAATGTCGAAGAAGCCCTGGATCTGGGCGGCATGGAGGTCCATGGTCAGAATGCGGTCAGCACCGGCGGCGGTGAGCATGTTGGCGACCAGTTTGGCGGAAATGGGGTCACGGGACTTGGCCTTGCGATCCTGACGGGCGTAGCCGAAGTAGGGGATGACGGCGGTGATGCGGCCGGCGGACGCGCGGCGGCAGGCGTCGACCATGACCAGCAGCTCCATGAGATTGTCATTGACGGGTTTGCAGGTGGACTGGATGAGGAACACGTCGGCACCGCGGACGGTTTCCTCCAGGGTGACGGAAGCCTCTCCGTCGGCAAAGTGGGTCACAATGGCCTTACCCATGGGTACGCCCAGCTCTTTGCAGATGGTCTGCGCAAACTGGGGATTGGAATTGCCGCAGAAAACCTGAATGTTTTCACCGTAAGCAATCATCGGATGAATACCTCACTTTTTCTTTTTTTCTGCCCCCCGGCAACAGCCCGGACGCAAATCTACGCATCCATTATATCATCCCGGCACCGGAAAAAGCAATATGAATAAATGTGAAATAACGCCGAAAAAACAAACAAAAATCCGGGCGTTTCTGGCGAAGAAAACAGAATATTGAGATGGTGTGAAAAACGAAATTTTGTTTGAAAAATATCTTGAGAGATTTGGGGTTTTGTGATATACTAACGAGTACAGATTTTTACGCATTTGGGAGCATCATATAGTATGAACGACAAGATCATCATTCAGGGCGCGCGGGAGAACAATCTGAAAAACGTGAACCTGACCATCCCCAGAGACAAGCTGGTGGTTTTCACCGGACTTTCCGGTTCCGGCAAGTCCAGTCTGGCCTTCGATACCATTTACGCCGAGGGACAGAGACGGTATGTGGAGAGCTTAAGCTCTTACGCCCGCCAGTTCCTTGGGCAGATGGACAAGCCGGACGTGGACTCCATCGACGGCCTGTCCCCGGCCATTTCCATTGACCAGAAGACCACCTCGAAAAACCCCCGCTCCACCGTGGGAACGGTGACGGAAATCTACGATTATCTCCGCCTCCTGTGGGCGCGGGTGGGCGTTCCCCACTGCCCGAAGTGCGGCAGGGAGATCCGCCGCCAGACCATTGACCAGATCGTGGACCGGGTGGAAGCGCTGGGAGAGGGGACGCGCTTTATCGTCCTGTCCCCGGTCATCCGGGGAAAAAAGGGCGAGCACAGGAAGGTGTTCGAGGACGCCCGGAAGTCCGGCTTCGCCCGGGTGCGGGTGGACGGCATTCTCTATGATTTAACCGAGGACATCCCCTGCGAGAAGAACAAGAAGCACACCATCGAGCTGGTGGTTGACCGGCTGGTGCTGAAGGACGGCCTGCGCCGCCGCCTGACGGACTCCATTGAGACGGCGTGCAGCCACTCCGGCGGCCTTGTGACCATCGAGCTGCCCGCCACCGGGGAGGAGCTGAGCTTTTCCCAGAACTACGCCTGCGAGGACTGCGGCATCAGTTTGACGGAACTGGAGCCGCGGATGTTCTCCTTCAACAACCCGGCGGGTGCCTGCCCCAGCTGCACCGGTCTGGGCTTCCAGCTCATCGCCGACGCCGATCTGGTGATTCCGGACAAGAACAAGTCCATTTTCGACGGCGCGATTCAGGCGTCCGGCTGGCAGAGCGCCCGGACGGATTCCATCTTCCGTATGTATTTTGAGGCGTTGGCGCAAAAATATCATTTTTCCCTGACGGAACCGGTGAAGAACCTGCCCGAGGACGTGATGGACGTGATCCTCTATGGCACCAAGGGGGAAAAGCTGCGCATGAGCTACAACCGGGGCAACGGTATGGGCGTGCTGGAGCAGCCCTTTGAGGGCATTCTCAACAACATTTCCCGCCGCTTCCGGGAAACGCAATCGGACGCCGCTCGGAAGGAGCTGGAGGAGTGCATGGCCACCGCGCCCTGCCCCCAGTGCCACGGCGACCGCTTATCGGAGATCGCCCGGGCGGTGACGGTGGGCGGCATCGGCATTATGGACTTTTGCCGCATGAGCGTCCGGGACGAGCTGGAATTTATGAAAAACCTTCGTCTGGAGGGCAGTATGGCCATGGTGGCCGAGCAGATCGTCAAGGAGATCAAGTCCCGCCTGCAATTCCTGACGGATGTGGGACTGAGCTATCTGACCCTGTCCCGCTCGGCGGGAACCCTTTCCGGCGGCGAGAGCCAGCGTATCCGGCTGGCCACCCAGATCGGTTCGTCCCTGATGGGCGTGCTGTATATTCTGGACGAGCCGTCCATCGGTCTGCACCAGCGGGACAACGATAAGCTGCTGGGGACGTTGAAGCACCTGCGGGATTTGGGCAACACCCTGATCGTTGTCGAGCACGACGAGGACACCATGCGCGCCGCCGATTTTATTGTAGATGTCGGTCCCGGCGCGGGCAGTCACGGCGGCGAGATCGTGGCGGCGGGAACGCTGGAGGATATCATAAACTGCCCCCGTTCCATAACGGGACAGTACCTCTCCGGCGTGAAGAAAATCCCCGTTCCCACCACCCGGCGGGCGGGGAACGGCAGTTTCCTGCGCATTCGCGGCGCACGGGAGAACAACCTGAAAAATGTGGATGTGGACATTCCCCTGGGAACCTTTGTCTGCGTTACCGGCGTGTCCGGTTCGGGAAAGTCCAGTCTGGTCAATGAAATTCTGAACAAGACCCTGCTTGCCACGCTGAACCATGCCCGCACCCGTCCCGGCCTCTGTGACGGCATTGACGGCATGGAGTATCTGGACAAGGTCATCGACATCGACCAAAGCCCCATCGGCAGGACTCCCCGAAGCAACCCCGCCACCTACACGGGGCTGTTCAACGATATCCGGGACCTGTTCGCGTCCACCAACGAGGCGAAGATCCGGGGCTATGGGCCGGGACGGTTCAGCTTCAACGTCAAGGGCGGCCGGTGCGAAGCCTGCTGCGGCGACGGCCTCGTGAAGATCGAAATGCACTTTCTGGCGGACGTTTACGTTCCATGTGAGGTCTGTCACGGCGCGCGGTACAACCGGGAGACGCTGGAAGTCCACTACAAGGGGAAAAACATCGCTCAGGTGCTGGACATGACCGCGGAGGAAGCGGTGGATTTCTTCGAGAATCTGCCGAAGATCCGCAGAAAAGCCCAGACTCTGGTGGAGGTCGGCCTTGGCTATGTGAAGCTGGGGCAGTCCAGCACGACCCTCTCCGGCGGCGAAGCCCAGCGGGTGAAGCTGGCGACGGAGCTGGCGCGGGTCTCCACGGGAAAGACCATCTATATTCTGGACGAGCCGACCACCGGCCTTCACGCCGCCGACGTGCATAAGCTCATTGAGGTTTTGCAGCGGCTGGTGGAGGCGGGGAACACCGTTCTGGTCATTGAGCACAATCTGGACGTCATCAAGACGGCGGACTATCTGATCGACCTCGGCCCCGAGGGCGGCGACGGCGGCGGAACGCTGGTCGCGTCCGGCACGCCGGAGGAAGTGGCGCAGATTCCCGAAAGCTATACGGGACAGTATCTCAAGTCTTATTTGTAAAAATATTGTCCGGTCTGCTCAGCAGACCGGACGGGGAAATCATTCATACAGCTCTGTGGGAAGGCACTCGGAAAGCTCGATCAGCCCGTGATCCCGCTCTCCGGCGTAGTCCACCCGCAGGACGTTGGAGCGAAGCGTTGCCTGCTTGCTCTGACGGATGGACATGGTCATGGTGATTCTGGTACCCACACCTTCCGGCTGGTCGATGAGGACGGCGCCCCCGTGGTGGGCGGCGGCGGTGCGGATGAGCACCATGCCGAGGCCGATGCCGTACCGGCTGTCCTCCAGAGCGGGCTGGCGGAGATACCGGGAGAAGACGCTGCTGCGGACGCTCTGGGCAATGCCGGAGCCGCTGTCCGTCACGCTCAGGCGGAGCATCCGGCCGCTGCGGGTCAGCTTGGCCGTGACAGTCCCGCCCTTCGGGGTGAATTTGATGGCGTTGGACAGGATGTTCAGAACCGCCCGTTCCAGCTGTTCCCGGTCGGCAAGACCGTAGATTGGCTGGTCAGGCCCCTCGTAGGTCAGGGTGATGCCGGTGTGGGAGACAAGGGTCTCCGCCTTTTCAAAGAATTCGGCGAACAGCGCCGGAATGTCCACCGTTTCCTGGTGGGAGACGGCGGCGCAGCGCTCGGCGTCGGACATATTGCCGATGATCCGGAGGATCTGGAACAGTCCCCGGTTCAGACGGGCGACCTGCTCTGCCGTCCGGGGACTGCTCTCCGCAGCGCAGAGGGGGAACAGGCTGTCGGCGGTGATCATCACGTTGGTCAGCGGCTCCCGCAGCTCCCGGGCGGCCAGCGCCATGGAGCGAAGCTCGCCGTTGTCCGATTCCTGTTCCAGCAGGAATACATCAATGTCGTCCACCCGTGTGACCGACGCGCCGCAGCTGTGGGAGGACAGGCTCAGCGTCAGATACAGACACCCGCCGGTGAACGCGGCGTACTCCTCCGAGCCTGTCAGAAGCAGCGGGCGGACATCCGTGCCGGGGGTGATGAAAAGGCTCTCGGCGGCCTGATTGACCTTGATGATCTGATTTTCTTTTACGCAGAAGCCGGGGCGGATCACCAGATCCAGCATTCCCAGCGTATCTTTCTTTTCTTCCATGACGATCCTCCTAGCAGTCCTATCATGCGCAGAATGGGTGAAAACTTTCCCGGCAAGATTCGACGTTTTTTTCATTTCTCATTCTAGCGGAAACGGGACAAAATAGCAAGGGGTAAGAACTACGAGGTGAAAAATATGTCGATTCATGACGGACACCGCCAGCGGCTGAAGCAGCGCTTTCTGGAGGAAGGGCTGGAGAGCTTCACGGACATTCAGGTGCTGGAGCTGCTGCTGTTTTTCAGCGTTCCCCGGCAGGATACCAACCCCATCGCCCATGCGCTGCTCGACCATTTCGGCAGCCTGTATCAGGTATTGGAAGCACCGGTGGAGGAACTGCGGAAGGTCAAGGGCGTGGGCGAACAGTCGGCACTGCTGCTCAGCCTCATGAACGACGTGGCGCGGTACTATCAGGTGGACAGAACCATGCGGGAGAAAATTCTTCCCACGGTGCAGGCCTGCGGGGAATATCTGGTGCCGTTCTTCTTCGGACGGAACGTGGAAACGGTGTTTCTGCTGTGTCTGGACGCCAAATGCAAGGTGCTGTGCTGCAAGGAGGTCGGGCAGGGGAGCGTGAACTCCGCGGGAATTTCCGTGCGGAAGATCGTGGAGACGGCCTTGGCTGCCAACGCTACCACGGTGGTTCTGGCGCACAACCATCCCAGCGGCATCGCGGTGCCCTCCAGCGAGGACGTGCAGACCACCTGCCGGGTGGCCATGGCCTTAAACGCGGTGGAAATTCAGCTGGCCGACCATATTGTGGTGGCGGACGGGGACTATGTCTCCATGGTGCAGTCGGGCTACCGGCTGGATGAAGGGAGTTATTATGGACAAATTCAAGCTGGTATCGGACTATAAGCCCTCCGGCGATCAGCCGGAGGCCATCAGCGCGTTGGTCAACGGCGTGAACTGGGGGCTGCGGGAGCAGACGCTGCTGGGCGTCACCGGCTCCGGCAAGACCTTTACCATGGCCTCGGTCATTGAAAAGCTGAACCGCCCGACCCTGGTGCTGGCGCACAATAAGACGCTGGCCGCTCAGCTCTGTTCGGAATTCCGGGAGTTTTTCCCGGAAAACGCGGTGGAATACTTCATTTCCTACTATGATTACTATCAGCCCGAGGCGTACATCGCCCACACGGACACCTACATTGAAAAGGACGCTTCCGTAAACGAGGAGATCGACCGTCTCCGTCACTCGGCGACTTCCGCGCTGTTTGAGCGGCGGGACGTGATCGTGGTCTCCTCGGTCAGCTGCCTGTACGGTCTGGGCGACCCCATCGATTATAAGAGCATGGTCATTTCCCTGCGGGTGGGGCAGGAGTACCCGCTGGACAGCGTACTGAAAAAGCTGACGGAGATCCGCTATGAGCGAAACGATCTGGACTTCTCCCGGAACAAGTTCCGCCTTCGGGGGGACACGCTGGAAATCTATCCCGCCTACTGGTCGGGACGTGCCATCCGGGTGGAGTTTTTCGGAGACGAGGTGGACAGGATCAGCGAGATCAACGCCGTTTCCGGCATTGCGGAGCGGTATGTTGACCACGTGGCCATCTATCCCGCCAGCCATTACGTTGCTTCCAAGGAAAAATTGCAGCGGGCAATGGTGGAAATTCAGCGGGAGTGCGACGATCAGGTGGCCTTCTTCCGCGCCCACGACAAGCTCATCGAAGCCCAGCGCATCGCCCAGCGGACGGCCTATGACCTGGAAATGCTGACGGAGATCGGCTTCTGCAACGGCATCGAGAACTATTCCCGGGTGATTCAGGGGCGGGCGCCGGGGACGCCGCCCACCACGCTGCTGGACTATTTCCCCAAGGACTATCTCATGTTTATCGACGAGAGCCACGTGACCCTGCCCCAGTGCCGCGCCATGTATGCCGGAGACCGGAGCCGGAAGGACGCGCTGGTGAATTACGGCTTCCGCCTGCCCTCGGCTTACGACAACCGCCCGCTGAACTTTCCGGAATTCGACCAGAAGATCAATCAGGTGATTTACGTCTCCGCCACTCCCGGCGATTATGAGCGCACCCGTTCCGGCCAGACGGTGGAGCAGGTCATCCGTCCCACCGGACTGCTGGATCCGGAGGTGGAGGTGCGTCCCATTGAGGGGCAGATCGACGACCTGATCGGGGAGATCAACGCCCGCACCGCCCAAAACGAGCGTGTTCTGGTGACGACCCTGACCAAGAAGATGGCGGAGGACCTGACAGTATACCTGCAAAAGGCGGGTATCAAGGTGCGCTATATGCACTCGGACATCGGCGCGATGGAGCGGATGGAGATCATCCGGGATATGCGGATGGGAAAATTCGATGTGCTGGTGGGCATCAACCTGCTGCGTGAGGGACTCGACCTGCCGGAGGTCAGTCTGGTGGCCATTCTGGACGCGGACAAGGAGGGCTTCCTGCGCAGCGAGACCAGTCTCATTCAGACCATCGGCCGCGCCGCCCGGAACGCGGGGGGCAGGGTCATCATGTACGCCGACTCGGTCACCCCCGCCATGCGTGCGGCCATCGACGAGACAGCCCGCCGCCGGGAGATTCAGGATGCCTACAACAAAGCCCATGGGATCGTCCCGAAGACCATCATCAAGTCTGTGCGGGATCTGATCGAGATTTCGTCTCCCACTGCCGAACGCAAGGGCAGAACCGGCGTGAAGATGACCAAGGTGGAGAAGGAAAAGGAGATCGCCCGTCTGGAAAAGCAGATGAAGGAAGCGGCGAAGATGATGGAATACGAGTACGCCGCCGTACTGCGTGACCAGATCATCGAACTGCGTGGGAATGGAACGTAATCATTAAGAGCTGAAAAGCCGCCGTTTTGCAAAAACGGCGGCTTTTGCAGTATCGCAAAAACAGTAATATTTTGGTAAACACACGGGCACGGTACTGTGCTATAATGACGAAAACGCCAGATGGAGGGGATTCCATGAGCAACCATATTCTGATCATCGAGGACGACGCGGCCATCGCCCAGGTGCTGCGGCTGAATCTGGAATGCGCGGACTACACCGTGACCGCTTTTGATAACGGCCTTGCCGCGTGGAATGCGCTGGCAGCAGACCACGACTACGATCTTGCGCTGCTGGACATGATGCTGCCGGGGGTGGACGGCTTTACCTTGCTGCCGAAGCTTCAGGAATACGGAATTCCCGTCATCTGCCTGACCGCCATGAACGACGCCCAACATGAGGTGCAGGGACTGCGGGGCGGCGCGGAGGATTACATCGCCAAGCCCTTCGATATGCTCGCCCTGATGGTGCGCATGGAAAAGGTACTCAGGCGCAGCGGTAAATTCAATGAAATCTACCATTTCCGGGACCTGACGCTGGACAACGGCAACCGCCGCTTAAGCAGGAGTGGGGAGGAGATCCCCCTGCCGCCGCTGGAATTTGACGTGCTGGCGGTGCTGATGAAGAACAAGAACCGCACGGTTTCCCGGGAGCGCATCCTGAACGAGATCTGGGGGCAGGACTATTTCGGGGACATCCGCACCGTGGACGTCCGCATTGCCAATCTCAGGAAAAAGCTGAACCTGTCCGAGGAAATCCGCACCATCTCAAAGGCCGGTTACCGGTTGGAGGAACGATGAAGCTGAAAACAAAACTGACAATTCTCTGCGCGGCGCTGCTGTTTGCCGTGGCGGTGAGCCTGACGGCGGCCATGCTCTGGCAGGTGCGGGAGCAGTCCTATGAAGCCCTTCTGCAAAGCACGGAGGAAACCCTGAATGATCTGGTGGATGATTTCGGGACAGCCGTCTACCGCAGTTCCACCGACGGCCTTGACTCGCTTTCCCGGAAAGTGCTGCTGACCTACCGCTTCCGTTCCTGCAGCGTGCCGGGAAGCGCCATCGTTGTCAATGGAGAGTGCCTGAGCGCGTCCGCCCAGATCGACCCGGAACGCTATCTGGATGTCCATTGCGGCGGTACGCAATCAGCCAGAGCCTGCGCGGGCGGCAGGCATTTTCTGATTCTGGGCAGGGTCACGGATGTCTGGGGGATGGATTGCAGCGTGTATCTGGCGGCGGACGCCACCTACATATATTCCCAGCTCTGGCAGCTCAGCGGACGCTTCGCGCTGCTGGCGCTGTCCATCGGCCTTCTGGGGCTTGGGGCGGTTTACTGGATGATCTCCCGGACGCTTCGCCCGCTGTCCCGGCTTTCGGAAGCCGCCGGCAGCATCGCGGACGGAAATTACAGCCAGCGCGTCCCTGTCGTTTCACAGGACGAAGTGGGCACTCTGGCGGGGAATTTCAACCGGATGGCGCTGGCGGTGGAGACCCACGTGGACACTCTTCGGGAACAGAACGAGCGGCAGAAGCTCTTTGTCGGCGCGGTCACCCACGAGCTGAAAACACCCCTGACGTCTCTGCTCCTGAACGTGAACACTCTGCGAAATGTCTACCTTCCCGAAGAAAAGCAGGAAGCGCTGCTCACCAGTATGGACGCCCAGCTCCACTGGCTGGAAACCATGGTCAGAAAGCTGCTGACGCTGCTTTCCATGAAAAAGAACGCGAAGATAGCGCCGGTGTCCGTGCCGGAACTGCTGACGCAGGTGCGGGAGCTGACCCGGCCGATCATGGAAAAGTACGGAACTTCTCTGGAAATCGCCTGCAACGGGGACATTCTGCCCGTGGACAAGGATTTGATGTGCATTGCCCTTGTCAATCTCGTGGAAAACAGCGCCAAGGCATCCGCACCGGGGCAGACCATCCGGATTCAGGCGTCGGAGATGGGCTTCACCGTCACCGACCATGGCCGGGGCATCCCCGAAAAAGATCTGCAAAGAGTGACTGACCCCTTCTACATGGGCGACCCCTCCCGAAGCAAGGCAAACGGCGGCTTCGGCCTGGGACTGGCGCTGGTGCGGGAGATTGCCGCCGTCCACGGCGGAACGCTGACGCTGGAAAGCACTCTCGGAGAAGGAACGACCGCCAGAATTGCCATCGGTAATCAAACGGTAACGTGCCGGTAAACTCTTTTGATTCTGGCTATGGTATTCTGGAACCATCCAAAGAAAGGAAGTGTTACCATGAAAAAAATAGTTCGTTTTGCCGCCTTCACGCTGGCGCTTCTCATGCTGCCCGGATGCGGCAAAGGCCGGATGCCCGCCGAACCCACCACCGTCAATCAGGCGATGCTCTTGGAGCAGAGCGCCCGGGAGCAGACGGAGTACACCTTCCCGGAGAAATTCACCGGGGACTGGGTCAGTCAGGAGGGAAGACTTACCATCCACGCCGACGCACAGGTGGTGGCGGAGCTGGGGACGGTGCTTCCCACCGCCACCGTGACGCCCCGGGATTTTACGCAGGAGGACGTGGACACCCTACTGCGGGTGCTTTTGAAGGGACAGCCGCTCTACAGCACTGTCATGACGAAGCAGGAGTGTCAGGATTCCATTGATTATGTCAACTCCCCCGAATGGCACGCAGACCCGGACGCCCCGGAACAGACGCCGGAGCAGCTGGAAGAACGCCGCAAGGAGATCATCGCCTATTACACCGCGGAAATGGCGAAGGCACCGGAGGAAAAGCCCATCATCCACGGCTTTGAAGATTCCGGAACGCCCAATGAGGTCAGCGGCGATGCCACCGTGGATGGAGCCAAGTACGAAATCAACATCATGAACCGCTTCGGCGGGGACTGGACGAACGCGACAATTGTCAACAGCGACTTCAAGTATTACCGCAGCACCGACTGGGGCAGCATTTCCAAAGAGGACGCCATCGCCAGGGCGGACGGGGTGATGCAGGAGCTTGGGCTGGGCGATATGGTTCTGGCCGACGCGCAGACGCCCAGAGAGGGCGAGCGGAAGGGCACATGGGAGCTTTACTATACCCCCAGCGTAAACGGCGTGCCCATTCCCGGCATCCGGGAGGATCGTGTGTTCAGCGATCCAGCCATCGGAGAGGATCATCAGTACTGGACTTACCGCTGCTCAGAGGAAACCAATGCGGATACCGTTTCCTGGTACATGGAAAGCGTCTGGATCACGGTGGGAAGGGACGGCATTCTTTCCTTCGAGTGGGACGCTCCCAGCACCGAGCCGGTTGTCAGGGAAACACAGACCGCCCTTATGCCCTTTGAAGACATTGCGTCCATCGCAAACACCATGCTGCCCGTGGTGGTCATCGGCCCGTCGGAAGCCCACAGCCTTGTGGAGATCGACAAGATCAACGGCGACGAGACATACATGGACGTGGAGATTACGAAGGTTTCCTTGTCGCTGATGCGCATCCGGGATAAAGGCTCCTTGCAGGGGACGATCGTTCCCGTGTGGGATTTCTGGGGAACGTGGGACTGGTATGAGCACGGAGACAACGCCCCGGACTCCATGAAAAAGGGCGCGAACTATGTGACCCAGCCCATGCTGACCCTGAACGCCATCGACGGCAACGTCGTCAGCCGGATGTTTGGCTACTGACCGTTGGGAGAAAAAGAGCCGGGAGCAGTCCCAAATGGGCTGCTCCCGGTGATTTTTTGCAAAGGTCAGGACATCCTGGAAATATCCGTCCCGAAATACTTGACCGACAGCTCGGTCAATGTTCCGTCAGCGTCCAGCTCTGCCAGTGCCTGATTGATAGCGGCCAGCAGTGTTGCTGTGTCGGCGCTCTTGCGGACGGGGATGGCGACCTGCTCCACATCGTCGGAATAGGTCGCAATTTTGATGTTAGCTTCGGGATGGGCTTTCTGGTAGTCCGCGAAGACCACTTCCGCGTTCAGCGTCGCGTCGATCCGACCGGCCAGCAGCAGCGGGATTCCGATGGTGAATTTGGGATGCTTCGTCTTGTGGCGCACTGTGTACATACCCAGCAAACTGCCCACGCTTCCGCCCAGCACCGCAACGGTCATCAGGGTCGCTTCCGGAATGCGCCAGAGTTTTTTCTTTGCCTTGTGCTTGTCCGCAAGCATAAGCACAAAACCGGCCGCATTGATTGTAACGAGGTAAAGAAGGAAAAGATCTTTCATACTGATTTCCTTTCGGGAGGGATTTTTGTGAAAAAGCTTTGGATTTTACTGGCGCTGGCGTCGCTTCTGTGCGGCTGTACTTCGGAGGAAACGCTGGAAACAATTTCAGACGACATCGTTCAGCCCGTGATGGCGCAGCCGGGGGAAATTTCCGTCCGCCTGCCGGACAACGCCGTGGCGCCGGTACTGGAAAGCGACTCGGAGCAGGTCTATCTCAGCGAGGACTATGAGATCATCGTCGAGACCGTCAGCGGAGGGGACCTGAGCGCCACCATTCAGCGGATATCCGGCTACACCCCGGACAATCTGACGGTGATGGAAACGGCGCAGGACGGGGCAAAGCGGTATGACTTCGTCTGGGCATCGGCGGGGG
>OHOO01000145.1_pt1 | contig 21689 bp, 21 predicted proteins | sample 1569891 | NCBI WGS metagenome assembly OHOO01 (sample SAMEA3879600, study PRJEB24766) | human gut metagenome | biome: human-associated habitat; feature: feces | place: USA | collected 1985/1987
CCTCTCCCATAGGGAGAGGCAAGGGGTGCTGCGCTTCTTATTATTTCAGCTCCCAGGCCTTGACCAGGCTCGCCTTTTCGTACAGCTTCAGGTAGCTTTCGTACCGGGTCTTTTCGATCTTCCCCTCCCCGCAGGCTTCCCGGACGGCGCAGCCCGGCTCCTTGCGGTGAGTGCAGTCGTCAAAACGGCACTTTCCCAGATACGCCCCGAAATCCGCGAAGGCGTATTGCAGATTCTCCTTGAGGATCACGTCCATTTCGTCGGTGTCAAAGGAGGAAAAGCCGGGAGTGTCCATGACGAAGGTATCGTCGCCCAGACTGTACAGCTCCACGTGCCGGGTGGTGTGCCGCCCGCGGCCGAGCTTTTCGGAAACCTCTCCGGTGGAGAGCTTCAACTCCGGCGCCAGACGGTTGAGAATGCTGCTTTTGCCCACGCCGGAATTTCCGGTGAAGGCCACCAGCTTGCCCCGGATCAGCGTCCGAAGCGCCTCCACACCGCCGCCGGTCTCGGCACTGGTGCAGATGACGGGGAAACCGGCGTTCCGGTAGATACGCACCAAGTCCACCGCCGGGTCAAGGTCGCACTTGTTGACGCACAGGTAAACCGGCACCTCCTGATCTCCCGCAATGGCCGCCACCCGGTCAATGAGAAACGGCTCCGTCACCGGGTTGACGTTGGCCGCGAATACCACCAGCGCGTCAATGTTGGCGACAGCGGGGCGGACGAAGCAGTTCCGCCGGGGCAGCACCTTTTCCACCATGCCCTTCCCCCGCTCCACGGTGATGTCCACCATGTCGCCGGTGAGGGGCGTGCAGTTTTCCTTTCGCAGAATGCCACGGGCGCGGCAGGTAATCACCGCATCTCCCGCCTGCACGTCATAAAATCCGCTGATGGAACGGACGATCCGCCCGGTACGCTGTTTTTCCATACTCAATTAAACGGCACTTCCTTGGACTGGTAGTATTCTCCATCGATGTAAATGTCATAGGTCTGGGTTCCGGTGCCTGTCAGGTCGCAGACAAAGCTGGATGTTCCCGGCACGATCTCCCGGGACTCGATGACCTCCTTGCCGTTCAGGAAAATGCTCAGAATGTACGGCTCATCCCGTTCCGGCAGGGAGAACTGCACCCCGATGGTCACCGGCTCGTTGGGATCTTTGGGGGTCGTTGCCTGAGTGGGGCCGGTGGTTTCCTCCGGTCCTTTGGAGATTTGCAGAACGATCTCCGTGTTGACGTCGATCTCCGCGTTTTTCGCCGCAGACTGGTGAATGACCTCGCCCTTGGGCTTCAGGCTCTCCACTTCCTCGGTCTTGACGTTGCTGAAGCCCGCCTGACCCAGCAGCTCCTTGGCCTTGTCCACATCCAGCCCCATCACGTTGAGCATCTTCGCCGTGATGACGTCCGGGCCGGTGCTGACATAGATGTACACCGTCTGTCCCGCCGTCATTTCCGTATTGGCGGACGGCTCCGTGCGGATGACCTGCCCCACTTCGTATACGTAGCTCATTTCGTTGCGGGTGATGGGTTCAAAGCCCTGTCCCAGCAGGATGGACTTGGCTTCCTCCGCGCTGGTGCCTACGAAATCGTCCATGGTTTTGGCTTCCGGCCGCTGCCCCAGGCTGACGGTGATCCAAAGCTCCGAACCTTTGACCACCTTGCTGCCTCCGGAGGGTTCCGTGCGGAGAATCTCTCCCTTTGGCCGGGTATCGTCGTACTCCTGCCGCAGCTTGATGGCAAAGTCCGGGTACTGGGACGCAAGGCTTTCGTCGTAAATCCCGCCCTCGAGATACGGGACCTCCACCAGTGCCTTCTCCTTGCTGAGCAAGGCGCCGTTGAACAGGGCGATCAGGAAAATGAAGATCGCGATGACCGCCACGGCGCTGCAAACCACGATGGCCGTGGTAGCGACCCGGCTGCGCTCCTCCTTGCGCTCCTCTTTGCGCTGCTGCTGCGCCTGACGGCGCTGCTGGGCGCGGCGGATGGCCTCGTTGTCCCGCCCTGCCTCCGTTCCCCCACCGTTCTGGTGCAGGCGGATGCTGTCCGAAGATGTCCGGACGGGAGCCGCCCCGGTCTTAGCCTGCACCTTCTTCTCCGCCGTGGTCATGGCACGGGAGAGATTGGGAAGCACGCGGGTAGCGTCGTCCACGATTGTGTGGTAATCAAACGTCATGTCCGGGTTCTGCCGGAATTCTTCCATATCATGGAGCATTTCCGTGGCGGAGACGTAACGGTCGTTGACCTCCAGCGCCATGCCTTTCATGATGATCTGCTCCAAGCCCCGGGGAATGTTGGGGTTCAGTGTGGATGGCAGCGGCGCGCCGCCGTTGATATGCTGAATGGCAACCGCCACGGGGGATTCCCCGTCATAGGGCGGGCGGCCGGTCATCATCTCGTACATGACCACGGCCAGAGAATAAATGTCGGAACGGTTGTCGGTATGGCCGCCCTTGGCCTGCTCCGGGGAGATGTAATGGACGCTTCCCAGTGCTTCCTTCGTCAGGGTGTTGCTCTTGCTCATGACCCGGGCAATGCCGAAGTCCATCACCTTGACGGAGCCATTTTTCAGCACCATGACGTTATGGGGCTTGATGTCCCGGTGGATGATCCCCCGGCTGTGGGCGTGCTCCAATCCTTTGGCGATCTGCATGGCAAAATGCAGCGTCTCCTTCCAGTTGAGCACCCCTTTTTTCTCCATGTACTGCTTGAGGGAAATGCCGTCGATCAGCTCCATGACGATATAATTAGCGCTGTCGGAGGCGGAAACGTCGTAGACCTGCACGATGTTGGGATGGCTCAGCATGGCCACGGCTTCGCCCTCGGCGCGGAACCGGCGGCGGAATTCCTCATCCCGTGCGAATTCATCCTTGAGTATTTTGACGGCTACCAACCGGTTCAGCCGGTGGTCACGCGCCTTATAGACGACGGCCATGCCGCCGGTACCGATGATCTCCAGAATTTCGTACCGGTCGTCCAAGAGCCGTCCAATATATTGATCCATATTCAGAAATTGCTCCTTTCGCGGTACTTAAATGGCGATCAGCACGCTGGTGACATTGTCCGGCGCGCCCCGGTTTTTGGCGATGTTTAATAGACGCTTGCAGCAGTTCTGCTTGTACACGCCGTGGACGACCTCGAAAAGAATTTCCTGATCGTCCAGAAGATTACTCAGTCCGTCGCTGCACAGCAACAGGTAGTCTCCCTTACCCACGTCCAGATGGAAGATGTCGCACAGCACGGTTGTCTCCGTTCCGATGGCACGGGTGATGAAGTTCTTGCCGGGATAGCTTTTCGCCACCTCCGGGGTCAGATCTCCCCTGTCCACCATCATCTGTACCAGGGAGTGATCCTTGGTCACCTGCCGGATGCCGCTTTTGCCCACGTGATAGGCGCGGCTGTCCCCCACATTAACTACGGTCGCCTTCCGTCCCCGCACCATCACCGCAACCAGCGTGGTGCCCATGCCGTCGAATTCCTCGAACTGCCGGGACTGGTCATACACGGTGAAGTTCGCCAGCTTCACGGCGCTGCGGAGCATCTGGTCTACCTTGTCCTGCTCCATGACGGGCTTCCAGCAGCGGCGGACTTCCTCCACGAACACGTCCACCGCCAGAGAACTGGCAATGTTTCCGGATTTGGCGCCGCCCATGCCGTCGCAGACGATGCACAGCAGGTTGCCGCGGTCAAGCTGTTCAATTCTGTAGGAATCTTGATTCTGTTTCCGGACACAACCGGGATCGGTCAATCCCCAGCTCTGCATAGGCTCGCGCCCCCTTTTCTCTATCGCTTCTCTTTGCTTTGATTGTACTTTCGTCTCAGCTGCCCGCAGGAGGCGTCGATGTCGCCGCCCAGCGTTCTGCGGACGGTGGCAGTGACGCCGCCGTCTTCCAGCGTTTTCTGGAACGCCGCCACTGCCGCCCGGGTACTGGGCTTCAGGGGGCTTTCCTCCACATGGTTTAAGGGGATCAGATTGAAGTGGGCAGGCAGCCCTCTCAAGCGCCGGAGCAGCTCTTTCGCATCCTCCGGGCGGTCGTTGACCCCGTCGATCATGGCGTATTCAAAGGAAATCCGCCGGGAGGTCGCCTGATAATACCGGCGGCAGGCCGCCAGCAGTTCCTCGCTGGGATAGGCCTTGTTCACCGGCATGATCCGGTCCCGCACCTCGTCGTTGGGTGCGTGGAGGGAAACCGACAGCGTCAGCTGCAGTTTCCGCTTCGCCAACTCGTCGATCTTCGGCACCAGCCCGCAGGTACTGAGACTGATATGCCGCATGGAAATGTTCATGCCCTCCGGGCTGTTCACCAGCTCCAGAAAGCGCATCACATTGTCAAAATTGTCCAGCGGCTCGCCAATGCCCATCAGCACGATGTGGGAAATGGGCAGGCCGGAGTCCACCTGCGTGAACAGCACCTCGTCCAGCATTTCATAGGGTTCCAGCCGCCGCACCAGTCCGCCGATGGTGGAGGCGCAGAAGGCGCAGCCCATGCGGCAGCCCACCTCCGTGGAGATGCACACGGTGTTCCCGTAGTGATAGCGCATCAGCACCGTCTCCACGCAGTTGCCGTCGGACAATTCCCAGAGGTATTTGATCGTGCCGTCCCGGGCGGATTCCTGTCTGCGCACCACCTTGGGAGCGCAGATGGGATATTCCCGCGCCAGGGTGTCCCGGAGGGACTTGGGCAGGTTCGTCATTTCGTCATAGGCGCGGACGCCCCTGTGAAGCCAGGTGTAAACCTGTTTGGCGCGGAACTGGGGCTGCCCCAGCTCTTTCAGAACCGCCGTCAACTCCGGCAGGGTCATGGATTTCAGATTCATGCTTTTCTCCGCAGACGGCAGATAAAGAAGCCGTCGGTGTCATACTCGCCGGGGATCAGGGTGAGCATCCCGGTTTCGTTTTTGGGAAATACATCCGGCAGCGGCAGCGGCTCCGTCATAAACTCGCCGTGCGCTGCAAGGAATGCGGAAACCACATCCTCGTTTTCCCGTTTCAGCACGGTGCAGGTGGAATACAGCAGCGTGCCGCCGGGTCTGACATAGGACGCCTGAGTCTCCAGAATTTTTAACTGCAAGGCCGGAAGGTCTTCCAGCTCTTTCAGGTTTTTGTATCGGATATCCGGTTTTTTCCGGATGATGCCAAGGCCGGAACAGGGCACGTCGGCAATGACGGTGTCCATGGCGCCGACCCATTCCGGCACAACTTGGGAGGCATCCTGCTGACGCGCCGTAATGTTCGTCAGTCCCAGACGCGCCGCACCGTTTTCGATCAGGGCGGTCTTGTGGGGGTATATGTCGCAGGAGACGATGCTTCCACGGCCGCCCATGGCGATGGCCGCGGCGAAGCTCTTGCCTCCCGGCGCGGCGCAGCAGTCCAGCACGTTCCCGCCGGATTCCGTCAGCCCCGCGCACAGGACACTGAGCTTTGCCGCCGGGTCCTGCACATAGAACAGCCCTTCCCGAAACGCCGGCAGCTGCTCTAAGCTTCCCGTGCCGGACAGCACCAGACAGTCCGCCATCCACTCGTGAGGTTTGACGCAGACGTGTTCCGCCGTCAGCCGCTCGGCCAGTTCCTCCGCGGAAATTCGGAGGATGTTCACCTGCACCACTGTCCGGGGTGCGGCGTTGTCGGCAATGAGCATGGGCTCCAGCTTCCCCTTGGGCAGATTGGCTTTCAGCAGGGAAATCAGCTCGTCCGGGTGGCTGTAGCGATCGGCGTAGGATACAGGCTCCTGCAAGGTTCCCTTCGTCGCTGCCGCCTTGCGCAGAACGGCGTTCACCAGCGCCCCGGCCTTCGGATTTTTGCAGTATTTCTTTGCCAGCGTCACCGATTCATTCACGGCGGCGCTTTCTGGGACCTTGTCCAGCTCATAAATCTGGTACAGCCCCAGATGGAGGACGTCCCGCACCACGGGATGGAGGTCTTTCAGCCGCCCCGTCAGGAGCTGCTTCAGGTAAAAATCCAGCTTGTTCCGGTTTTGCAGGACGCCGTAGCACAGCCGCGTAGCCAGCGCCGCGTCCCTTGGGGACAGGCGGTCCCGGGCAATATATTCTTTCAGCGCCCCGTTCGGCCATGCGCCGCTTTTACGGCAGGCGATCAGCGCGTTCAGCGCCGTTTCTCTCGCGCCCATCAGCGCTCCAAGGGATGACCCCGGAAATAATCGGGCGCCGCCATGCGCTTGCCGCCCTCGGCTTGCAGGGAAATGATCTCCACCGCCCCCTCGCCGCAGGCGATGCGCAGTCCGGTCTTCGTCAGACCCAGAATCTCGCCGGGCTTGCCGCTGCCCTCCACAACCCGTGTGGCGTGGACTTTGAAGGTCTTGCCCTGCAATTCCATGGTCGCAACCGGCCATGGATGCAGCCCCCGGACGTGGTTATGCACCTGCTGCGCCGTCTTCGTCCAGTCGATGGGGCACATGGACTTGTCCAGCATGGGAGCATAGCTGACCCCCGACGCATCCTGAGGCGTGGCAGGCACCTTTCCCCTTTCAAACCGGGTCAGGGTCCTGCTCAGCAGTTCCGCCCCCAGCACCGCCAGATGATCCAGCAGCTCCCCCGCCGTTTCGTTTTCGCCGATGGGTGTCTTGGAAATGTCAATGATATCCCCGGCGTCCATTTCCCGGGTCAGGTACATAGCGGTAACGCCGGTCTCCGTCAGGCCGTCCAGCACCGCCCACTGATAGGGGGCGGAACCGCGGTATTTGGGCAGCAGGCTGGCATGGATGTTGATGCAGCCGTATTTCGGCACGTCCAGCACCTTCTGGGGCAGGATGCGCCCGTAGGCCACCACGGCGCAGATATCCGGCTGCAAGGCGCGGAGCTGCTCCACCGTCTCTTCCTCCCGGAAATTTTCCGGCTGAAATACGGGGATTCCGGCAGCCACCGCCACCTCCTTCACCGGGGACGCCACCAGCTTCATGCCCCGTCCCTTGGGGCGGTCAGGCTGTGTGTAGACGCCCACCACGTCGAAGCCGTCGGCCAGAATTTTTTTCAGGCAGGTCGCCGCGATGTCCGGCGTACCCATAAACACAACACGCAAGGATGATCCCTCCGTTACTTTTCTTGCTCCAGTTCTTCCTCCGTCAGGAACCGCTCCATGACCTCGGTGTAGACGATGCCGTCCAGATGATCCAGCTCATGGCAGAAGCACCGGGCGATCAGTTCCTCGCCCTCAGCCTCGAACCACTCACCGTTCCGGTCCTGCGCGCGAACCTTGGCATAGTTGGGGCGCTTCACCAGGCCGTACTTGCCCGGAACGCTGAGGCACCCCTCCGCGCCGCACTGCTCGCCGCTGGTCTCCACCAGCTCCGGATTCACCAGCTCCAGAATTTCCTCGCCGGTATCCACGATCACCACCCGGCGCAGAATGCCCACCTGAGGGGCAGCCAGCCCCACGCCGTTAGCTTCGGCCAGGGTATCGGTCATGTCGTTCAGCAGTTTGTGCAGCCGCCAGTCGAATTTCTCCACCGGACGGCATACCTTATGCAGCGCCGGGTCTTTGTATGTCAGAATTTTGCGCAGTCCCATGATATTACCTCGTTTCTCTTATGGTAAACGGGTTGCCGGTCAGTCGAATCCGTTCACATCAATGTAGGCGCTGACGCCCCGGTTTGCCTTGTCCTTCCCAAATTCCCGGAGAAGATAGGAAAGCAGCTGGCGCATTGTCCGGGTCAGGCGGCAGCGCAGGGTCAGCTGGTAGCGGAAATGGTAGTTGACCTTCGGCACGGCGCAGGGCGCAGGCCCCAGCACCGCGCAGCGTTCCTCCCGGTAGGCTTCCTGACGCAGACACGCGATCAGGCTGTCCCGGAATTTTGCCGCCCCCCGAAGCACCGCCGTTTCCTCCCGTCCCGTCACCACCACGACGGCGAGATCGCCGAAGGGCGGCGCGTTCTGCACCCGGCGCAGCTGGATTTCCAGATCGTAAAATCCGTCGTAATCCTGCTCCGCCGCGTACCGGATGACCTGATGGTCGGGCACCATCGTCTGAATAATGGCCTTTCCGGGGCTGTCCCCCCGGCCGGCTCTGCCCACCACCTGGGTGAGCATATTGAAGGTGGTCTCCCCCGCCAGATACCCGCCGGTGTACAGGCTCAGATCAGCGTCCAGCACGCCCACCAGCGTGACATTGGGAAGATTCAATCCCTTGGCCACCATCTGGGTGCCAAGAAGCACGGGAACGTTCTCCTTTTGGAAGTGTTCCAGAATTTTTTCGTGTGTATTCACGGCGCTTACCGTGTCAGCGTCCATCCGGTCGGTCTCCATGTCGGGGAAGAGGAACTCCAGCTCCTCCTGCACCTTCTGGGTACCGGTGCCAATGGTTTTCAGCGGGCCGCCGCACGCCGGGCAGCGTTCCGGCACCGGCTGGGAAAAGCCGCAGTAGTGGCACATCAGCCGGTTGTTGGCGCTGTGATAGGTCAGGCGGACGCTGCACCGGGGACATTCCGGCGCTTTCCGGCAGTCCACACACACCAGCGCCCGGCTGTTTCCCCGGCGGTTGAGCAGCAGAATCGTCTGCTTTCCCGCGTCCCGGTTGTCGGACAGCGCTTCCCGCAGAGGGATGCTCAGGGAGAGATCGTTTCCCAGCTTCAGCTCCTCCCGCATGTCCACGATGTCCACGGCGGGCAGCTTCCGTCCGCCATAGCGTTCCGCCATAGTGTACAGGCTGTAAGCGCCGGTCTTCGCCCGGTACATGCTTTCCACGGAGGGCGTCGCGGAGCCGAGCAGCACCAGTGCGCCTTCCTTCGCGCCCCGCCAGATGGCGACCTCTTTGGCGCTGTAGCGGGGGGAATTTTCGGATTTATAGGAATGCTCCTGTTCCTCGTCCAGAATGATCAGGCCGGGGGTACAGGGGGCAAACACCGCCGAGCGGGTCCCTACGACCACTTTCGCGTCGCCGCTTCGGACGCGCTTCCACTGGTCGTACCGTTCCCCCGCCCCAAGGCTGCTGTGCAGCACCGCCACCTGAGCGCCGAAATAGGCCGTCATCAGCCCCAGCAGCTGGGGCGTCAGGGCGATTTCCGGCACCAGAAGCAGGGTGCTTCTGCCCGTTTCCAGACAGGTTTGGATGAGTTTGATATAGACGGAAGTCTTTCCCGAGCCGGTCACACCCCGAAGGAGCGCGACCCCCGGATTTTCCTGCGTCATTTGCTCCGCGAGTCCGTCATAGCAGCGCTGCTGGTCGGGGCTGAGCACCAGCGGCCCGTCCAGCTTTGCCGGACGGATTTCCCGGCATCGAAGGACCGGCTGCTCGGTCAGCGTCAGATACCCCAGCTTTTCCAGCCGGTTCACCGTTGCGGTAGAAGCGCCGGTAAAATAGCACAGCTCCTTCACGGACACGCTGCCCACGCCGCACATCAGCTCCAGCACATTTTTCTGCATGGCGGCGGATTTGGGGCGGTGGGAGGCGTACTCCATGGCTTCCTCGGCGGAAACCGCCAGAGCGGCGATTTTCTCCGTCTTGTCATTGGCGCGGCGCAGATATTCCGTTTCGGCGGATATCCACTTTTTCCGCGCAAGATACGCGATCACGTCGGAAAGGGTTTCCTCGTCGGGGATCAGAGCGCGCAGAGCAGATTCCTCCGCCTGACCGCCCAGATTTTCCAGCAGCGCCAGCACCTCCGCCGCGCCGTCCTTACGGATGGCCTTTTCCTTCCATGAGCGGTCGCCGGTGAGAGATATCCGTTCCCGCGCCTGGAACCACAGCCCCGCCGGGAGCATGACCCGGAGGCACTCATAAAAGGTGCAGAAATACCGCTCCCGCAAAAATGCCGCCAGCCGCAGCTGATGCTCTGACAAAATCGGCGCTTCATCCAGACACCGCTCCACGGCTTTCAGCTTTTCCTCATTGCCTGTCTCCACGGTGAGGACGACGCCCTCGGTGCGCTTGTTGGCGCGGCCGAAGGGCAGCTGCACCCGCTGGCCGGGCTGCAGGGTCATCCCCTCGGGGATTTTGTAGGAATAGGGCTTGTCAATGGCATAGGTCGCGGCGGAAACCGCGATTTTCGCAATCATCCCTCACCCCATCCTTTCAGGCTGCTTTTCCGGAGGGTGTTCGCATCCCCCGGAAAAGCATCATTTCATATACTCTTCCTTCACGGTGGCGGAAAGCTCGCCGTCCGCCACTTCCTCAATGGCCATGGTCACGGGCTTTTCCGGCAGGTCTTCCTGAAACGCCTCGGCCTCAGCGGCGATCTGACGGGCGCGGTGCGCCACCAGATTCACCAGCAGATAACGGCTGTCCACTTTCTTCAGCAAATCAGCAACAGGGGGGTATAGCATAATTTCGTTCCTCCAATAAAGTAGCAATATATTCAGTCAGCCAGATTGGCAATGATTGTCAGGATTTCTTCGGCGCAGCGCTTCGCGTCGTCGTTAACAACGGTGTAATCGTACCAGCTTCGCTGCTCCATTTCCCATGACGCCCGTTCCAGACGCATTTTGATCTGTTCCTCCGAGGTATCGCCCCGGCTGCGCAGACGGCGCTCCAGCTCCTCCCGGGACGGCGGCATGATGAAGATCAGCACCGCGTCAGGGGCGGACTGCTTCACCTGCTTCGCGCCCATGGGTTCGATGTCCAGAAGCAGCAGTCCCTGCTCCATTTTTTCCTCCGCCTGAGCGCGGGGGGTGCCGTAATAGTTGCCCGCGTGGGCGTCGTATTCCAGAAACGCATTTTCCCGGATCATTTCCTCGAAGCGTTCTCTGGTCACGAAGTAGTAGTGTACCCCATCCACTTCACCGGGTCTGGGTGCGCGGGTGGTGGCGGAGACGGAAAATTTCAGGTCGTCCCGGCCGTCCATCACCTGCTTCAGGACGGTGCTTTTCCCCACGCCGGAAGCGCCGGAGATCACAAACATTTTTCCCTTGCTCACGGCTCAATCCTCCTTTATTTCTTCTTCCGGTCTGTCCATCCACCGGGCATACAGCGTCTCGGTGGGGATGCCGGAGAGGATCACGTGGTCGGTATCCATGAGAAGCACGGCCTTTGTCTTGCGCCCGTAGGATGCGTCAATGAGCATTCCCCGGTCTCTCGCCTCCTGAATCACCCGCTTGATGGGTGCGGAGTCCGGCGCTACAATGGCAAGCACCCGCCCCGCGGCGACCATGCTGCCGAAACCGATGTTCACAAGCTTCATAGCTACTCCTTACTCGATGTTCTGGGTCTGCTCCCGGATTTTCTCCAGCTCGGCCTTGATCTCCACCACAACCCGTGCCAGACGCACATCGGTGCACTTGGAGCCGATGGTGTTGGCCTCCCGGTTCATTTCCTGCAGCAGAAAGTCCAGCTTCCGTCCGACGGCGCCGCCGGTGGTGAGCATGTTGTTCATCTGCTCCAAGTGGCTTCTTAAGCGGACGGTCTCCTCGTCCACCGCCACCTTGTCGGCGAAAATAGCGGCTTCCGTCAGGATGCGGCTTTCGTCGATAGCGGTGCTCGCCAGAACCTCTTTGATCTTATTTTCCAGACGGGTGCGGTAGTCCAGCACAGTCTGGGCGCCGCCCGCTTCCACCTGACTGACCAGCGACAGGATCGTCTGTCCCCGGCTGCGCAGATCGTTTTCCAGCGCCTTGCCCTCCGTGGTACGCATGGCGTCGAAGCCTGCCAGCGCCTTATTCACAACGGACAGCATATCGTCCAGCAGCTGCTGCTCGTCCACCTCCGGCTTCTCCACGGTAAACACATCCGGCATCCGGGACAGAAGCGACACGCTGATGTCCTCTTTCACGTCGAAATTTTCCGCCATCTGCTTCATAGCGGCCAGATACCCCGCCACCATGGATTCATTCAGGGTGACCTTTACGTCGGCGGCACCCTCGGAGCGGACGGACAGGAACACGTCCACCTTGCCCCGGGAGATGGCGTTCTTCACGGCCTGCTTCACCGCGTCCTCTCCAAAGGACAGGCTGCGGGGCAGCTTCACGGTGCAGTCCAGATAGCGGTTGTTGACGGAGCGCAGCTCCACCGTAAATTCTCTTCCGTTCACGGTCTCCACGGCGCGGCCGTAGCCGGTCATACTTTTAACCAAACTCATTATCCCCTTTTTTCATGGCTTTCCGCATACGATTTCTCGATAAAATGGTTAACACCATTTTATCCTGCGAATTCTTCGCAGGCCGCCGGTAGCGGCGAGAAATGTATGGACTTTTATTTTAGCGGCTACGCCGCTGGCCGCTGAAACAGCGGCCTGATAAAACGGTTAAAAACCGTTTTATTAAAAATTAGTATCAGGTTTTCCCGGCGAAAGCTGTGATCGTATAGTCAATATTGGCTTTCCTAACCACTTTGCGGTCGTATACCAGTACCAGAAGGATGCCAAGCGCAAACCCAAGCCCCCCGACCAGCGCGCCGAAGCCGCCCAACCGGAAGCCCAGATAGTACCCTGAGAAGAACAGCACCAGCGGCACAACATACAGTACCGCCGCCGCTTTCAGCACCGGGGCAGTCTCGGATTCCACCTTTACCAGCTCCCCCCGGCGCGCGCCGATGGGGTTCTTTGCCGTAAACGTCACCGTTTCCTTCGCCGCGCCGCAGCCGGAACATTTGTGGCAGTCGCCGGAACAGGCGCTTTCCCGGATACGGAACACCAGCGCCGTGCCGTCGTCATAGGTTTCCTTTACCCGGACGAGCTGTTCCATGCCGTCACCCCTTTACCGTTGCCGATACGGAATACGGCCCCATTACCGCGCCCACTGCCGTGAATTCCTCGCCGAAGGTGATGGATGCCTTGTAGGTGGCCGTTCCCGCCACGGCGTTGGAGAAGTCCACCACGACCTTGATGTCGTCTCCCGTCAGCTGGCTGATCTGTCCGGCAGCGCCGCGCACCCGCACCGTCAGGCTGGCGTTGATGATCTCCACCTCCATGCCCTCCGGCACGTTGATGGCCTCAAAATTGTCTACGGTATATTCTCTGGTACTCAGGCCGGAGAACTGGATGCTCACCGTGGCCTCGTTCACGCCGGTCTGGTTGGTGATGCCGTCGGGCAAGTTTATGGTGTAAAGCATATTCTGGGACTTTTCCACCGCCCGCAGATCGATCTCGGCAAGGGTGTAGCTGTCGCCCAGCTCTGCCAGCGCGGCATCGCTGCCCGTGACCCGGATGGAAGCGGGGTTGACCGTTATGGTGGTGTTTTCTTCCGTAGCACCGCCGCCGTAGGTGACCTGCGCCACCAGCTTCAGCTCCTTGATTCTCTGGATCTTCATGTCCAGATGGATTTCTTCCACATCCGTGGTGATCTCCGCCGCGTCCACAGGGTTGCCCTCCGCGTCGCAGAGAGTGTAGCGGTAGCTCTCGCTGATGGACTCTGACTGATCCGTCAAGTCCACCTCGATTACCGCCTGCCGGATTTTGTCGGCGACGGAGGCAGGGCCGATAACATTCACTGTGGAATAGTCCAGCTGGACGTTTTCCGTGTCGTACAGATAATCCTCCGACCGGGTGCCGTCATATTGCACCACCACCGGCACATCCTTCACCCGGCGGTATTCCACATCTACATAGAAATCGCTCTGGGACAGCGTCTCGAAGGCATTCTGCGCCACGTTTCCGGGGTAGGAAATGGTGTAGCGCAGATTGATCTTCTGCCCCGGCTCGGTGATCGCGGACAGGTTGGCCTTGACCGTAATATTGTTCTGGTTGACCTTGATCAGATCGCTTCTGGCGCCTGCCAGCTGTAACGACACCGTGGAGGAGGACGTGGAAGTACACATCAGCCCCCGCTCGTTCAGGACGCTCTCGCCCTCCAGCACCACCGGGATGTTGTAGTAAGTCTCCTCGGAATTGGGGCTGACGTAAGTAATGACGTACAGCCAGAGGCCAAAGGCGATGACGATGGACAGCAGAATGGAGCCAAATCTATTTTTCATTGTCGTCCGTCTCCTTTCTGCGGGGCTGCAGCTTCTGCTTCAGCCGCAGACTCAAGTCCTGCTTCTCGTCCCCGTCGTTGGCAGGGCACAGTTCATTGTGCAGCAGCTTGTCCAGCGTCTGGGGCGCAAGGTGCCGCTTGAGCATTCCGCCCACCGCCACGGAAATGGTGCCGGTCTCCTCGGAGACGATCACCACCACCGCGTCGGAAGCCTCGCTCATGCCCACGCCGGCGCGATGCCGGGTGCCCAAGTCCGAGCTGAGACGGTTGCTGTCGGACAGGGGCAGCACACACCCCGCTGCGGCGACCCGGCCGTCCCGGATGATCATTGCGCCGTCGTGGAGGGGGGAATTCTTAAAGAAAATGTTCCGGATCAGTTGCTCGGAAACCTGACCGTCGATCTGGGTGCCGGTTTTGAAATATTCCTCCAGCCGCTGCTCCCGGGCGAAGACGATCAGCGCGCCCACCTTTTCCCGCCCCATGGCCTCGCAGGCACGCACGGTCTGGGTGATGACCGCGTCCATCTCCTGCTGTACGGGCTTGTTGACGCCGAAGATACTCGTCAGCTTCACGCTGCCCAAATGATCCAGCATCCGCCGCAGCTCCGGCTGGAACAGGATCACCAGCGCCAGCAGTCCGATGGCCAGGAACTGGTTCATGATGAAGCCCACCGTGTACAGATGCAGGAAATCCGTCAGCCACGCGATGATCAGCACCGCGACCACGGCCTTGGCGATCCGGGTGGTGCTGGGTGTCTTGATCAGCGGAAGAATTTTATATATCAGAAACGCGACTACGGCGATATCCAGATAGTCTGACCACTGCATCCGCTGTATCTGATGCAGCAAATTCTGAATGCTCTCCATAAACGTTCTTACCCCTTTTATGTCAACTTTTGTATAGCGCATACTCCGCTATCGTAAATTTACTATTATCTGTTCTATTATAACGAATACCGGCGCTGATGGCAATAGCCAATCTGTAAAAAAATTGCGGCTAAACTCTGGGAAGTTTGGATACCGTTCGGAGAAACGCGTCGGTTTGGGCGTCGGATGCGTCGTGGCCAAAGCTGACCCGCACCGTCCCCGATTCCAGCGTCCCCGCGCTTTCGTGGGCAAAGGGGGCGCAGTGCAGACCCGCACGGACCGCAATGCCCTGCTTCGCCAGAAACGCCGCCGCTTCCTCACAGTCCATCCCCGGCCGGAAGGACACCGTCGATGCCTGATGCGCCCCGGCGAATACCTCCATTCCCAATTTCTGCAAGCCCTCGGCGCACCGTTCCAGCTGCCGGTGCTCCCGGCGGAAAATGTTCTCCACACCTGTACGGCGGACAAACCGCAGTCCCTCTGTCAGTCCCGCGTAGCCGGGCACGTTCAGGGTTCCCGCTTCCAGACGGTCAGGCAGATAATCCGGCATGGCCTGATTGACGGAGTCGCTGCCCGTCCCCCCGAACAGCAGAGGCTGAGCATCGCCGCCGCAGAGCAGCAGCCCCGTCCCCTGAGGCCCCAGCAGCCCCTTATGCCCCGGCATGGCGATAAAATCCGCCCCCAGCGCCTGAAGATCCACGGGCAGCGCCCCGGCGGACTGGGCGGCGTCGATGATGAACGGCACCCGCCATTTCCGGCACATCTCCGCCAGCTGCTCCACGGGCAGAATATAGCCGAACACGTTGGAAACGTGGGTAAATACCGCCGCGTCCGCCCCCTGCTTCAGTTCCCGCCCGAAGCGGGAAAGGGTGTCCTCCCAGTCAAACAGCCGCCGCCCCGCCACCCGGATATCCGCCCCCAGCGCATGAAGGGGACGGGTCACGGCGTTGTGCTCAAATCCGGAAACGATCACCCGTCCCCCCGGCTTCACGATGGAGCGGATGGCAATGTTCAGTCCATGGGTGCAGCTGGTGGTCAGCGCGACCTGTTCCGGTCGGCAGTGGAACAGCTCCGCCGCAGCTTCCCGGCAGGCATACACCGTCTCCGACGCTTCCATTGCTGCGGGATACCCGCCCCGCCCCGGATTTGCGCAGGTGTACATTGCCCGCTCCACTGCCCGGTACACCCCCGGCGGCTTGCGGAAGGAGGTGGCGCCGTTGTCCAGATAGATCATACCGTCAGCTCCTCCAGATTTCCGTCCGGGCGCTGGGCATAAATTTTGCGCAAGGGGACGCCGTTCTCCCGCAGAAGCTCCACCACTGGGATGATGTCTTCCGTTTTGATCCGCAGACTGTAGCCGCAGCCTTGCTGCTCCATCCACTTGGGCGTTCGCTGGAGGACGCACCGGTGGTTGTTCCGGTTCAGCAGCCGCTCGCCCCGCTGGGCAAACGTCACCGAGCGGAACGTGATGATAAAGATTCTCATAACGCAAAACCTCCCGGCACAATCTATGCCCGGGAGGTCGAAACCGTGCGTATTCCGGCGGCGAAAACGGGGCAGCCACGCAAGCAGCTGCCCCGCAAGATTATGGTTTGCTTTCGTTTTCCAGCGTGATGGTCGTAACGTAGTCCGGATTCGGGACGTAAAGGCGGTAGCTGGTTCCCGACAGCTCCATATAGTAATAGCTCCAGCCGGATTTGAATTTCAGTCCCACCGTGATGGACGGCTGATTCTGAGCGGCGGCAGGCAGGTTGTTCAGCACCAGACATTCCCCTTCCTCCGTGGTGTAGTCCCCCCGATCCGCGGGTTCATCCGCGCCATTCAGAAGGATGTGGTCGCCGACGTAGGGTTTCATCGGGATGACCACGCAGCACGAGCCCGTTTCCCCGAGAATTTCCCAGAATTCTTCGTATTCCCCGTCGGTGAGAAGCGCGCGCAGTTGGTCGTCCATGTAGATCTGGGAATCCCTGCGCAGGTCGTATTTCTTTGCGTATTCGCTTCTTCCCGCCAGCCGCTGGTCATACTCCTCCTGCGTCCAGACGCCCGCTTCCAGATACTGGTCGGCAGTGTCATCCGTCAGACCGTACCTCTCGCACCAGAACTGATTGTCGGGTCTTTGCAGGATCTCCTGCTTCAGCGTCTCCTCCGGCGTAAACCCTACCACCGTTTCCCCAGGCATGACCCCGGACAGGTCGTAGCCCAGCGCAATGGATTTCCCGTCATAGTAGCTCTGAAACAGCGTGAACTTGGTGTAGTCCGCTTCGGCAAATTCGACGGTTTCCGGCGTCTGGGGCTGGGGAATGCTCTGTGCCGCTTCCAGAACCGGCTCATCCCGCGGTGTCGCCTTGGGCTGTGCGGCCGCAAAAATATTGGGTATCCACCCCGCTGCCGCGGCGGTCACGGTGAGCAGACTGACGCAGATGGCCGCGGCCAGAATGTAGAGGATGGTTTTCCTCCCGGAAAAGTGCTTTTGTTTCATATCGGTTGCCTCCTGTGCGGCGGCGTCCACCATGTCCAGATACCTGTCATCCACGTACTTCAACGCTCTGAAAAGGTTTTTTCCGTTCATACGTTGATTCCCTCCCTTTCCAGCTGCTTACGCAGCTTTTGCCGCAGGCAGCTCAAGCGGTACTTCACGTTCCGTTCCGTCAGGCCGAGCTTGTCCGCGATTTCGCTAATCGCCATGCTGTAGTAATAGCGGCTCAGGAACACGGCGCAGTCCTTCTTATCCAGCTGGGACAGGAACCGGTTCACGCTTCCCGCGGCCAGCTTTGCATCCACGGCAGCCTCCACGTCGGAGCGGGGGTCTGGCAGACAGGCGTCCAACTCCGACAGCAGAGTGATCATATGCACATCTCTGCGTTTGGCTGTGATATAATCCAGCCGGTCAAAGGCCAGATTCCGGGCGATCCGGGACAGGAAATGCTTCAGCACTCTGGGAATTTCCGGCGGAATGGCATTCCACGCAGCCAGATACGTATCCGCCGCGATTTCCTCCGTATCCTCCCGGCAGCGCAGGATATTGTAGGCGATCCGATTTATGTAGCCGCCGTATTTCTTCGCCGTCTCGCCGATGGCTGCTTCCTGCCGGGACAGGTAAAGCGCGATGATCTGGGTATCTTCCATCAGGACACCTCCTTGTGATGTGTAAGGCCTTACACCGCTATAGTAGGAAAACCGCGGCCTATGGACAAAGTTTTTCTGAGATGCAGAGAAAAAAGGCGTGACCCGAAGGTCACGCCTTTTCAAGTTCATTGTCTAACGGGAAATTACTCGTCGATCTCGGTAACGACGCCGGAACCAACGGTACGGCCGCCTTCACGGATAGCGAAACGCAGGCCCTTCTCGATAGCGATGGGGGTGATCAGCTCAACGCTCATAACAACGTTGTCGCCGGGCATGCACATCTCAACGCCTTCGGGCAGGGAGATGATGCCGGTAACGTCGGTGGTACGGAAGTAGAACTGAGGACGATAGTTGTTGAAGAAGGGAGTATGACGGCCGCCCTCTTCCTTGGACAGGACGTAAACCTGACCCTTGAACTTGGTGTGGGGATGGATGGAGCCGGGCTTGCACAGAACCTGGCCTCTTTCGATGTTCTTCTTGTCGATACCACGCAGCAGAGCGCCGATGTTGTCGCCGGCTTCAGCGTAGTCCAGCAGCTTGTGGAACATCTCGATGTCGGTAACGACGGTAGCCAGCTTGTCCTCGCGCAGGCCGACGATCTCGACAGGCTCGTTCTTCTTGACAACGCCACGCTCCACACGACCGGTAGCAACGGTGCCACGGCCGGAGATGGTGAAGACGTCCTCAACGGGCATCAGGAAGGGCAGGTTGTCGTTACGCTCGGGAGTGGGGATATACTCGTCAACGGCGTCCATCAGCTCCTTGATGCAGGCATACTCGGGAGCGTCGGGATCCTTGGACTCGGAAACGAGAGCGTTCAGAGCGGAACCCTTGATGATGGGGGTGTCGTCGCCGGGGAAGCCATACTCGTTCAGGGTCTCGCGGACTTCCATCTCGACCAGCTCCAGCAGCTCCTCGTCGTCAACCTGATCGCACTTGTTCAGGAACACAACGATATAGCGAACGCCGACCTGACGGGCCAGCAGCAGGTGCTCACGGGTCTGAGCCATGGGGCCGTCGGTAGCAGCGATAACCAGAATAGCGCCGTCCATCTGAGCAGCACCGGTGATCATGTTCTTGATATAGTCAGCGTGACCCGGGCAGTCAACGTGAGCGTAGTGACGCTTGTCGGTCTCGTACTCAACGTGAGCGGTGTTGATCGTGATACCACGAGCCTTCTCTTCGGGAGCCTTGTCGATGGAAGCGTAGTCCTCGAACTGAGCCTGACCCTTCATAGCCAGATACTTGGTGATAGCGGCGGTCAGAGTGGTCTTGCCGTGGTCAACATGGCCGATAGTGCCGATGTTAACATGGGGCTTATTTCTTTCAAACTTCTGCTTTGCCATTTGAAATATTCCTCCTGTTATAATTGTTGATTGAATTTAATAAACAACTTTAGTCTGGGTGCTTCCGCACATCGTATACATCATACAACACTTTGCGGGGAAACACAAGAAAAATTTTTGAAAATTTACGTCAATTTCCTTTGGAAATCAGTCCTTGCCCCGGGATTTAACGATCTCCTCGGTCTTGGACTTGGGCAGCTCGGCGTTGTGGCTGGGCTCCATGGAGTAGTTGCCGCGTCCCTGCGTCTTGCTGCGCAGGTCGGTAGCGTAGCCGAACATCTCCGCCAGAGGCACGTTGGCGTCGATCTGGACAGAACCGGTACGGGTGATCTGACCCAGAATGTTGCCGCGGCGGGCGGTGATATCGCCGATAACGGTACCCATATATTCGTCGGGCACGTTGACGGAAACCTTCATGATGGGCTCCAGAATGACGGGGTCTGCCTTCTTGCAGGCTTCCTTGAACGCCATGGAACCGGCGATCTTAAAGGCCATTTCGGAGGAGTCGACCTCGTGGTAAGAGCCATCGTACAGGGTGACCTTCACGTCCACAACGGGGTAGCCGGCCAGAACGCCAGCCTCCATCGCGCCCTGAATACCGGCATCGACGGCGGGGATATACTCCTTGGGGATGGCGCCGCCAACAACAGCGTTGATGAACTCGTAACCCTTGCCGGGCTCGTTGGGCTCCACATGGATCTTGACGTGACCGTACTGGCCTTTACCGCCGGACTGACGGGCGTACTTGGTCTCCTGATCCACAGCCTTGCGGATGGTCTCCTTGTAGGAAACCTGAGGAGCGCCCACGTTGGCCTCAACCTTGAACTCCCGCAGCAGACGGTCAACAATGATCTCCAGGTGCAGCTCGCCCATGCCGGCGATGATGGTCTGCCCGGTCTCCTTGTTGGTGTAGGTGCGGAAGGTGGGGTCTTCTTCAGCCAGCTTACTCAGGGCGATGCCCATCTTTTCCTGACCGGCCTTGGTCTTGGGCTCGATAGCGACCTCGATAACGGGCTCGGGGAAGACCATGGACTCCAGAATGATGGGGTGATCCTCGTCGCAGAGCGTGTCACCGGTGGTGGTGTTCTTGACGCCGACCACGGCGGCGATGTCGCCGGCGTAGACCTTCTCAATGTCCTCACGGTGGTTGGCGTGCATCTGCAGGATACGACCCATACGCTCGTTAACGCCCTTGGTACAGTTCAGCACAGTGGTGCCCTTCTCCAGCGTACCGGAGTACACGCGGAAGTAGCACAGCTTGCCCACGTAGGGGTCGGTAGCGATCTTGAAGGCCAGAGCGGAGAAGGGTGCATCGTCGGAAGCGGGACGGAAATCCTCTTCCTCGGTCTCGGGGTTGACGCCCCGGATGCCCTTCTTGTCCAGGGGGCTGGGCATATAGTCCACGACTGCGTCCAGCAGCTCCTGAACGCCCTTGTTCTTGTAGGACGTACCGCAGACGATAGGCACCATCTCGTTGTCGATGGTGGCTTTGCGGATGACGGCCTTGATCTTCTCGACGGGGATTTCCTCGCCTTCCAGGTACATCATGGCCAGGTCGTCGTCCAGCGCGGTGACCGCATCCATCAGCTTCTCGTGGTACTCCTCGCAGATATCCACCATGTCTTCAGGGATATCCTCGACGCGGACGTCCTTGCCCAGCTCATCGTAGAAGACGTTGGCCTTCATGGTGAGCAGATCTACGTTGCCCTTGAAGAAGGTCTCGCTGCCGATGGGCAGCTGGATGGGCACGGCGTTGCACTTCAGGCGCTCGTGAATCATGTCCAGAACGCGGAAGAAGTCGGCGCCCATGATATCCATCTTGTTGACGTAGATCATGCGGGGAACCTTGTACTCGTCAGCCTGACGCCAAACGGTCTCAGTCTGGGGTTCCACACCGCCCTTGGCGCACAGAACGGTCACGGCGCCGTCCAGAACACGCAGGGAACGCTCCACCTCAACGGTGAAGTCCACGTGACCCGGGGTGTCGATGATGTTCAGCCGGCAGCCCTTCCAGAAGCAGGTAGTTGCAGCGGAAGTAATGGTGATGCCGCGCTCCTGCTCCTGAGCCATGAACCGCTCAAAGTCGTCCACCCTTATGAGCCGCAGGGCGATCCCTTGGACGGCGAGGTACATGGCGGCCTTCCTGGCAAGCTCCTCCTGGGCAGCGTCAAAAAGCAGCGCCCCGTCGCGTAAGCCCTTGTGTGGGTCGGCTATGATGTACGCCCCCTTATGCATGTCTTCCTTTGGTGTAACGTAGCAGCTGTCCATAAATCCTCCTGAAGGTGAAATGCGTAAAAAAATCGGAGAAGCGGGGAACCCGCTTCTCCGAAAAGCTAAGCTTTAAATCAGACAAGGCCCTGAGCCATCATGGCATCTGCAACCTTCTTGAAGCCGGCGATGTTGGCGCCTGCTACCAGGTTGTAGCCCAGACCGCACTCTTCAGCTGCCTTGGCGGAGGCGGCATGAATGTTGGTCATGATGTGATGGAGCTGGGAATCAACTTC
>OHOO01000146.1_pt1 | contig 21682 bp, 20 predicted proteins | sample 1569891 | NCBI WGS metagenome assembly OHOO01 (sample SAMEA3879600, study PRJEB24766) | human gut metagenome | biome: human-associated habitat; feature: feces | place: USA | collected 1985/1987
ACCCATTCCATTCCTATCCTTTCCCCTAACCCCTCACCTTGCGGGGGAGCGGCTACGCCGCCGGAACGGAAAGGAACGGAAGCGGCAGCACAGAGCGCAGTAGAGATATACCGGGAAATCATCAAGGACAATATCGACTACGACATTCTCAAACAGGACATGAAATTTGACGGGGACAGGCTTGACGAGATTGTAGACCTCATGCTTGAAACGGTATGCACCGCCAGAAAGCGGGTGCGGATTGCGGGGGACGACTACCCGGCAGAGCTTGTGAAGTCAAAGTTTATGAAACTGGACGGCGAGCATATCCGCTTTGTGCTTGACTGTATGCGGGAGAACACCACGAAAATCCGCAACATCAAGCAATATCTGAAAGCAGCCCTTTTCAACGCCCCGTCCACTATCGGCAATTATTACACTTCCCTTGTCGCCCATGACATGGCAAGCGGCGCACTGTCACCGAAGAAGCCGCAGTACGGCGACCCGGACTATTATTCATGCAAACCGGGCGAAAGCCTGTAAAACAACAAAAGGAGGATTTTATTATGGCACAGAGAACAGGAGCATTGGTATTTGACGAGCGCACCGACCGTTACGACATCCGCTTTGACTTAAACAGCTACTATGGCGGGCTGCATTGTGGAGAATGTTTTGACGTATTCGTGCGGGGCAAGTGGAAGCCGACCCGGATTGAGTACGGCGACAACTGGTATCTTGTGGGTATCAGAGCCGAGGACTTGAACGGGCTGCGGGTGCGTATCTGACCGCCGCCCCATAAAGAAACGCGAAAGGAGGACGCGACAAATTGCAGGACGAAGTAAACGAAAAGACCATAGCCCTTTACATCAAGACCGGGAAGCTGACCGCGCAGACGCTCCAAAAGGCAATGAAAGCCATACTGTCAAAGGGCAAAAAGCAGCTTGCAAAACCGCCACAGGGAAAGCAGAGCTTAAAGCAGCTTATGAAGCAGAACGCGGGCGTTTCCAACATTGAGATTACCGAGGGCAATATCAAAGCCTTTGAGAGTACGGCGAAAAAGTACGGTATCGACTTTGCGCTGAAAAAGGACGCGACGGAAAGCCCGCCCCGCTATCTGGTTTTCTTCAAGGGACGGGACGCGGACGTGCTGACCGCAGCCTTTAAGGAGTTTTCCGCAAAGAAGCTGACACAGGAGAAAAAGCCCTCTATCCGAAAGCTGCTCTCTACGCTCAAAGAAGCCGCACAGGGCAAGAACGCGGAACGGGCAAAGGTCAAGAACAAGGACAGGGAGGTATCGCTATGAAGCCGGAAATCAAGAAGCTGCTTATCCTAAATCTCCCGTATCTGCTCTTTGTCTGGCTCTTTGATAAAGTGGGCGCGGCTGTCCGGCTCTCCCCCGGCGCGGACGCAAGCGCAAAGCTGCTACATCTTGGGGACGGTTTTACCGCCGCCTTTTCCAGTATCGCGCCGAGCTTCCACCCGGCAGACTTAGCTTTAGGCATTGCGGGGGCGGTCATTGTCCGGCTGATTATCTACACCAAAGGCAAGAACGCGAAGAAATACCGCCGCGGGACAGAATACGGTTCGGCGCGTTGGGGCGGGGCTGACGACATAAAGCCGTACACAGACCCGGTATTTGAGAACAATATCCCCTTAACGCAGACGGAACGGCTCACCATGAACAGCCGCCCGAAGCAGCCGAAATACGCCCGCAACAAGAACATTCTTGTAATCGGCGGTTCCGGCAGCGGCAAGACAAGGTTTTTCGTCAAACCGTCGCTTATGCAAATGCACAGCAGCTATGTTGTCACAGACCCGAAAGGCACCGTCTTAATCGAGTGCGGGAAGCTCTTACAGCGGGGCGGCTATCGGATAAAAGTGCTGAATACGATTAACTTCAAAAAATCCATGAAATACAATCCCTTTGCCTATCTGCGGAGCGAAAAGGACATTTTGAAATTAGTCAATACCATTATCGCCAACACCAAAGGCGACGGGGAAAAATCCGGCGAGGATTTTTGGGTGAAATCGGAACGGCTTTTTTACTGCGCCCTTATCGGCTACATCTGGTACGAAGCCCCGGAGAATGAGAAAAACTTTACGACGCTGCTTGAAATGATAAATGCGTCGGAAGCCCGCGAGGACGACCCGGAATTTCAATCCCCCGTTGACCTCATGTTTGAACGCTTGGAGGAAAAAGACCCGGAACATTTTGCGGTGCGCCAGTACAAGAAGTTTTTGCTGTCTGCCGGAAAAACAAGAAGCTCTATCCTCATTTCCTGCGGTGCGCGTCTTGCCCCCTTTGACATTCGGGAACTGCGCGAGCTGATGGAAACCGACGAAATGGAGCTTGACACCTTAGGCGACCGAAAGACCGCGCTTTTTGTTATTATCTCCGACACCGACGACACCTTTAACTTTGTTGTATCAATCCTTTACACACAGCTTTTCAATCTGCTTTGTGACAAGGCAGATGATGTGTACGGCGGGCGGCTGCCTGTTCATGTACGCTGTCTGCTTGACGAGTTTGCAAATATCGGGCAGATACCGAAGTTTGAAAAACTCATTGCCACGATAAGAAGCCGCGAAATCTCCGCGTCCATCATCTTGCAGAGCCAGTCGCAGCTAAAGGCTATCTACAAGGACAACGCCGATACCATTGTCGGCAACTGCGATACGACCCTGTTCTTGGGCGGCAAGGAGAAAACGACCCTTAAAGAAATGTCGGAAATCTTGGGGAAAGAAACCATTGACAGCTTCAACACTTCCGAAACAAGAGGACGGGAGCTTTCCCACGGGCTGAACTATCAGAAGTTAGGCAAGCAGCTTATGAGCGAAGATGAAATTGCGGTCATGGACGGCGGGAAATGTATCTTGCAGCTACGCGGGGTGCGCCCGTTCTTCTCCGAAAAATACGATATTACCAAACACCCGAAGTACAAGTACCTTTCCGACTTTGACAAGAAAAATGCCTTTGACATGGAAAAGCACTTGCGCCGCCGTCCTGCAATCGTAAAGCCGGACGAGGTATTTGACTATTACGAAGTTGACGAAGCAGATTTGCAGGAGGATACAGAATGAATAAGCGTATCAGAAAGAAAAAGGCAAAACAGCAGCTAATCCGAGCTATCAGCGGGCTTGTGGAAGCAGCCGAGGAAATGCAGCGGGAACAGGAACGCAGGACAAGACAGTCGGGTATTTCCTATATCAAGTATATCGAAGCTGTCCGGGAACGGCAGTACGGCATTAAGCCTGTCTACACACCGCTTTTTGAAAAGGAGGGAGCTTAAAGTAAAAATAATAAACACGGGCTACATGGTACGCGCCCCTACTCCTTGCGCGTATCGCGGCAGGAAGCCGCACCCTACAACTGAATACCGCCGCGCAGCAGCAACAAACGCAGCGCGGGGACTTATGACCGCGGCAGTTATCGAAAACTGACCGCCGTTTTTTATGCCCTTTTTCGGGCAGCCGCAAAGCGGCAGAAAGGAGTTTTATATGGCATTTTTCAACAGCGCAGTAGGCGTTTTGCAGACACTCGTTATCGCTCTCGGAGCCGGACTTGGCATTTGGGGCGTTATCAACCTCTTGGAGGGCTACGGAAACGACAATCCGGGCGCTAAAAGCCAGGGTATGAAACAGTTGATGGCTGGCGGTGGTGTAGCCCTCATCGGCGGCACCCTCGTACCTCTGCTTGCCGGACTGTTCGGTTAAGCGGCGGGTATAGCCTATGCAGAGCATACTTGACGCGATTAACGAATGGATAAAGGAAATCCTCATTGGAGCCATTAACGGTAATCTGTCAACTATGTTCGGGGACGTAAACGAAAAAGTCGGAACTATCGCCGCAGAGGTAGGACAAACCCCGCAGGGGTGGAACGCAGGCATATTTTCCATGATACAGAGCTTGTCGGAAAATGTGATTGTCCCCATTGCGGGGCTTGTCATTACCTACGTTCTATGCGTGGAGCTTATCAGCATGGTAACGGAAAAGAACAATATGCACGATATTGACACGTTCATGTTCTTCAAGTGGTTTTTCAAGGCGTGGGTAGCGGTGTATCTCGTTACCCACACCTTTACTATCACTATGGCGGTGTTCGATATGGCGCAGCACGTTGTTTCCGGCGCGGCGGGCGTGATCGGCGGCGATACGAATATCGACGTTGACGCCGCCCTCTCGTCCATGCAAGCCGGACTTGACGCTATGGAAATCCCCGAACTATTGCTGCTCGTTATGGAAACAAGCCTTGTAAGCCTTTGCATGAAAATCATGTCGGTGCTTATCACGGTTATCCTGTACGGCAGAATGATAGAAATTTACCTTTACTGTTCGGTATCGCCTATCCCGTTTGCAACTATGACCAACAGAGAGTGGGGGCAGATAGGCAATAACTACTTAAAAGCCCTGTTCGCCCTCGGTTTTCAAGGCTTCCTCATTATGATATGCGTCGGCATTTACGCGGTTCTGGTAAACAACATGATAATAGCGGACAATCTGCACAGCGCGATATTCTCCCTTGCAGCCTATACCGTTATCCTCTGTTTCTCCCTGTTCAAATCCGGCGCACTGGCGAAGTCGATTTTCTCCGCGCATTAGCGGCGTGTCAAGGGCAGGGTGGAGATTTTCAGAGCGAAGCGGCGAAAATACGACCCGACCTTGACGCGGATAACCCCCATATAATACGGGCGGGCAAAGGGCATAGATTGACCTTTGCCTTGATTACCCTTATGGAAAATTACAGCAACACCAAACCCAGAGAAAGGAGGTTTTCACTTGGCGTATGTACCCGTACCCAAAGACTTATCAAAAATCAAAACGAAAGTCGCTTTTAATCTGACAAAGCGGCAGATTGTATGTTTTGCGGCAGCTCTCGCTATGGGACTACCGCTTTTCTTTTTGCTCAAAGACAGCGCGGGAACAAGCATGGCGGCATTTGCAATGATTGTCGTTATGCTTCCCTGCTTCCTCTTGGCAATGTACGAAAAACACGGGCAGCCCCTTGAAGTCGTGATAAAGAACGTCATTCAGACAAAGTTTATCCGACCAAAGGAACGCCCCTATCAGACCAACAATTTCTATTCCGTCATAGAAAAGCAACGAAAACTGGAAAAGGAGGTATCGGCTATTGTCAATGGCAGAACGAAAAACAGTAAGCCGCGCGGTAAAAAATCCCGTCAAGCGTAAGCTGACCCGCGCGGAAAAGAAAGAAATCGCCGCCGTGATACAGGCGGCAAAGGGCGACGGGAAGCCCCACACCGCGCAGCAAACCATTCCCTACTTGCAGATGTACCCGGACGGGATTTGCAGGGTAACGGAAAAGAAATACAGTAAAAGCCTTGTCTTTGAAGATATTAACTATCAGCTTGCACAGGCAGACGATAAGACCGCCATTTTTGAAAACTGGTGCGATTTTCTCAACTACTTTGACGCTTCCGTTTCGGTGCAGCTCTCTTTCATCAATCAAGGCGCAAGAAAGGAAAAGGCACAGGCGGCTATCGAAATTCCGGCGCAGGACGACGCTTTTAACTCTATCCGCAAGGAGTACGCGGATATGCTGAAAAATCAGCTTGAAAAAGGCAACAACGGACTGGAAAAGTGCAAGTACATCACGTTTTCCATTGAAGCGGATAATCTTGCAGCAGCAAAAGCCCGCCTTTCCCGTATCGAAACCGACGTACTCAATAATTTTAAGGTGCTTGGCGTAACAGCCCGCCCCATGAACGGACAGGAACGCTTGAACGTGCTGCATGGGATTTTCCACCCGGAGGGCGAGCCGTTCCGTTTCTCTTGGGACTGGCTTGTACCGTCGGGGCTTTCTACAAAGGACTTTATCGCCCCGTCCTCGTTCCGTTTTGGCGACGGGCGCACATTCCGCATGGGGCGTAAGCTCGGTGCGGTTAGTTTCCTTGAAATCCTCGCGCCGGAGCTGAATGACCGTATGCTTTCGGACATTCTCGACCTTGAAAACGGGATTATCGTCAATCTGCATATCCGCAGTATCGACCAGAGCGAAGCAATCAAGACTATCAAGCGCAAGATAACCGACCTCGACAAGATGAAGATTGAGGAACAGAAAAAAGCGGTACGCAGCGGGTACGATATGGATATAATTCCGTCCGACCTTGCCACGTTCGGCAGCGAAGCGAAAAATCTCTTGCAGGATTTACAGAGCAGAAATGAAAGAATGTTCCTGCTGACGTTCCTTGTGGTAAACATGGCAGACACGAAGCGGAAACTGGATAATGACATCTTTGCTACGGCGGGCTTTGCACAGAAAAACAACTGCGCTCTGACCCGCCTTGACTATTTGCAGGAAGCGGGCTTTATGTCCTCTATCCCTCTTGGAGAGAACCTTATCCCCATTCAAAGAGGATTAACGACCAGCAGCACCGCTATTTTTATCCCGTTCATCACGCAGGAGCTGTTTCAGCGGGGCGCAGCCCTTTACTACGGGCTGAACGCACTTTCTAACAACATGATACTCTGCAACCGCAAGCAACTGAAAAACCCCAACGGGCTTATTCTTGGAACACCGGGAAGCGGTAAATCCTTTGCGGCAAAGCGGGAAATGACAAACGCTTTTCTCATTACCGACGACGATATTATTATCTGCGACCCCGAAGCCGAGTATTTTTCCCTTGTGCAGCGTTTGGGCGGGCAAGTGATACGCCTGTCGCCTGCCGGAAAAGGCATGGACGGCAAGCCCCAGTATGTGAACCCTATGGATATTAACCTCAACTACTCCGAGGACGACAACCCGCTTGCCTTGAAATCCGACTTTATCCTTTCCCTCTGCGAGCTTGTTATCGGCGGCAAAGAGGGCTTGCAGCCCGTGGAAAAGACCGTCATTGACCGCGCCGTCAGGAATGTGTACCGACCTTTCCTTGCAGACCCCGACCCGGCAAAAATGCCGATTTTGGGCGACCTTTACAACGAGCTTTTGAAGCAGCCGGAGTCGGAAGCTGCCCGCATTGCGGCGGCATTGGAGCTTTATGTTTCCGGCTCTCTGAACGTCTTTAACCACCGTACCAACGTGGAGCTTTCAAACCGTCTTGTCTGCTTTGATATTAAGCAGCTTGGAAAACAGCTCAAAAAGTTAGGTATGCTCATTGTGCAAGACCAGGTATGGAACCGCGTTACCATAAACCGCGCCGAGAAAAAGGCGACCCGCTACTATATGGACGAATTTCATTTGCTTTTGAAAGAGGAACAGACCGCAGCCTATTCCGTGGAGATTTGGAAGCGTTTTCGTAAATGGGGCGGTATACCGACCGCTATCACACAGAACGTCAAAGACCTTTTAAGCAGCCGCGAAGTCGAGAATATCTTTGAAAACTCCGATTTTGTCCTCATGCTCAATCAGGCACAGGGCGACCGGGCTATCCTTGCAAAGCAGCTCAATATTTCTCCGCAGCAGATGAAGTATGTGACCCACACCGAAGCGGGCGAGGGACTTATCTTTTACGGAAACGTGGTGCTGCCGTTCATTGACCGTTTCCCGACGGACACCGAGCTTTACCGTCTGCTTACGACAAAGCCGGAGGAAGTGAGCAAAGCATGAAAACGGACGTAATCATCAACCGCGACGCCCTCTATGCCCTGCGGGAGCTTCCGAGCGAAAGCGTGAACTGCTGCGTCACAAGCCCGCCCTATTATGGACTTAGGGACTACGGGCTTGACGCGCAAATCGGACGTGAGGACACGCCGGAGCAGTACATTGACAGGCTTGTAGAAGTATTCCGGGAGCTCCGCCGGGTACTCAAAGACGACGGGACGTTTTGGCTGAATATCGCAGACACTTACTGCGGCAGCGGTATGAAAGCGGGCTGCAAGCAAAAGGATTTAATCGGTATTCCGTGGCTTCTTGCCTTTGCCCTGCGCTCTGACGGGTGGTATTTACGCAGCGATATTATCTGGCTGAAAGAAAACCCCATGCCGGAGAGCTGCCGCGACCGACCGAGCCGCTGCTATGAGCATATCTTTTTACTGACGAAATCAAAGAAATACTACTATGACGCTGCCGCCATTGCGGAACCGATCGCGCCGGGAACGGCTGCGCGGTACCGACAGGGGCGCGGTGCAGGACACAAATACGCCGAGGAAGTACCCGGACAGGGCAAGGTACAGGGTATCAATAAAGCCCGCAGCGGCGGCTATTATGACGACGCCCTTATGCCGACCACAAGGAACAAGCGGGACGTTTGGATTATCAATACCGTACCGTATAAGGGCGGGCATTTTGCCGCTTATCCCCCGAAACTTGCGGAAACGTGCATACTGGCGGGCTGTCCGGCGGGCGGCGTTGTCCTTGACCCGTTTTTTGGAAGCGGTACAACCGGACTTGCAGCGAAAAGCCTTGACCGCCGCTATATCGGGATTGAACTGAACGCCGAGTATTGCGCCCTTGCAGGGGCGCGGATTGGAGGTGGGAACACTTGAAAGACCCCTTAAAGCCCCGCGATAAAATCACGCAGAAAATGACCCGCGACGGGGCTATCGCAGAAAATCAGACCACGGGAGACACGGAACGTATCAGCAAGCGGACGCAGGACGCGGATTTTCAGAAATCCCCGGAGCAACAGGCAGCACAGGACGCAGCGCAGCTACAAGGTGCAGCTTCCCCGGCTTCTCCCTTGCCCCATGCGCCGGGAGCTGCCCCCAAAGCAGACACAGGCAAAACGGAGCGCGTCATGGAGCATATCGACGCCGCCCATACCCGCAAAGCGTCTAAAAAAGCGGTACGAAAGGCACAGGCAGAAGCCACCGCCGGGACGAAATCTTCCCGGCTGCAATTTACCGACGAGGAACGCGCTGCCCCGGAGCTTGAAAAGTATATCAAGAAATCCGACAAAGCCGCTGACCGACTGGATAAGGCAAAGGCAGCTATCCCCAAAGAAAAGAAACTTACGAAAGAGCGCACCTTTGACGAAGCCACCGGGAAAGGCAAGACCCGCCTGCACTTTGAGGAAAAGGACAAGCCGCCCGGATTTAAGGAGAAGCACAACCCGCTATCCCGCCCCACACAGGAAGCCGGGATTTTGGTACATAACAAAATCCATTCTGTCGAAAAGGATAATTCCGGCGTGGAGGGCGCACACAAAACCGAGGAAGCCGCCGAGCGCGGCGTAAAGTTTGGGGCGCGGAAAATCAAGCAGGGCTACCGCAGCCATAAGCTGAAACCCTACCGGGAAGCGGCAAAGGCAGAAAAAGCGGCTTTTCGGGCAAATGTGGATTTTCAGTATCACAAGACCCTGCATGAGAACCCGCAGCTTACCTCTAACCCCATTTCCCGGTTTTGGCAGAAGCAGAAAATCAAGCGGCAGTATGCAAAGGAAGCCCACAATACCGCAAAGGGTATCAAGGGCGCGGCAGAACGCACCCGCAAGGCGGCAGCCAAAGCCGCCGAGAAAACAAAGCAGACCGCAGCATTTGTGGCAAGGCACCCGGCGGGTGTGGCAATCGCTGTCGGGGTGCTGCTGCTCTTTATCATGGTTATGTCCGGGCTGTCCTCCTGCGGGGCAATGTTTTCCGGCACATTAAACGGGGTCCTTGGAACGTCCTATACCTCCGAGGACAGCGACCTTGTGGAAGTGGAAAACAGCTACGCCGGATTGGAAAACGAGCTGCAAAGCAGGATTGACAATATCGAGCGCGACAATCCGGGCTATGACGAGTACCGCTATGACCTTGCGAATATCGGACATATCCCACACGAATTAGCGTCCTATCTGACCGCAAAATACCAAAGCTACACCCGCGCCGAGGTACAGAGCGAATTACAGCGGATTTTCAATCAGCAATACAAGCTGACGCTGACCGAGGAAGTGGAAATACGCTACCGGGAGGAAGAACGCACCGACACATGGACAGACGAGGACGGCAACGAGCATACGGACACCTACACGGTACAAGTGCCTTATGAGTATTACATCTTAAACGTCAAGCTGACGAACACCCCGTTATCCACGATTGCAGAAAACAATCTGACCCCGGAACAGCTTGAAATGTACCGGGTGTACTTACAGACAAGCGGAAACAAGCCCCTTATCTTTGGCGGCGGCTCTCCCGATACTTCCGCGTCCGAGGATTTAAGCGGCGTGGACTTTGTAAACGGAACGCGCCCCGGCAATACCGCTATTGTTGACCTTGCAAAGCAGCAAGTCGGAAATGTGGGCGGCTATCCTTATTGGAGCTGGTACGGCTTTAATTCCCGCGTGGAATGGTGCGCCTGTTTTGTGTCCTGGTGTTACGGGCAAATGGGACTTTCCGAGCCGCGTTTTGCCGCCTGCCAGTCGCAGGGTATTCCGTGGTTTACCTCTCACGGACAATGGGGAGCGCGGGGCTATGAAAACATTGCCCCCGGTGACGCTATCTTTTTTGACTGGGACTTAGACGGCAGCGCAGACCATGTAGGGCTTGTTATCGGCAGGGACGAGGGCCGCGTTTATACCGTGGAGGGCAATTCCGGCGACGCCTGCAAGATTAAGAGCTATCCCCTTGACTATGCCTGTATCAAAGGGTACGGGCTGATGAACTGGAACTGACATACAACAACACATTTGAAAATCGAAAGGAGAAAAATCATTATGGCTATGAGTAAAATCGAAAGAATTGAAAAGGAAATCCAAAAGACCCGTGAGAAAATCACGGAGTATCAGAACAGGCTGCGCGGACTGGAAGCACAGAAAACCGAAGCGGAAAATCTGCAAATCGTTCAGCTTGTGCGCTCTATGCGCCTTACCCCGCAGGAGCTTACCGCCATGCTTTCCGGCGGCACTATCCCCGGCATGACCGCCGCGCTCGCTGAGGAAGCCGACTACGAAGAACAGGAGGAAACCGAGAATGAAGAATAAAATCCTTGCAAGCCTTACCGCACTTTGTGCCGCCCTTGTCCTTGTGGGCGGCTTTTCCGTTACCGCCTATGCACAGACCCCGACGGAAGAAACCGACGACAGCGGCGTAATCGTGGAAACCGAGCCGCAGCCCTTGACCCCGGAGGGCAACATGACCCTTGTGGACGACATTGACGGGGACGCTGCCGAGGATAAGCAGTTTATCGTCGTGAAAAGCAAAGGCGGCAACTATTTTTACATTATCGTTGACCGGGCAGCCGAGGGGGAAAATTCCGTCCACTTCCTAAATCAAGTAGACGAAAGCGACCTTATGGCGATTATCGGGGAGGAACAGACCGAACAACCCCCGGCTGTCTGCAACTGTACCGAGAAATGCAAGGCGGGCGAAGTAAACACCGCCTGCCCCGTCTGCTCTGTCAACATGGATAGCTGCACAGGCAAGGAAGCCACGCCGGAGGAACCCGCCGAGCAGGAGCAGCCCCAGAACGGCATGGGCGGGCTTTTGATTTTCCTTGTCGTGGGCTTGCTTGGCGGCGGCGCAGCCCTCTACTACGTTAAGTTTATGAAACCGAAACAGAACGTGAAAGGCAGCACCGACCTTGACGAGTTCGATTTTGACGAATACGACGAGGACGAGCCGGAAGAAGCTGACAGCGCAGACACCGAACAGGAGGACGAGGAAGAATGAAACTTGTGATTTGTGAGAAACCCAGCGTCGGGGCGGCGGTTGCCGCCGCCCTTGGCGTAAGGGAGAAGAAAGACGGATATATCGAGGGGAACGGTTATGTTATCTCTTGGTGTATCGGGCATTTGGTAGGACTTGCGGAAGCTGCCGCCTATGGGGAACAGTACAGGAAATGGAGCTATGACAGCTTACCCATTCTGCCGCAGGAATGGCAGTACACCGTAGCTGCCGACAAGGGAAAGCAATTCAAAATCTTAAAAGACCTCATGCAGCGCAGCGACGTTTCGGAAGTCGTGAACGCCTGCGACGCAGGACGCGAGGGAGAATTGATTTTCCGCTTTGTCTATCATCAAGCGGGCTGCAAGAAGCCCTTTACCCGTCTTTGGATTTCCTCTATGGAAACGGACGCCATCAAAAGCGGCTTTGACAATCTGAAGGACGGGCGCAGGTATGACGCTCTCTATCATTCCGCATTATGCAGGGCAAAGGCTGACTGGCTTATCGGCATTAACGCGACCCGCCTTTTCTCCTGCCTGTATGGAAAAACCTTGAACGTGGGGCGCGTTCAGACCCCAACCCTAAAAATGCTTGTAGACCGGGACGCTGCCATTATGAACTTCAAGAAAGAAAAATATTACCATGTGCGCCTTATGCTCCCCGGCGCAGAAGCGGCAAGCGCGAAGATCTGCGCCGCTGATGAAGCGGGCAAACTGAAAGCGGCCTGCGAAGCGTCGGCGGCTGTCTGCACTTCCTTGACCCGTGAAAATAAAACCGCTATACCGCCGAAGCTCTTTGACCTTACCTCTCTGCAAAGGGAAGCAAACCGTATCTACGGGTACACGGCAAAGCAGACCCTTGACCTTGCACAGACACTTTATGAAAAGAAGCTGCTTACTTATCCGAGAACGGACAGCAACTATCTGACCGACGACATGGGCGACACAGCGGCGAGTATCGTATCGCTGCTTTGCGGCAAGCTGCCCTTTATGGCGAGCGCAGCCTATGAACAGAGTATTTCCCGCGTTCTGAACAGCAAAAAAGTATCAGACCACCACGCCATTATCCCCACTATGGAACTTGCAAAAACTGACCTTACTACGCTGCCGGAAAGTGAAAGAAATATCCTTATCCTTACCGGGGCGCGTCTACTCATGGCGACCGCAGAGCCGCACGTTTACGAAGCGGTAACGGCGGTTTTCTCCTGCGCCGACCATGATTTTACGGCAAGGGGCAGGACGGTAATCGCTGCCGGGTGGAAAGACATGGAACGTCTTTACCGGGCAACCATCAAAAAGAAGCCGGACAGCGACGACGAAAACGAGCTTGTGTTAGATGTGCCGGACTTTTCCGAGGGGCAGACCTTTGAAAATCCGGCGGCAAAAGTGACGGAGCATGACACCACACCCCCGAAACCCCATAATGAAGCAAGCCTTTTGTCTGCTATGGAACGCGCCGGAAACGAGGACACCGACCCGGACGCAGAACGCCGGGGGCTTGGTACGCCTGCCACCCGCGCCGCCGTCATTGAAAAGTTAGTCAAAGGCGGTTTTGTGGAGCGCAAGGGCAAGCAGCTACTTCCCACCAAAGACGGCACAAACCTTGTCTGCGTCCTGCCGGACAGCTTAACTTCTCCGCAGCTTACGGCTGCATGGGAAAACAATCTGACGCAGATTGCAAAGGGCAACGCCGACCCGGACACTTTCATGCAGGCGATTGAAACAATGGCGCAGGAGCTTGTAAAAACCTATGCTTCCGTGTTGGGCGAAAAGCCGGAGCTTTTCAAGACAGAAAAAACAGAGCTTGGGAAATGTCCCCGCTGCAAATCCCCGGTCTACGAGGGAAAGAAAAACTACTACTGTTCCAACAGGGATTGCAGCTTTACCATGTGGAAAAATGACCGCTTCTTTGAGGAACGGAAAACCGTCTTTACCCCGAAGATTGCCGCAGCACTCTTAAAATCCGGCAAGGCAAAAGTCAAAAAGCTGTATTCCGTAAAAACGGGCAAAACCTATGACGGAACGGTACTGTTAGCCGACACGGGCGGCAAATATGTGAATTACAAAGTAACCATTTCAAAGGACAAAGAACTGGAATAGCAAGCATAGGAAGCGGGTACCCACTTCCGTAAAATCCCTGCCACTCTTACCGAGCTTGGCGGGGATTTTGCTTGTTGGGAAGTTTCCCAAACCCTCTAAAAATCCTCAAAAATCTTTGGCAGAAATGCGGGCGCACCGTAGTAGGACTATGTAACCACAAACGCAGCGTCCGCGCTGCCATACGCGAAAGGAGGTTTTACACATGGCAAGTTTGCGCGACAGCGTAAAGGACTATCAAGAGGAACTTAGGGACGGTATTGCATGGGTAGCATTTTGGAAAGAGGGACGTTCATGGAACGCCGAGCTGTTTCATCTTGAAGTGGACGGTACTTTAGAACCGTTTGACAGGAGCCGGTTAGAGGAAATCAAGGCGGCTGACCCCGCCGCCGTTATTCTAAACGGCTACTACTGCGGGCATTTAGGCGAGAATATGAGCCTTGACGAGCTGACCGCCGGAGTGCGCCACCACTACAAAAACGGCACAAATGACGTTGCCGGATTTATCGAAGCCCACGACGACAGACTTCCCCCGGAGCTTATCGAGGAAGCAAAAGCCGCCGCCCATGCAGCGGGGCTTCCCTTTTCCGAAAAGCCCTACCGGGACGGGGAAGATTTTGACCCTTATGTATTTGACGGGAGCATGAGTATTGAGGACTACGAACTTATGCACCGCATGATTGAAAAAGAAAGGAGCGAGCAAATGGACGAATGGAAAACAGGTTATTCCTCATACGACCATGACAGACTGGAAGCCGCCGACAAGATGAAGATTGAGCGCGGTATCTATTTTGACACGAAAGGCGCGGATATTTCCCCGCTGACCGCCTTACCTCTTGCCGAGCTTGTGAAGCTGCGGGAGGAAAGCGCGGCTGCGGAACAGACTGTTTTTGAAAATCTGAAAGTACAGGCTTCCGCATGGGAGGAACAGGCAGGAAAGACCCTGCTATTTGACAAGGCGATTGAGTATGCGAGAATACCCGAAGTGAAGCATACGGCGAACAAGTGGCAGGACGAGGACAACGACCGCCACACCATCAGCAACCGGGTATATAAAATGAGCTACCATGTTTACGAAAATACCCGTTACGACAAGGCAGCACAGAAGTCTATCCCGTATTCCTATACGCTGTCTTGGAACATCTACACCAACAGCCCCCACGGGTACGGACAGGCGAAAATCGCCGGACAGGACAGAAAGGTATTTGCTGACCGGGCGGCTATGGAAAAATATCTGAATGGGCGTATCAAGGCGTATGAAAAACTTTTTACGGAAATCTCCCCGGCTATCCCGCCGGAATACGCGGAACAGTTTAGGGTAAACGGGCAGCTCTTACCGGGCTACACCGTAGAGGGCGAGGAAATCAAGCAGCCCGCCGCCGACATTCCCGCCGCTGCACCGAGAACCGAACCGGGACAGGAAACGGAACAATTTGCAATCCTGATTGACAGCCGCACCCGCTTTGAAACGGGAGAACCGGGCGGCTACTGGCTTTCCATGCCCGCCACCAAAGAGCAGCTTCACGAAGCCATGCAAAGCGTCGGCATTACCGCAGACAACCCGCAGGAATTTTTCATTCACGGGTACTCTGACCGGGAGGACAGACACATTGCCCTGCCGTATGACATGGTATGCGCGGCACAGGTGGACGAGCTGAATTTCCTTGCGGCACGACTGGAAACCCTTGACGCTTCCGGGATTGCCGCGCTGAACGCCGCCACACAGCGAAAGAACGGTTTTGAGAATATCGGGCAGCTCATTGACTTTACCTATAACGAGGACTTTTTCGTGCATATCCCCGAAGTACATAATCCCCGCGAATTGGGCGATTATTACCTTAACAAATCCGGCATGGTGCAAATGCCCGCTGAATGGAAAAACAGCATTGACCTTATCGCCTTTGGACGAAACGCCGCCGCACAGGAAAAAGGCAACTTTACGGAATACGGCTACCTTGTGGAAAGCGGAGACGCATGGGAGAAACACTTTGAGGGGTGCGATGTGCCGGAGGACTACCGCATTATGAGTTATCCGCGGCCTACGGTAGAACGGGATGCAGCCCCGGCAGTACAGGCGGCTGTTCCCGAAGCAACGCCGCAGGAGCCGCGCCCGGTTATCCCTATCGTACTTACCTCTGAAAAGCCTGCTGAAAAATTGAAAGAGATAACCGACCGATTGGAACAGGGCATTACGGAACTATTCGACAGCGAGCGTTACAAGGAATATCTGCGCGTCATGTCAAAGTTTCATAATTACAGCTTTAACAATACGCTGCTGATCGCCATGCAGAAGCCCGACGCTTCCCTTATCGCGGGATTTAACGCATGGAAAAATAACTTTGGGCGAAACGTGATGAAAGGACAAAAGGGTATCAAAATCCTTGCCCCGTCGCCATTCAAGATTAAAAAAGAAATGGAGAAAATCGACCCGCAGACACAAAAAGCCATTATCGGCAAAGACGGAAAGCCCGTAACCGAGGAAAAGGAAATCACGATACCCGCCTTTAAGGTGGTATCTGTCTTTGACGTATCGCAGACCGAGGGCAGGAAAATCCCCGATATTGCCGTAAATATGCTGACCGGGGACGTGGAGCATTACAAGGACGTTTTCGCTGCCCTTGAAAAGACTTCTCCTGTTCCTGTCGGCTTTGAAAAAATCGAGGGCGGCGCACATGGTTACTACCACTTGGAGGACAAGCGCATTGCACTTGATGAGGGTATGAGCGAGCTGCAAACCTTAAAGACCCTTATCCATGAAATCGCCCATGCGAAGCTGCACGACATTGACCTAAACGCCCCTTTGGAGGACTTGGAGAACAGACCCGACCGCCGCACCCGTGAGGTACAGGCAGAAAGTATTGCCTATACCGTGTGCCAGCATTATGGGCTTGATACCTCTGACTATTCCTTTGGGTATGTCGCCGGGTGGAGTGCCGGACGGGAGCTTTCGGAACTGAAAAGCTCCCTTGAAACAATCCGCAGCACCGCAGCGGAAATCATCAACAGCATTGATGAACATATCGCAGAGCTGCAAAAGACGCAGGAACAGGCGCAGACTTCCGAGGTACAGGAAGTGACGCAGGACGCGCCGCCGCAGGAGAAGCCGGAAATCCCCGTACCCGACGCCACTATCAGCGTAAAGGAAATGCAGGACTACGGCTATTCTTGGGACGGTATGTTTCCGCTGAAACAGGAAGCCGCCGAGCGTTTGTTTACACAGGACGGTATCGAGGTTTTCCGTATCTATGAGGACGGCACCGAGGGAGCCGTTACCAGTCTGACCGATTTACAGGAACACGCAGAAAAAGGCGGCTTGTTCGGTGTAGAAAAGGAAACTTGGGAAGCCCTGCATGAATACAACGCCATGAAGCAGCAGCTACGGGAAAGTGTGCCGACAAAGGAAGCCCTTTTACTCTACGGCAAGGAGGACAGCTACGGGATTTATCAGTTAGCCCGCGGCGACGCCACAAGGGACTTGTACTTTGAGCCTTACGACCGCCTGCAGGCGACGGGACACACCGTAGACCGGGCGAATTATGAGCTTATCTATACCGCGCCCCTTACGGCAGACGTTACCCTTAACAGCATTTGGGAAAAGTTCAATATCGACCACCCGAAAGATTTTAAGGGACACAGCCTTTCCGTTTCCGATATTGTGGTGCTTCATCAGAACGGCGAAAATACCGCCCACTATGTAGACAGCGGCAGTTTTCGGAATGTGCCGGAATTTTTGCAGGAGAAGCAGTCGCAGCTTATCCCCGACGAGCATTTGACCGGGAAACAGATTAGAACGCCGCGCGGCAGTTTTTATGTATCGGATATGAGCGTTGAACAGATGAAAGAAGCCGGGTATGGACTTCATCATCAATCCGACGACGGGAAATATCTGATTATGGGAAACAGTACGCGGGCGTTTGCCGTTGCCGCCGAACAGCCGGAAAAAGCTAACCCGTTAAAACATATCGAGGACACTATCGAGCAGAACGACAATAACTTTGACGGTATCATCAACAACACGCCGCAGACGCCGACCGTGGACGCTCTGGAGCAGAAAGCAAAGGCGGGCGAGGTTATCTCCCTTGTTGACCTTGCCGACGCTATCAAAGCCGACAAGGAACAGGGAAAGACAGCAAAGCCGGAAAAGAAGCCCTCTATCCGGGCGCAACTCAAAGCAGATAAGGAAAAGGCACAGAAGAAACCACAAAAAAGCAAGTCGCAGGACTTAGAAAGGAGCTGACCGATTGGGTAAATTAAGTAAGTTTGAGAATGTGGACGTTATCGCTTCCCTTGAAGCGATTATGAAACAGAATACCGCTTTCTATCAGAGTGATTTTGAGATAGACAAACGGATTTTGCGAGAAGCAGCGTCAAGACCCGCTGCTGAAGAAAAACGGCTGCTATGGTTTTCCCGCCCGTCGGGGACGTGCTGCTTCCGGGAACGCGACGTTTTCCTAAAGGACACAAGGCAGCATAACACATGGCGGTTTTATGGGGAGCAGACCCGCGATAAAATCCTTGCCTATGCGGTGGAGCTGACCGGGAAAGAAAATGGGATAATCAAAGGCAATCTCTATGAGCTTGACTATCCGCAGCACTTCCGGGAAGTAGTCGAAAAATCTCTGCCCGCCGATAATTACACGCTGCTCTATGAGCATGGGGAACGGGTGCAGCCCGCCGGAATGTATTTTGACGGCAACCCCGACCCGCAGCTTGGGAAGTTTGAACGCTTTGAAGCGCAGCCTAATGACCCGGAAGCATTGCATTTTCTCATGCGGGAGGAAAAGCGCAGCTATGACCGCTTAAAGCCGGGGGATTTCAAGGCGCATATTACCGCATTGCATGACAGCCGGATTGAAGCCGAAGCACAGCGCATTGTAGCGGAAATGAAGCGGCAGGACAGCCCTAACAGCCCCAACAAAGCACATTTCATGGTGGAGCTTTCGCCTTACTTTATGCAGTTAGCTTCTACAAAGGACACCGACCGTCTGTTTGCTATGCTGCCATACAAAACACTTTCTTTTTCTAAGATTGAGGGCAGACATGGCACTTTTGCATTTTTAGACAAAAGCGAGGACAGAAGCCGGAATATCCGAAAAGCGCGCCCCTCTGTCCGGGCGCAGCTTACCGCAGACAAGAAAACAGCCGCCCCGAAAAAGGCAGCGGCAAAAAGAAAAAATCACGATTTGGAGGTATGAGCATGAATAGATTTACTGTTGAGGAAACAAACCTTTTGAGCATTTACCATGAGGGAAGCAAGGCGCAGCTTATAGAGAACATGACCGCTGCGCTGCCTTACATGGACGCGGGATTACGGGAGCTTGCAAAGCGCACCCTTTCCAAAGTAGGCGCGCTGACCGAAGCCGAGTACAGGGAGCTTGCCGTTTATCCTGCTGATGAAGTATGACCGGGATTAAGCGGCTGACGCCGCGACAAAGCCGCAAGGTAAACACCCTTGTGAAAAAGGAGTGCTGCAACTGCGAGAATGGCAACTGTATTTTACTGGACGACGGGGACACTTGCGTATGCCCGCAGCTCATTTCCTATTCCCTGCTCTGTAAGTGGTTTCGGATTGCCGTACTTCCTCTTGATAAGCTGCTCTATGCGGAACTCTATCAGACCGAGGACAGAAAGAAATGTACCGTGTGCGGCGCGTTCTTTGCGTCCACCTCTAACAGCGTCAAATACTGCCCGGACTGTCGGAAGCGGATTACCCGCAGACAGGCAGCCGAGCGCATGAGAAAACGGCGCGCTCTTGTTACGCGGTAAGGGCGAAAAAAGCCTTGTTTTACAGGCTTCTGACAACCGTTTCCTCATAGGGCAAGGGCTTTATACCTTTTCCCTTAAAAACGGCGTTCTACTGCGTAACATTTCAGAACTGCACCCATAAGAAAACCGGGGCGCGGATAGTCTTTACTGACTGTCTGCGTCCCGGTTTTTCCTTTGCTATTTTTCCATGTTGATTTGAGGGGTTGCGCCCTTATCTGTGGTAAGTAAACGGTATATCGTAAGGGGGATATACCATGCAGCCACGACGAGCCGCCATATCAAAATGACCCCACCGATAATGCCGCCCAAAATGAAGTTGAGGGCAATGATACCCACCGTTCCGGCTATGTCATACCCATGCGGTACAAGCCATACGAACATACGGCGAATACCAAAGGGAATACCGCAGCACAGCCACACATAAAAGTAATTGGTCTGCCCGTCCTCTGTAAAGACGTTCTTAAACATGAAGAATAAAAACAATGCGATAACGGCGGGCAAAACGGTTCTCTTAAAAAAGTCTTTCCAAATTTCCCCGCGTGTCATGGTATCACTCCTTTTCTATTGGGAATTGTGGGATAGCTTCTAACAGTTTCAGTATGAGCGTTTGCCGTAAATCGTCGTCGATTTCCTCTTTTACGCTTCCGTCCGGCTGACGCTTTTTTACCATTGCAAGGCGGTTGATTTCGTCACCGTAACAAGCAAGCACTTTTTCCAACGCCCATTTTTCGCTCACAACGGCGGCGCGTATCGTTTCATAGTCCGGCATTTCCTGTTCCATTCTCTGACACTTCCTTTGCTGAAAATGTATCACTTTGGTATGTAACTACTGTTTTTGATAGGAACTATTATATCATACAAGTATGAACAAAGCTACTCCCCACGTTCTTTTCCTTTTTCCCGTTCCGGTTCTCTTGGCTGCCGTAAAATGCTGTCTATGTTCTGTTTGATAACGTCGTACTCTTTGACCTGTTTTTTCAGTCTGCCATAGTCGGCGTAAAGGGCTTCTTTCTGTTCCTGGAGCTTTTCATATTCCGATTGCAGCGCGGTGAGGTTCGGGAGCTTGGAAACGCCCGCCGCCTTTAATGCCTTTGCCGCTGCTTCATGCAAGATGATTTCGCGCTCATGGGCTGCCCGGTAACTGTCCTTATTTCTTGCTTTGCGGTATGCGTCATAGGCGGGTTTTGTCTTTTGGAACGTGGAAACATTCTTGATAAGCACCGCCATATCTGCAAGCCGTTTTTCCGCGCTCTTTAATGCGTCTGCCGCCTGTTCGCTCTCTGTCTGTATCTCTGCGATTTTTGCGGTCAAGTCGGTGTATTGTTCAATCTTGTGTTCCGTAATAAAATTCATGGTCTTAGCTGCCTGTTTCAGATTGTGGATTTTCGCCCATTGTTCATAACCCCGGCTCTGCGCCGCCTTGATACTGTTTTCAATATCAATGAGCAGGGACACGCCGCGTTCTGTCTTGGGAGCTTTGGCGGTGCGGGTACGCTTGCCCTCTATCCGTTCCCGGATTGCTTCCTCTGTATAATCTGCGCCGAGGGTTTTCAAACGGGTAAACCGTTCCTGTCCCGGAACCAAACAGGACACATATTTTCCCCGTTTGATTGTGAAGCCTTCTGCCTGTAACCGCGCGAGCAATTCTTCAAAGTCGGACACTTGGGGGATAAGGGTATCGACGGCAAGTTTCAATTTTGCTTTGGCGGTTTTCTCTTTCTTATACACCGCATAATTCTTTCCCTTGCCGCCTTTCTCCGGCACAAGGACGGACAAGCCGTTTTCCCGGCACAGCCTGTCGCTGATGTTGCGTATTCCGTAATAGGTGCGCTTGTTGGAAACATACTTGTGGTAGTCTACAAAGTTTACCGCACAAAAAATGATGTGGTTATGGATATGCCCTTTATCTATGTGAGTGGTAAGGACGTATTCATATTGCCCCTTTGTTACCGCGTCGGCAAGCTGTTTTCCGATTTCATGGGCTTTCTCATAATCGACTTCCCCCGGCTCAAAAGATTGTATCAAATGGTGTGCGAGGTTGTTTCCTCTGTCAAGAGCTTGCGACAATGTAAATCCGAACTCAATATCTGCCGTTTCATAGCTGCACCCGAACGAGGACACCAGCATTTTCCCGTCCGTCTTGTCCGGGTTTTGGATATAGTCAAGGGCTTTTTTTAACGTGCTTTTAATAGGCTTAATCTTTGTAACCGCCATATCTCCGCAAGCACCTCCTTGATTTCTTCTATATCCTCTTGGTAGACGCTGCCCGTCGCATTGACGCGCTTTGCAATCTGATTGACAT
>OHOO01000149.1_pt1 | contig 21572 bp, 19 predicted proteins | sample 1569891 | NCBI WGS metagenome assembly OHOO01 (sample SAMEA3879600, study PRJEB24766) | human gut metagenome | biome: human-associated habitat; feature: feces | place: USA | collected 1985/1987
GTAGCATCCTATCTGTCCAATAAACCGGACTTTTTCAAGATATTGTGGCTTGCTGTGTTAAGTCGATAAGCATTAAATATATTATACAGATCGATACAGCGGCGGCAAGGACAGTGATTGCATCAAGATCCTTGCCCAGCTCGCCGGGGTCAAGTTCGAGGCAGTCCACAATCTGACCACCGTGGATGCTCCGGAAACGGTGCGGTATATAAAATCTCAGCCGGATGTGCGTATTGACCGACCCTACGACCGGGATGGTAAGCCTGTGACCATGTGGAACCTCATCGTCCGCAAAGGTACACCGCCGATGCGCACTTCCCGGTACTGCTGCAGCGAACTGAAAGAACCGGGCGGCACGGGAAAGATTGTGGTGACCGGCGTTCGATGGGCGGAAAGCACACGCCGGAAGCAGTCCGCTGATGTGGTCAAGTTCATCGGCAAGCCGAAAGGCACACAGAAAATTGCAGAGGAACTCGGCGCAGATTACCGCACCACCCGCCAGGGCGGCATCGTCCTCAACGACGATAATGACATCAACCGCCGCATGGTCGAGCATTGCTACCGCACCCGGAAAACGATGGTCAATCCCATTGCGGACTGGACGGACGAGGATGTGTGGGAATTTCTCAATCACTACGGCTGCAAAAGCAACCCGCTCTATGAGTGCGGCTTCAAGCGCATCGGCTGCATTCAGTCTGCTTTCCGCATGGATACCGATAAGAAGGAATCCTCTGAGCTGGCATCGCTGATGCTTACCAAGGATTTCTTCAAAAAAATCATCGTCCGCATGGATGCTCTTTTCAATTTGCGCATTTTATTGTACCTTATCATACCATTTTCAGCATTACCGGACGCGATTGGATTATTAAAGCGTTTAATTAGGCTTTAGTATTATTCAGGGAAAAGCCTGAAACGACAAAGCCACCCAACGCTGGCGGCGTTGGGTGGCTGCTTATCATGGCGGTTTATAAGAAGAAAAAGCTAAACAGGATAATGTATTTCATCGTGTATTGTTACTTACCTAATTTTCGTCTGAGTTAAAACCAACAGGAATGTAAAATGTGCAACGAGGGCATTGCCAAACATCCCCCTTGTCTTTCTTCGCCCGAACTAACTGCACTTTACAATTAGGGCATTTTTCAATCTTCGGCAGTGGGTTATTGCTGTTGGAAATTCGCTCCTCTTTGGAAATAAGGAAATCTTTTTTTGTTGCAATCCGTTCTCGCCCGGAGCACAAAATGTATCCTTCATGGGCATAAGAAATACAGTATTCGCAACCCGTGCAGTCGTCAACAAAGTTTGCGTAATTTTTTCCCTTCCAGTTTCGGATTCCAATAGGGCACCCATCGACATGTAGCGCTAATCCGCGCTGCGTTAAGGGCATTTTATCTGAGGCTTTTTCAAATCGCTGATACCATTTTTCAGACACAGCATTATATTTCCACGATTTCCGATCGCTGGACTTGAGCAGAATATCCGACAATTCTTCAACAGAAATATCTCTTTTTATTTTGCTTAAATCGATTTCAATGGTGGATATATTCTTCTCCTTCAACTTTTTCAGCTTTTCATCGTCAATGGGATGGGTAACATAGATTTCTATAAAGAAATATTTATCACCAGAATATACTACGATATCCGGTATGATGTCATCGAAACGTTTTTCCAGTTCGACATGATCAAAGGAAATTTTCTTTTCCAGATATAGCAGTTGTTTCGACTTGCTGGACTGCGGAAATTCGACGTAGACGGGAGGAATGGCCATTTTCTTTGCGCGCGAAAGAATGTCCTTTGCTGCCAAATGTAAGGAAGACTCATATCCATATTCGCAGTCCTCATTTGAACGGTGCGCAAAGTGATGCATACGCTTCTCCCCTTTGCGCGCTATAAGTTCGTCACCGCACGCAGGACAAACACACCCGCATTCCTTTCCGCTTGGTACATCATCAATACTTACGATATTGCCATCTTTTAATGCATATATCAATTTCGAGTGTGTTGTCACTGTACTATCATTCCTTCCTAAAAAATATATCTTGTTCTGTTAAAGCGTCAGCCCTTCACCCCCGCGAGGGCGAGGAACTTCTTGTCAGACTGAATGGCGTGGGTCACGAACTTCCCGTCCCGGAACAGTGCGTAGGTGGTCACCGGGGCGGGGAGATTCTGCGCGGTTTCTTTGTCTGCGATCGGGACGGTTTTCAGGGGAATGCCGTGCTCTGCGGCGGCCTCCGCCATCCGGGGTACCCAGTAATAGGTGAACGGACATTGATCCGTATAGTAGAGAACGAAGCCGTCTTCCTTGATTCCCGGATGTCTGGCGCATTCCTTGAACGTTGGCTTTTCCGCCGACGGCGTCAGCGGCAGATACATGAGGGTGATCTCGCAGTCCGAGGTGTCCGCGACGGTGAAGCCCTTGTAGGCCAGATACTTGGGGTCGGAAAGAAACTCCCGCTTCCTGCCCTCCGCAGAAAGGACGCATATCCCCTGCCGCCCCTGCGCTTTGGCGTCCCGGATGCACTCGCCCAGCAGGTCGGAGGAATACCCATGTCCCTTCATGGAACCGGCGACCCACAGGCAGTTGATGTAAAGATACCCCGGCGCGTCGATGGGAACCCACGCGTTTTCAGCCGGAATGTATTCGATGAAGCACTTGCCCCGTTCCTCGCTCCGGTAAAAAACCAGCCCCTCCGCGAACCGCTCCTTGAGCCACGCCTTTTTCGCGACGCTCTGCTTGCCCGACATGGCGCAGCAGATGTGCTCGGAGTCAATGTTTTCGCTTGTGATTCGGATGTATTGCATATGGTTTCTCCTTTTTGCAAATTTGCCCATAACCGGCATTTCCCGACAGCCTCACGGCTGTCGGGAAAGTGGTGGGTGAATTTACTTTTCCGGATTCAGGGCGACCTGATAGTCGAAGCTGCCCATGTGGAGAACTGCGCCGTTCTTTACGCGGCTCCAGGTGTCCGGTTTCAGATTGGTGCCGTTGAGGACGGTGCCGTTGGTCGAGCCCATGTCCTGAATGTACAGGTAGCTGCCGTCCCATTCCACGGTGCAGTGCTTGCCGGAAAGCTGGTAGTCTTCCGCGTTGAGAATGATGTCGGCGCGGTCGTCACGACCCAGAACCTGAGGCGTATGGGGTGCAAGGGTGAAGCTGGTGGAAACATCCTGATGGGACGCGACGGTCATCTGGACAGTCACGCCGCCGCTGGGGGTCACGGGCTTGGTGGCGACCCACGACTCGTCCGGAACGGGGGTCGTCGTAGGAATATCAAAATCACCGGTGGACGGGATGGACGCCATGACGGGGTTGTTATCGACGACGGGGTTGTTATTGATGGTCGGAAGATCCCTATCCCGAAGCCACTGCTCCTGCTTCTTCCTGCTGTTGTTAACCGCGACCACGACGATCACCACGATCACGGCCGCCAGAGCCACCGCGCAGCAGATGACCAGAATGAGATTTCCACGGATCCAGTCCATAACGGAGGTCTGCGCTTCCGGCTCCTCGATTACTTCGGTGGGGTCGGTAACGCCGGTGGGAGCGGCCGGGATGGCGGCGGGAACCGTGGTCAGGTCAACGGCGACGGAATCTTCCCACCGGGTATCGCCCAGCTCGTAGGCGGCGCGAACCGTGGCGTTGTTGCTGTTGGAGGTCACGAAGGCAAGGTCGATTTTGATGACGGAGCCGTCCTGAATGGTTTCCCAGACCTGCTGAGCCGCGGCGGCAGCGGAGATCTTTTCCTCGGCGGGAACCAGACCGATGCCGCCTCTGGAAACCTCCGCCATTTTCAGCATGTTGTCGGCGTTTGTCAGAGAATAGGCAGAGGTGGAGCTGCCGGTGATACCGATGGCGTAGACCGGGATGGAGGTGGCGCTGACCACGTCGATGGCCCGTTGCTGGGTGGTGCCGCCGTCGGCGAGAATGCCGTCGGAGAGGATCAGCAGGCACCGGTTCGTGCAGTAGCTGGTCTTCTTTTCCAGACTGCCCATGGCTTCCACGATGGCGCTGTACATATCCGCTCTGACGCCGTCGCGTTTAAGAGTGTCGATGGCGGCGGTGCGGGCGTCCATGGTGTCGAGGACGGCGCCCTCAACGACTTTGCTGCCCACGGTGGTGATGACCATGGAGTCACCCTCGCCCATGCGGCTGCTGATGATGTCCAGAATGTCCGTCTGCTGCTCGATCTGCTCCTTGGACATATGGGTGGAGATGTCCACCAGACAGTATACCGTGGTGGGCAGCTTTTCCTGACGCACGGTGGTCAGGACGGGGTCGGAGATCTGCTGAGAATCGATGGAAACCGTCAGGCTTCCGTTTTCGGGAAGGACGGTGCCGTAGACGAGAAGGTCATTCTGATGCTCCTCCGTCACGATCTCGTGAAAGGTCAGAAACGAATTCAGTTCAGCGGCCTGTGCGCTGACCGCGGGGCAGAGCAGAAACAAAAACAGGCAGACGCATCCTAAGAATGCGGTTATTCTTTTCATTTTGACTACTCCTTTATCCAAATTGCGATGGCGGTGTTGTTGTCCACATCCGTGCTTTTCCGCATCATGGCGCGGCAGCGGAGCAGATATACCCATTCCTCCGCCGTGGCGGCCTTGTGAAGATCGAGCATGATCTCGTCCTCCAGCAGCCGCTCCCACAGACCGTCGGAGCACAGCAGAAACGCATGGTTTCCGGGGGAAAGCGTGATGGGCGCATGAAGCTGGGGCTTGATCTCGTCGTCGCCGATGACCCGGAACAGCTTGCTCCTGCCCTCGAAGGACGGAATTTCCGACCGGGAATGCAGCTCGCCCATTTTGATGGAAAGCTGGGCGAGGCTGTGATCCTCCGTGTAGTCCGCGAGGACGCCGTTGTGGAAGTGGTACAGCCGGCTGTCGCCGATGTGTGCCCATACCGCCTGATTTTTGTAAAGATACAGCGCGACCGCCGTGGTCTTCATCTGGTTCGCGTTGGCGCGGGTGGCGAGGATGTTCCGGTTCGCCTCGTTCATCCATGCGAGAATCGTCTCGCCGGAGGGCAGCGCCTCATCCGCCTGCCACTGGGAAAGCGCCTTGACGCCGATGGAGGACGCGGCCTTTCCGCCGCCGTGGCCTCCCAGACCGTCGCAGATGACGGCGCAGTACTGATCCGGTCCCGGACTGAAATAGGCGCAGGAATCTTCGTTTTCAGACCGGCTGCCGATATTTGTATACCAATACCCTTCAATTACCATAGCTGTTTACCTGTTGTTTCTGGGCTGATCGGGCGGGTCGTAGCCCAGAACGATCAGCGTGTAGTTGTCCTGATACGGCAGGGCAGCGCCCATGATCCGCTGGCCGATGTGGGACGCGGCCAGCTGGACGCTGCCGCAATCGCGCAGGATGGCCGCCATTTCGGCGTCGCTTACAGTGCCGTAGACGCCGTCGCTCATCAGCAGCACCCGGTCACCGGGGAGCAGGGGGATGGGCGTGCGGTTGTAGTCCACGTGGCGCAGCTCGCCCATGCCGATGAAGCTGGTGAGCTTCCGTCCGTTGGGGTCGCGCAGGGCTTCCGCCATGGAGCGCTTGCCCTCCAGAATGTCGGGCATCCAGTCCTGCAGCAGATCGTGGTCACGGGAAAGCTGGCTGATCTGACCGTCCCGGTACAGATAGATCCGGCTGTCGCCCACGGAGATCCACCGCAGCGCATTGCCCGTGATCAGGGCGGACACCACCGTGGAGCCGCTGGTGTAAAGCCCCTTGGGGCCGAGCATCTGATTGACGGCGCGGTTGATACCGGCCACCATACCCGGCAGCGCGGTGGGAACCTGATTTGCCTGAAGGGTGGAGCCGAAGGTCAGCGCCTCCATGACGATCTTCTGGCTGACCCGTTCTCCGCCGGAGAGGCCGCCCATGCCGTCGGCCAGAACCGCCAGAATGCCCGTATCGCGGAGCACGGCCGTCTGACCGAAGCTGTCCTGCTGGTAATCCCGTCTGCCGATGTCGTGGATCTTTCCGAGGGAGATACCGGGGATGGGACAGACCGTTTCCTCCACGGTTTCCTTGGTAATGGGGACGGGGTGCACCTCCATTTGCGTGGGAAGATCCATAGGCTGTTCACCTGCCCTCTCATGGTCGCGGACGTTCTTACGCAGGATCGCCAGCAGCAGGAGATCCACGCACGCGCCCGCCGCGAAAACGAAGCAGGCGATCTGCATGACAAGACGGAAACCGGGGGTGGATTTGCGAGGGGGGGCGACGGGTTCGCTCATAACCGTCGGTATGGTGTCTTCAGTACCCGATGGGGTGGTTTCTTCAGAAGCCGGCTGGGTGAATGTATGGGGATTAATGTAGATGCCGGAGTGAGGGGCTTCTTCTGCGGCGGCGGTGGATGGAGGGGCTACATTGCTGGGGTCAAAATTTTCTGGGGTTTCACTGGGGGGGGGTATGGAGCCACTGGTGAATGCTGTAGTTTCCTTGGTCTCCTCGGTATTTGCTGTAGTTTCCTTGGTCTCCTCGGTATTTGCTGTAGTTTCTTTGGTCTCCTCGGTATTCGCCGTGGTTTCCTCAGTAGTTGCTGTGGTCTCCCCAGTGGGATCGGCTGCTTTGTCTGCCCCGCCGTTATGGGCAGGAGCGGCTTCCGCGCCATCCGCTTCCATAGGAGGAACCGTTGCCTCTGTATCATCACCAGAGGTAGACGCGGTCGTTTCCGTGCCTACGGTCGTTTCTTCGGTTGCGCCCGTCGCCGTAGCCGAGACGGGATTAACCCCGGTCGGCAGCGGGGAGCCACCGGGCACATCTTCTCCCGGGTCGTATACGAAGCCCAGATAGCCCGTGCCGATGGACGCGAGGATCAGCACCACCGCCATTACGGCCAGCAGAGACTGCCTGCGCTTTATCATTGCTGCTTTATTTCTTTTCATTCCAATCAAACCGATCTCCGCAAAGCGGCACAAATAACAGCTTCGTCGTACCAATCGTCAGAACGTCGTAGGCTTCGATTTTCTCTACGCTGAGAGCGGGCTTCCCATTTACCCGCACGATATTGCGGCCGGAACCGGGGCCAAAGTAAAAGGTGCGATCCTCGTTGTCGTAGGCGATGATGGCGGAATTCTCCGCGCTGATGTGGGAATCCTCGGGAATGGAAATGTCCATCCTGGCGCTGCGGCCAATGTAGTTGTTCTGGCTGTGAATGCGGTAGTCAGTGCCCTTCGTGGCGCCCTCGATGCACACCAGCCAGCCTACCACGGGGTCAAAGGGAGCGCTTTCCTCATTGCCATCTCCGTCTACGGGGATGACAGGCAACGTGGTCTTATAGGGCTGCACAGTGGGGGGAGTTTCAATGGGAGGATCCTGAGCGTTCACGGTGCGCTGATAGGGCTGCACCTTGCCGCCGTTCGGGTCAACAGGCAGGGTCGGGGAGGGGGTGTTGCCGTCGTCAAAGTAGCTGGTGCCTATGATCCCATCCGGAAGGACGTTATTTCCAATGGGATTTTTGTTTCTCGCGGCCTCGGCGGCGCACATCGGGCAGGTAGCGTTTTCTTCCGAGTCATAAAAGTGACCTTTGCTGCAGCGAACGATTTCCATAATAATGAACCTCCTGTATGTAAATGGTGTTGATATTGTTTGTTAACAGACGGTGATGCGGTTTTCGGAAGTACCGACGCAGAAGCTGCTGCCGTGCTTCAGGGCGACCTTTGTCCCGGCGGGGACGCGCTTGCCGTGGATGAAGGTGCCGTTGCGGGAGCCTTCGTCTACGAGGATCAGGAACTCGCCGCTATTCTCCAGCGTGCAGTGCCTGCGGCTGACGGCGGCGGCGCTCTCCGGGAGACGGATCTGACAGCTGGGGTCACGGCCGACGGCGACCTTGCCTGCCGGTACGGGAATAATTCTGCCATCCGGCAGCTGCACCCGGAAGGAGGGCGTATATACGCCAGCGGGAACGGTGCCGCCGGGGACAGTGCCGGGGGTGACGCCGCCCGCGGGGTACTTCTCAGCGCTCTTGCGGTTGCGCAGGAGGAAGTAGATAGCCACGGCCACTGCCGCCACGGCGACCGCTGCCGCCGCTATGGTGACGACGGAGATCGAACTTCCGGCGGTCATGTAGGGGATGCCCATCTGATCCAGCGCCTGCGTGACGTACTCGCTGTAAATGGCGCAGGAGTAGGAATCCACGATGCCGTAGGTGTTCAGGCCGATCACGTTGCCGTTTTCGTCGATCAGGGGGCCGCCGGAGTTGCCGCCGGAGATGACGGCGTCGTGAAGAAGAACATTGGTGTTTCCCGCGGCGGACATGACCATATGTCTGGCAACCGTGCCCCTGGTTGCGGTGATGTCATTGCTGCCCACGGTAGCGCTCAGATCGTCTACGACGGCGGGGCAGCCGAGGGCGACTACGGTCTCGCCCTGCTTGACGCTTTCGCTGGAGCGGATGGGCAGGGGCTTGCACTCCGTGACGGGGCGGGCGGCTCTCAGAATGGCGTAGTCGGGATAACCGCTTTCGGCGATGCGCACGATGCTGCATTCCACGGAGGTCGCTTCACTGGGGAGGCCGGTGACATCGCTGAGGGTGAAGTTATCCAGCATGATCCAGATCCGGACGTGGTCGGAATCGAAGGCGTAGTTATATTCACTCAGGTAGGCGGACGCCACATGCCAGTTGGTGACGAAGTATTCGGGCGTGCTGCCCTTCTGCCCCACGGCAAAGCCGGAGCCGACGGCGGCGGCTGCGGGTGTGTCGTCGGGGGAAAAGCCGACGACAAAAAGCTTCACAACGCCCTCTTTCGCCTGACTGATGACGGTGGGAAGATCGGTCTTGGCGCTGGCGGGGATCGCCAGCATGGCGGCCAGGCAGATCAGAACCATTACCATGGCGGCCAATCGTTTACATACATATTTCATAACTGCTCTCTCCTTTTTATACCATCCCGCGGAAACCCCGGGAGATTAAATACGACCTGCTCTGCGAAAAAAGTATATCATCCTTTGGAAATATTGTCCATTCCCTATTTCCGGACTGCGGGAATTTTGCTTCGCTCCCTTGGATGATTTCAGTATAGCAGGTTTTCCGGATTTGTGGTTGCATGGCGTGCAACAATTCGAAGAAATTCAAAAAGGCAGTGCTGGACGATGATCGCAGTCCATCAGCGGTCGCGGAATACCTCAAGAATCTTGCTGTCAGAGCCAATAAGCGTTTTCAGCATGTCACAATTTTTGAACATGCTCGTTGTATTTGTTGCGCTGGAAGCGTGGAAGTAGGACAAATCCAACTTGGTCAGACTGCGGCAGTTGTAAAACATATAGGACATGTTCGTCACATTGGAGGTATCAAAGTTACGCCCAAAATTGATTTCTTTCAGGTTGACAAACCGCCCAAACATATTGGAGGCATTCGGATTCGGAGCAATCTTCCCATTGGAGGCTACATACAGATTGTTGCCGCTCATCCAAGCAAGAATGCTTCCGTCTCCTGCGTCTGACATGTCCCATGCGTCACTGGGTGCGCTCTTGAGACTGCTCAGGAAAGAAACGTAGTACACATCTTCACGGAGATATCGTTCCTGTCCCCAGAAGTACGAAGTACCGTTATATGGTGTCGGTGCCATTACGTAGACAGTGTCAGTTGCGGATGCTTTTTTCGCGCTGCCGATGAAAATGCACAGCAGCAAAACGACCACCGCTGCGACGGGTATCAGCCATTTGGGAAGCGACCGCTTTTGCTGGGACGGCTGGGAGGTTGTGGGAGCCTTGGCTGCCGGTTTCACTGCCGCCGGCGCAGGTTTCGCCGCTGCCGGCTGGGGAGGTGCCGACGGCGTGGGTGTCGGATACGTCGGTTTCGGCGCTGCCGGGGCAGCCTGTACCGCTGCCGGTCTGGGAGTGGCCTTCACCGTTTCAACCGGCTTGGGCGTCGGCACTGCCCGGGGCGGCTCCGCCTGCCCGCCCTGCGGGCGGACGGCCATTTGCAGCAGCGCGGTCATGTTCTTGGGGCGGTTTTCCGCCCGGATGCTCATGCAGTACGCCAGAACGTCAAACTGCGCCTGCGTCAGCAGCGGCTGGCAGGTCAGGGTGTCATCCACGATCCTGTCTACAGCCGTGGGCGGCAGAATGCCGGTGCAGCAATAGTAAATCGTGGCGGCCATGGCGTAAACGTCCGTCCATGGGCCGATGCTGGCGTTGCGTTGATACTGCTCGATGGGACTGAAGCCCTGTTTGGCTACCATCTGGGAGGACTGGACGTTGCCGTCCCGTCCCTGAATGTCCAAGTCCTTGGCCGCGCCAAGGTCAAGCAAAATCAGCCTGCCGTCCGGCCGCACCATGATATTGTCCGGGCTGATGTCCCGATGGATAATGCCATGCTCGTGAACTTCTGCCAGCGCCTGAATGATGGGCGTCAGCAGGGACAGGCAGGTGTCGAAGGGCATCGGCCCCTCCCGCTGCAGCTTTTTCAGCAGCGTCTCGCCCTCGATGAAGTCCATGACAATGTAAGCCGTTTCATTCTGGATGAAAACGGATTTTACCCCCACAACGCCGGGAATTCCGCCCAGCTTCGCCATTTTCCGGGCTTCTTTCAGGAAGCTGTCGAAGCCCTTCTGGGTGCCGGTCTTTCCCATCATGGCGGTGCTCCACACCACCATGGAGCGGTTTTCCCGGCTGACCATGCCGGTGCTCATGGGGAAATATTCTTTGATCGCGACCTTCTGTTCCAGCAAAAGGTCAAAGCCTATGTAGGTGATGCCGAAGCCGCCCTGCCCCAGCATTTCGCCCACCAGATACTTTCAGTCCAGAATCGTGCCGGGCTTCAATGCGAAGGACTCCGTGTTCACGCTGCCGTAAGGGCGGCCGCACTCCGGGCAGAACTTCTGATCTGCCGCCAGCTCATGCATACATCTCATGCATCTGCGTACTTCCATAATTCAATCCTCTCTTTTGGGGAACGTTCGGGTTCCCGCCGATTTCGCGTACTGTTCTGCATATCAATCCGCAAGCCAGGCATCCGTCACGGACAGACCCATCGACCATGAATACCCGCCGATCACCGTCGGCGTTACGATGATCGCGTCAAATGTCAGCGGCGTATCGAATGTAATCGTCTCGGAGCCAGCGCCGTCACCGGCGGGCAGGGAGATCTTGGCGATTTTCTGGAACTGCCCGTTCACTCTTCCCCACACCTGCCATTCTTTGCACTTTGTTCCCGCGTTCATGGATACTTCCATGTTGACGGTCATTTCCCTGCATCGTACCAGCGGGGTGTAAAAAACCAGCGCGTGGACATTCAGACTGAAGTTCCCGTCTTTCAGATTTGTGCTTTCCCAGTAACCATCCACATATTCGATATAGTTCTTGGGCTGTGTAGGCTTCGTAGTGGGTTCGGGTTTTGGTTCCGTGGCCTTGGGCACGGTTGCTTTGGGCGTGGTTGCCTTGGGCGTGGTTTCCGCAGGCGCGGGCTGCAAGACCGGTTCTGTGGCGGCCGCTTTCATGGAGACGTTCTGCCTGGGCGCTTTTCCCGTAGCGGTCACGATGCAGACGACGATTCCCAGCACCGCGACGATACCGGCCACGGCGGGTATCAGCCATGCGGGGAGCGGCTTTTTCTGCGGCGTCTTCGGCGGCGCGTTTTTGACCGGCGGCTTCACATCTGCCGGTCTGGGAGGGACTGGCGTCGTCTGCTGCGCTTTGGCCGGTTCTGCCTGCGGGGCTGGCTTGACCGGCTCGGCCTTCCCGCCTTTTTGCAGGCGGGTGACCATTTGCAGCAAGGCGGCCATGTCCTGCGGGCGCTTCTGCGGCAGAATGCTCATACCGGCGGCCAGAACATCAAACTGCTCCTTCGTCAGCCGCGGTTTGCAGGTCAGGGTGTCTTCCACGATCCGGTCAACAGAGGTGGGCGGCAGTGCGCCGGTGCAGCAGTAGTAGATCGTGGCAGCCATAGAGTAAACGTCCGTCCACGGGCCGACGCTGGCGTTCTTCCGGTACTGCTCGATGGGGCTGAAGCCCTGTTTGGCGACCATCTGGGTGGTCTGAATCGAGCCGTCCTTTCCCTGAATATCCAAATCCTTTGCCGCGCCCAGGTCCAGAAGGACGGGCTTGCCGTCCGGCTGCACCATGATATTGTCCGGGCTGATGTCCCGGTGAATGATACCGTGCTTGTGGACTTCCGCCAGCGACTGCATGATGGGCGTCATGAGCCGGATGCAGCTGTCAAAGTCCATGGGTCCGTTCTTCTGCATTTTCTGCTGCAGCGTCTCGCCCTCGATAAAGTCCATGACGATGTAGGCGGTCTCATTCTGTGTGAAGACCGATTTCACCCCGACGACGTTGGAAATGCCGCCCAGCTTTGCCATTTTCCGGGCTTCCTTCAAAAAGCTGTCGAAGCCCCGCTGGGTGCCGGTCTTCCCCACCATGGCGCTGCTCCACACCACGGTGGAGCGGTTTTCCCGGCTGACCATGCCGGTACATGTGGGGAAATATTCCTTGATGGCGACCTTCTGCTGCAGCAGCAGATCAAGTCCGATATAGGTGATGCCGAAGCCGCCCTGCCCCAGCATTTCGCCCATCAGATACTTTCCGTTCAGGATCGTACCAGGCTTCAGCGCGAAAGGCTCCGCGTGCACGCTGCCGTAAGCGCGCCCGCATTCCGGACAGTAGGCGATCCCTCCCGACAGGTCGTGCATACATTTCATACATCTGCGTACTTCCATAGTCCATTCCTCTTTCTTTCGGGGGAACTCGTGGGGTCCCCGCCGTTTTTTGGAACCATTACAGTAAAATAATATCACCGCTTGATGCTATTGTCCACTGATTATTTGGCAAATTTAGTATATCAGATTTCCAGAATTTGCGGTCGCGCGCCATGCGACAATTTTGAAAAAATTTGCCCGGCTCTGAAAGGCAGAGCCGGGCGGGGGTGATGGGGGGTCAGCGATCGTTGTACGCCGCAAGAATTCTGTAGTCGGAACAGACTGGGGATGTCAGTTCATCACAGTAGCTGAACATGGATTCCATGTTTGTCCCGTAGGACGTGACAAAGCTGGAAATATCCAAGTCGGTAAGTTTGCTGCATTTATAGAACATATATGCCATCTCCGTTACGTTAGAGGTGTCAAAATTGCGGAGGTTCAGGCTGGTCAGGCCGCTGCAGCCTGAGAAAAGCGCTGTCATATCCGTTACATTGGAGGTGTTGAAATTACTGAGATTCAGTCTGGTCAGACTGCTGCAGTCAGCAAACATATAGGCTATGTCCTCTGCGCTGGAAGTGTTGAAGCTGCTGATATTCAGCCGGGTCAGACCAGTGCAGCCGTAGAAAAGAAAAGCCATTTTCTCAACGCTGGAGGTATCGAAGTTGGACAGATCAAGACTGGTCAGACTGCTGCAGTCCTGAAACATGAAGCTCATGGTTGTTACGCCGGAGGTGTCAAAGCCGGACAAATCAAGGCTGGCCAGACTGTGACAGCCTTCAAACATACTGAACATACGCGTGACGTTAAAGGTGTCAAAACTGGATATGTCCAGACTGACCAAGCCGCTGCAGCCGGAAAACATACTGTCCATATCCGTCACATTGGAAGTGTCAAAGCTGGACAAATCCAGACTGATCAGACTGCTGCAATCGGAGAACATATCTTCCATGCTTGTCACATTGGAGGTGTCAAAGCCGGACAAATCCAGACTGGTCAGACTGCTGCAGCCGGAAAACATATTAATCATGTATCTTACACCGGAAGTATCAAAGCAATTCCCAAAATTGATTTTCTCCAGATTACGAAAATCCGAAAAGAGACTGCGGGCGCTGCTATCCGGCGCAATTTTTCCGTTGGCGGCCACGTACAGATCACCGTTATCCATCCATGCAAGTATGCTGCTGTCTTTGTTTTCCGACATATCCCAGGCATCGCTTGGCGCGTTTCGCAGGGAGCTTTGGAAGGTCACGGTTTTTACATCCCCGCGCGTATATTGCTCCTGCCCCCAAAAAGGACGGTCATCGTTATTATCCAAGGAAAAGTAATAGGAATAAGTGTCTGCCATCACATAAACTTCCATAGGGGCAGTGGGAACCGTTTCAGTGGAAACCGTTTCAGCCGGCGCCAGTTCCGTGGCAACGGTCTGCGCGGCCGGTGCTTTCACGGAGGAAGCGGGGGTGGACTTTTTTCCGCCGCTGCCGACGGAAATAATGAGGGCTATCACAGCCACTGCCGCCGCAATGCCGGGGATCAGCCATTTGGGAAGCGGACGGCCGGGGTCGGGCTTCGGCGGCTGGAGGTTCCGGACTTCCGGTCGAACCGGCTCGGTTTTCGGGACGTCCCCGGCAGGCTGCGTATTTTTTACCGGGTGGGTGACGATCTGAAGCAGCGCGTCCATATTCTGGGGGCGCTTCTGGGGCAGGACGCTCATGCAGAAGGCCAGAACGTCAAACTGCTCCTTCGTCAGCCGCGGACGGCAGGTCAAGGTGTCCTCTATCATGCGGTCGGTGGCGGAGGGGGGCAGGACGCCGGTGCAGCAATAGTAGATCGTGGCGGCCATGGCGTAAACGTCCGTCCATGGGCCGATCTTCCCCGCCTGACCGTACTGCTCCACGGGGCTGAACCCGTGCTTGGCCACCATCTGGGAGGACTGCACATTGCCGTCCTTTCCCTGAATGTCCAAGTCTTTTGCCGCGCCCAAGTCCAGCAGGATAAGCTTGCCGTCACTCTGCACCATGATGTTGTCCGGGCTGATGTCCCGGTGAATGATGCCGTGCTTATGGACTTCCGCCAGCGCCTGCATGATGGGCGTCATCAGGCTGATGCAGGTGCCGTAATCCATGGGGCCTTCCCGCTGCAATTTTTTCAGCAGTGTTTCGCCCTCGATGAAGTCCATGACGATGTAGGCGGTCTCATTCTGGATGAAAACGGACTTGACCCCGACGACACCGGGAATACCGCCCAGCTTTGCCATTTTCCGGGCTTCCTTCAGGAAGCTGTCGAAGCCCTTTTCCATGCCGGATTTCTGCATGACGGCGCTGCTCCACACAACGGTGGTGCTGTTTTCCCGGCTGACCATGCCGGTGCTCATGGGGTAGTATTCCTTGATGGCGACCTTCTGTTCCAGCAGTAGGTCAAAGCCGATATAAGTGATGCCGAAGCCGCCCTGCCCCAGCATTTCGCCCACCAGATACTTCCCGTCCAGAATCGTTCCGGGTTTCAGGGCAAAGGGCTCCGTTTCCACGCTGCCGTAGGGGCGGCCGCACTCCGAGCAGAAGGTCTCCCCCGCCGCCAGCGCGTGCATACATTTCATACATCTGCGAATTTCCATATCCCAATCCTCTTTCCTGTCTGACGTTCGTTATTTCTTGCTGAATAAGTCAGAAAAGCCGTTTTTTTCCAGATGGTTGTTGATGTCTATAATGTCCAGCTCCCGCAGAATGCCGTCGATGATAACGATGTCCCGCGGGCTGGAACCGCTCAGGGAAGCGAGGTCTCCGATTTTCAGCAGCTTCTGGGTCTCGGACAGGTTCATGCCCAGAACGCGGGAAAGCCGCAGGAGCACATTCCGCTGAGGGCTGACCTCGGCGTTCAGGATCCGGTAAAGGGAGGACTTGTTCAGTCCCGCAAGCCCCGCGATGGTCTCGACGGAACGGGGTGTTTTACTCAGAAACTGGAAAAGGTAGTCGCCAAGGGCGGGGCCGTTGGCTTCGTGAAGGAGCTGCGTGACGGATGCTCCGCCTTTCAGACGGGAAACGGCAATTTCGGTGGGACCTGACTGCTGCATAAAATGACTCCTCCCTGTGCCATAAAGGGATATGTTCTGCCCATATTCGGCCAAAGATGGCTTTTTATTACGATTCTATTAAGAAGTATATCACAGCCTATTCCGGAATGCAATCGGTGAATTGCCGCGCGGACAAAAAACCGTGCCGGAGGGTCACTCCGGCACGGTTGGAAACGATATACGATTAGCCGAACACGGACAGCAGGAAGCCGGCCGCGATGGCGGAGCCGATAACGCCGGCCACGTTGGGACCCATGGCGTGCATCAGCAGGAAGTTGGAGGGGTTGTTCTTCTGGCCGACGGTGTTGGACACACGGGCAGCCATGGGAACGGCGGAAACGCCGGCGGAGCCGATCAGGGGGTTGACCTTCCGGCCGGTGAGCTTGCACATCACGTTGCCGCCCCACAGACCGCCGGCAGTGGAAATGCCGAAGGCCACGACGCCCAGGACCACGATCTTCAGGGTGCTGGCAGTCAGGAAGGTGGAGCCGACCATGGTGGCGCCCACGGCGGTGGACAGCAGAATGGTGACGATGTTCATCAGCGCGTTCTGTGCGGTGTCGCTCAGACGGTCAGTAGCGCCGGTCTCCTTGAACAGGTTGCCCAGCATCAGGCAGCCGATCAGAGGCGCGGTGTCAGGCAGCAGCAGAGCCACGAAGATAACGACCACGATGGGGAAGATGATCTTCTCGGCCTTGGACACGGTACGGGTCTGCACCATCTTGATCTTGCGGTCCTCGGCGGAGGTCAGCAGGTTCATAATGGGGGGCTGGATCAGCGGGATCAGCGCCATGTAGGAGTAAGCGGCCACGGCGATGGCGCCCAGCAGTTCGGGGGCCAGACGGGTGGTCAGGAAAATGGCGGTGGGGCCGTCCGCGCCGCCGATGATGCCGATGGAAGCGGACTGGGGGCCGGTAAAGCCCAGCAGCACGCCGCCCAGGAAGGCAACGAACACGCCCAGCTGTGCGGCAGCGCCCAGCAGCAGGCTCTTGGGATTGCTAAGCAGGGGGCCAAAGTCGGTCATCGCACCCACGCCCATGAAGATCAGGCAGGGGTACAGGGAGGTCTTGACGCCGATATAGAAGATATCCAGCAGACCGCCTTCCCGCATGATGGCGCCGTAGCTGTGATACAGGTCACTTGCGGGATTCATGAAGTTGTCCCACAGCTCCTGGTGGTAAAGACCGCCCAGGGGCAGGTTGGACAGCAGGCAGCCGAAGGCAATGCCCACCAGCAGCAGCGGCTCGAATTTCTTGACGATGCCCAGGTACAGCAGCACACAGGCGATGATCAGCATCACCAGATTCTGCCAGCCGCCGTCGGCAAAGCCGACGAAAATGGCGTTAAAGCCGGACTTCTGCCACAGATTTAACAGGACTTCACCAACATTGATGCTCATGGTGTATCCTCCTTAGCCGAGGACGACCAGAGTAGCGCCGGTGTCAACGGTGGCGCCCTTGGAGACAAGAACCTGCTTCACGGTGCAGGCCTTGGGGGCCAGAATCTCGTTCTCCATCTTCATGGCTTCCAGAACCACCAGAACGTCGCCTTCCTTCACGGCCTGACCTGCGGTGACGTTCACCTTCAGGATGTTGCCGGGCATGGGAGCGGTGACGGCGTCACCGGCCACGGGAGCGGCAGCGGCGGGGGCGGGAGCAGCCGCGGGAGCGGCCACGGGGGCAGGCGCGGCAGCGGGAGCAGCAGGAGCGGCGGTGGGGACAATGGCCTCGTACTCATCCAGCAGCATAGCCTTGCCGGCTTCGACCTCCACCTCATAGGTGCGGCCGTTCAGAGTCACTTTATATTTCATGATTATTTGACCTCCTTAATGGAAATGAAGCGCAGCTCGTTCAGGGGCTTGCCCATCTTGTCGGCCACGATGGCCATAAGCATAGCGGCGGTTTTCGGCTCGACGTCGTAGAGCTTCAGCTTGCCGGCGGTGCCGGGAGCGGCGGGGGCGTCGGCGGCGGGAGCCTCGGGTACGGCGGCAATGGCGGCCTTGGCGGCGTCAGAGTGGGCGGCGACCTTCTTCTCCTTGGCGATGAAGATCTTGCCCATGCCGATGACGACGATCATCAGCAGAACCAGGCCAAAGAATACCACGGCGTAGCCCAGCAGCGCGACGACAGCGGCGTCAACAAAGCCGATATCCGTCAAAGTGGAAGATAACACCATAACGGTACCTCCTTAGCACTCCACGATGGAGTAGGTAGCAACGTTCTCTTCCTTGGCCTTGCGCTCCTCGAAGAACTTCTCGGCCAGGTTGGGGAAGGCAATGTAGCTCAGCACGTCCTCGTCGGAGCGGGCCAGATCGCCCAGCTTCTCCCGGGTCTTGTCCACGACAGGCTCCAGAGTGTCGGCGTAGCGGACGGTCAGAGGCTTCTCGTCGCCCAGGATCATCTTCTGGATTTCGGGGTCGATGGGCGCTGGGGTGTGGCCGTACTCACCGCGGCAGTAAGCCTTGATTTCCTTGGAGACGGACTTGTAGCGCTGGCCGTCCAGCACGTTGCGCACGGCCTGCACGCCAACCATCTGAGAGGTGGGGGTGACCAGCGGGGGATAACCCATGTCCTTACGAACCTTGGGCGTCTCCACCAGAACCTCGTCGAAGCGGTCGAGCGCGTTGACCTGCTTCAGCTGGCTGAGCAGATTGCTGAGCATACCGCCGGGGATCTGATAGGTCAGGCACTGGGTGTCGGTGGCCATGGACTTGGGCATCAGGGTGCCGTCCTTGATGTAGTCGTCACGCACGACCTTGAAGTAGTCGGCGATCTTCTTGGTGCACTTGTCGTCCAGATCGACCTCGTAGCCCAGCTGACGCAGCGCGTAGGCCAGGGTCTCGGTGGCGGGCTGGGAGGTGCCGCCGGAGAAGGGAGAAATGGCGGTGTCGATGATGTCCACGCCGGCTTCCACGGCCTTCAGGTAGGTCATGAAGGCAAGACCGGTGGTGGAGTGGGTGTGCAGGTCGATGGGCAGCTCAGGAGCGGCGTCCTTGATGGCGGAAACCAGATCGTAAGCTTCCTTGGGACCCATGATACCGGCCATATCCTTGATGCAGATGGTGGAAGCGCCCATTTCCTTCAGTTCCTTCACCATTTCCACGTACTTCTTCTGGGTGTGGACGGGAGAGGTGGTGTAGGACAGGGTGCCGGAGGCAATGGCGCCGGCCTTCACGGTGGCTTCCATGGCGACCTTCAGGTTGTTCGTATCGTTGAGGGCGTCGAAGATACGGATGATGTCAATGCCGTTCTCCACGGACTTCTGCACGAAAAGCTTGACAAAGTCATCGGGGTAGTGGGAGTAACCCAGAACATTCTGACCGCGCAGCAGCATCTGCAGCTTGGTGTTGGGCACGGCGGCGCGGATCTTGCGCAGACGCTCCCAGGGGTCTTCGTTCAGGTAGCGCAGGCAGACGTCAAAGGTAGCGCCGCCCCAGCACTCGACTGCGTAGTAGCCGGTCTTATCGATGGTCTCCAACATGGGAGCAAACTTGTCGTAAGGCAGGCGGGTTGCGATGAGAGACTGATTTGCGTCACGCAGCACGGTCTCCACAAACTGAACTTTTTGAGCCATTTGTATGTAACCTCCGTAGATGGAATTTGAGTGGACGCATCGGGGGGCCGACTTGTCCGTATATTTTTAGACCAGGAGCCGAAACACGGATCATGGTTAAAAACACAAGGGGAAACGGGGAAGTCCCAACCTCCACCGACATATATATTAACACAAGGGGGAAAGGTTGTAAATACATTTTTTTGCTTTTTCGGTACATTTATATCGTTTCTTTGCCGAAGTTTAGGGAAGCGGGGCGGCACTTTGCGCCCCCGATCCTCCTCTGCCCCGGCTGCTTTCGACAATGATGGCAAAAAATTCACACTTTTTATATTGATTTTTTTATATCGATAGTGTATGATACACTCGAAAAGTATGGGGTGCCGAGCCAGAGAGCAGAAAACGGTTTGGCCTGACTCCCATATCTATATTATAATGAAAGAGGTTACTGTATTATGGCAATCGACTTGAAGCATTATGGTATCTCCGGTACGACTGAGATCGTCCACAACCCCTCTTATAAGGCGCTGTTCGACGCCGAGATGGATCCCACTCTCACCGGCTATGAAAAGGGTCAGCTGACCGAGCTGGGCGCTGTGAACGTCATGACCGGCGTTTACACCGGCCGTTCCCCCAAAGACAAGTACATCGTTATGGACGCCAACTCCAAGGACACCGTGTGGTGGACCACCGAGGGCTACAAGAACGACAACCATCCCATGACCGAGTCCACCTGGGCTACCGTCAAGGATCTGGCCGTCAAGGAGCTGTGCAACAAGAAGCTGTACGTGGTTGACGCTTTCTGCGGCGCGAACCCCGACACCCGTATGGCCGTCCGCTTCATCATGGAAGTGGCATGGCAGGCACACTTCGTCACCAACATGTTCATCCGTCCCTCCGAGGAGGAGCTGAAGAACTTCAAGCCCGACTTCATCGTCTACAACGCTTCCAAGGCCAAGGTCGAGAACTTCAAGGAGCTGGGTCTGAACTCCGAGACCTGCGTCGCCTTCAACATCACCTCCCGTGAGCAGGTCATCATCAACACCTGGTACGGCGGCGAGATGAAGAAGGGTATGTTCTCCATGATGAACTACTACCTGCCTCTGAAGGGCATCGCCTCCATGCACTGCTCCGCCAACACCGACATGAACGGCGAGAACACCGCCATCTTCTTCGGCCTGTCCGGCACCGGCAAGACCACCCTGTCCACCGACCCCAAGCGCCTGCTGATCGGCGACGACGAGCACGGCTGGGACGACAACGGCGTCTTCAACTTCGAGGGCGGCTGCTACGCCAAGGTCATCAATCTGGACAAGGACTCCGAGCCTGACATCTACAACGCCATCCGCCGGGACGCTCTGCTGGAGAACGTCACCGTGGACGGTAACGGCAAGATCGACTTCGCCGACAAGTCCGTCACCGAGAACACCCGTGTGTCCTACCCCATCGACCACATCGAGAAGATCGTCCGTCCCGTTTCCGCGGCTCCCGCTGCCAAGAACGTGATCTTCCTGTCCGCCGACGCTTTCGGCGTTCTGCCCCCCGTGTCCATCCTGACCCCCGAGCAGACCCAGTACTACTTCCTGTCCGGCTTCACCGCGAAGCTGGCCGGCACCGAGCGGGGCATCACCGAGCCCACCCCCACCTTCTCCGCCTGCTTCGGTCAGGCATTCCTGGAGCTGCATCCCACCAAGTATGCTGCTGAGCTGGTCAAGAAGATGCAGGTTTCCGGCGCGAAGGCTTATCTGGTCAACACCGGCTGGAACGGCACCGGCAAGCGTATCACCATCAAGGATACCCGCGGCATCATCGACGCCATCCTGAGCGGCGACATCCTGAAGGCCGAGACCAAGAAGATCCCCATGTTCGATCTGGAGGTTCCCACCGCTCTGCCCGGCGTGAACCCCGCCATTCTGGACCCCCGGGACACCTACACCAACGTGGAAGAGTGGGAGACCAAGGCCAAGGATCTGGCTGGCCGGTTTGTCAAGAACTTCGTCAAGTACGAGGGCAACGACGCAGGCAAGGCTCTGGTCGAGGCTGGCCCCAAGCTGTAATCAGCGGCACGATTTACCAGTAACCGATAAGCGGCGCAGCGAAAGCTGCGCCGCTTCTGTCTGCCGAAGGACGCCTGCTTTCGCCCGATGAAAGTGGGAACCTTTTGACAGATGGAAAAATCACCCAACGGTCTGCTGGGTGGTCGTAAAATAGTGAATGGAGCGTATCGGAAACGATACGCTCCATTTTTCGTATGTAGTGGGGTACATCCCCTTGGCTCTCCCTCTGGGAGAGCTGTCACCGAAGGTGACTGAGAGGGT
>OHOO01000153.1_pt1 | contig 20740 bp, 20 predicted proteins | sample 1569891 | NCBI WGS metagenome assembly OHOO01 (sample SAMEA3879600, study PRJEB24766) | human gut metagenome | biome: human-associated habitat; feature: feces | place: USA | collected 1985/1987
TGGCTAAAGTTTTAGCCAACCCCTTTTGCATTCCCCCCCCCACAGACTGTCCTAAAAGACCTCGCGAGACTGAAATACTCCGTACCCCGATACAAGGCCAGAAACGGATTTTCGATTCTCACTGAGGAATATTTGACTTTTCAGACAGTCTCCCCCTCTGCCCCATGAATGCCGCTCTGCCTCAACCACACAGACCAAAGAAAAAAATATTTCCACAAGTTCGGCAGAAGCGGCTGCATTTAGACAATAAAATCCTATCTTTGAAGATTGCCACACGCTCTGCAAATGCAATGAAAGGTCATCTTCCATACGCGATTTCACTTCTTTTCACTATATTTGCAGAATGAAATAAAATGAAAACAAATAAACTCATTTATTATGACAAATGTTGAGGAATTGAAAAGAATCGCATCTCAGGTAAGGCGAGACATCGTAAGAATGGTTGCCGGAGCACAATCCGGACACCCGGGAGGCTCATTGAGCAGCGCCGACATTCTTACATACCTCTATTTCAATGAGATGAAGATTAACCCGTCAGACTGGAAAAGAGACGGAAAGAATGAGGACATCTTCATCCTTTCAGCAGGACACATCACCCCTGTCTATTATTCCATTCTTGCACGCCGCGGATACTTCCCGGTAGCAGAACTCGCTACATTCAGACAGTTCGGCAGCAGACTTCAGGGCCATCCTTCAGTAGAAAAAGGACTTCCTGGCATTACCCAGGCTTCAGGTTCTTTGGGACAGGGACTTTCTGCAGCAGCCGGTGCAGCTCTCGGAAAGAAACTTGACGGCGAGAACAATTTCGTCTATGTCCTGTGCGGCGACGGCGAGAGCGAGGAAGGACAGATCTGGGAGGCCGGAATGTTCGCTGTCCACCACAAACTGGACAACCTTATCGCCATGACCGACTGGAACGGCCAGCAGATCGACGGCACTGTAGCTTCTGTTGCAGGCGAAGGCGACCTTGAAGAGAAATGGAAAGCTTTCGGATGGAACACTATCGTAGCTGACGGACACGACTTCGAGGCTATCGCAGATGCATTCGCAAAGGCGAAAGCAAACAAGGGATGCCCTACTATGATTCTGTTCAAAACCGACATGGGCCACGGCATTGACTTTATGGCAGGCACTTGCAAATGGCACGGAAAGGCTCCTTCACAGGAACAGTGCGAGGCAGCACTTTCTCAGCTCGAAGAAACTCTTGGAGACTATTAACATTAACTGATTTCTATTATGACAAAATATACAGATACAGGAAAGAAAGACACCAGAAGCGGCTTTGGTGCAGGTCTTTATGAGGCTGGAAAAGCAGACTCCAGAGTTGTAGCTCTCACAGCCGACCTCAAGGGCTCCCTCAAGATGGACGCTTTTGCCAATGATTTCCCTGAGAGATTCATCCAGTGCGGTATCGCCGAAGCCAATATGATCGGGGCTGCTGCCGGACTTGCAATCACAGGCAAGATTCCTTTCGCAGGCTCTTTCGCAGAGTTCGTTACAGGCCGAGTTTACGACCAGATCCGTCAAGAAGTCGCTTATGGTGAGACCAATGTGAAGATTGCAGCATCCCATGCAGGCATCACCCTTGGAGAGGACGGCGCGACACACCAGACAATGGAAGACATTGCCCTCATGCGCGCACTCCCGGGCATGGTGGTCCTGAATCCTTGCGACTACAACCAGACAAAGGCTGCCACCATCGCCGCAGCCAAATACAACGGCCCTGTTTACCTTCGTTTCGGACGCCCGTCAGTTCCTAACTTCACACCGGCCGACGCTCCGTTCGAAATCGGCAAGGCCTATGTCATGAATGAAGGCAAAGACGTGACTATCATAGCTACAGGCCACTTGGTATGGGAATCACTTCAGGCTGCCGAACTCCTTGAGAGCGAAGGCATCTGCGCAGAAGTCATTGACATTGCCACCATCAAACCTCTCGACGAGGCTGCTGTGGTAGCTTCGGTCCTCAAGACAAAGGCTGTGGTCGTGGCTGAGGAGCACAATATGGCTGGTGGACTTGGCGAACTGATCGCTGGTGTTCTCGCAGCAAAGGCTCCGGTTCCGATGGAGTTCATAAATGGCGGAGACCGTTTCGGAGAGTCCGGAACACCTGCCAAGCTTATGGCTTCCTACGGACTTGATGCCGAGCATATTGCCGAGGCAGCAAGAAAGGCTATCTTCCGTAAATAACCCTCCTGACCGGGAGACATCGGGCATTGATGCAGGATGACGAAATAATCCGGCTGTACCGCAGCGGTGACAGAGAAAGGGCATTTTCAGAGATAGTCAAAGCCTATAGTGAGCGACTTTTCTGGTATGTCCGCCGCTTCGTGTGCTGCCACGAAGATGCCGATGATCTGATTCAGGAGATATTTATAAAAGTGTGGGCCGCACTTCCTTCTTTCAGGGAGGAGGCGCGGCTTTATACGTGGATATACAGGATTGCCACCAATGAGACGCTGAACTTTCTGCGAAAACAGAAAGTCAGAGCAGCATTGACCTTCAAGAGCATTGACTCGGAAATGGAGAGGAAAATCGACGAAGACCCTTATTTCAACGGCGACGCTGCGCAGAGGGCTCTTATGAAAGCCGTACAGAAACTGCCTGAGAAACAGCGTATCGTATTTTCACTCAGGTATTTCGAGGACATGAAATATGAGGATATCGCCAAACTTACCGGTACCACGGTCGGTGCACTGAAGGCTTCTTACCACATCGCATACGAAAAAATCAAGGAGCAACTTGACTTTTCGTTATGAGACGTGTCTAATGAGTAACATGAAAATAATAAGTTGCCTCAGATTAAGAGAAGATTTTCGAGGATAGATCTGTTTTCGAAGAAGGAGTGTGCCGGTGGCACATGACTGATGAGAAAAAAGATATAGACCGAAAAGATTCCTTAAGATGATGCAGGTTATTTTTTGAAGGTTACTAAATATGGACCGAAAAATAATAGTGTCTATGAAACAGAAAACAAATCCATACAGTACTCCGAAAGGATACTTTGAGCACTTGGAGACCAAGCTTTCAGCTATCCCCGAGCAGATGTCCGGTGTCTCCACGATGGACAGGATCAGACCATATCTGGCTCTTGCTGCAGCGTTTCTTTTCATTGTCACTTGCGGAACAGCCCTCCTCAGAAAGACAGTCGGCACCCGGGACGACCAGGACATTTCCACATTGGACAAGATACAGCTCGCTGACATGGTGCCGGTAACAGAGCCGGACCTTATCTACCAGACAACTGAAACAGAAGAACTTACAACAGCAGACATAACTGCCTACCTGATATATTCCGGAACAACCTTAGAACACATCGAATATTATGAGCAGAATGAATAGTTTTATGACAATCCTGGTAGCGGCGCTGTTCACATTGACAGGAACCGCTTCCTTCGCGGACAACTCGAACAAATGCGATTGGCAGGAAAAGATGAAAACCGAGAAAATCGCGTTTCTGACGTCAGCGATGGACCTCACCCCTGCTGAAGCCGAGAAGTTCTGGCCCGTTTACAACGACATGGAGAACGAGCGCAGGGCATCATTCAAGAAAAACATGGGTGCATTCAAGGCATTGGACGAAGGCCTGAAAGCAGGACTGCCGGAAAAGGAAATATCGGTATTGGTCAATAATTATGTCAATGCCATTAAACTTTCCAGAGCAGTGGAAGCCAAGTACACGCCTTCTTTCCTGAAAATCCTGTCAGCCGAGAAAGTAGGGAAAATGTTCGTGGCAGAAGAAGAATTCAGAAGACAACAGATTGGTCGGTGGAATGACGGCCGAAAGCCTGGTCAGCCGAAAAGATAAAAATCTTTCACAAGGGAAATGTACTCATCGGTATATTTCCCTTTTCCCATTATTGTAAGCATCTGAGGGAGGCACTCGCAAGGCGCAGTGACAAACGTGGCGATAAAGCGCTTGGGTTGCTTCCTCTCTACAGTCCGCACCCGCAGAAGATGACTCAAATGCAGCCCGCACATTCTCGCATACCTGAGCGCAGCAAACTCCTGGTCCGAAGGCAGAACCACAGAAAGCCGCCCCGTCTCTGACAGATGCCGCGCAGCGAACTCCATCACCTCCCGATACGAGAGCGAACCCTGCGGCAAATCCGTATGCCTCGCCATAGCCTTTTTCCCGTCAGGATTTGTCAATGAAGAATCATAATACGGAGGATTCGAGACAATGATGTCGAATACTTCAGAAGCAGCCCCCGCAAGCCTGACCTCCAGGCTCTCCAAACTGATCTCCTCCGATGTCAATGCCTCCGCCCATTCAGAAGACGCAAAATTGTCAGCAGCTTCCGCCGCTGCATCAGGGTCAATGTCAATGCCCAGAATCCTCAACGGCCGCATCCGGGACGCCTGTTCCGTATCTGCCGTCAGGCGCTGAGCCAGCATCAATGCTATCACGCCTGTACCCGTACCGATATCCAGCACTCTGAAATCAGCACCGCAGACCGGCACTACAGCTCCGAGCAGCACACCGTCCGTATTGACTTTCATTGCAGAACGTTCGTTTCTTACCGAGAACCGCTTGAATCTGAAACTATTTTCCATCTACGAAAAGGCCGTCTTTCATGTACAATGTCCTGTCACACATTTTCGCCAAATCCGGGTCATGTGTAACAATCACTATCGTCTGACCGAACTCATCCCTGAGCTTGAAGAACAGAGCGTGCAAATCCGCCTTCGTCACACTGTCGAGATTGCCGGAAGGCTCATCGGCAAACAGCACGGAAGGCTTGTTTACCAACGCCCTTGCAATTGCAACTCTCTGCTGCTCACCACCTGACAACTCTGACGGCTTATGGGAATACCGCTGCGAAAGACCCAGCGTATCGAGCAGGCTCATAGCTTCTGACTTTGCTGTCTTTTCCGATTTGCCAGCAATAAGAGCCGGAATCATCACATTTTCCACAGCCGTAAACTCAGGAAGAAGATGATGGAACTGAAACACGAAGCCGATTTTCCTGTTTCTGAACGCGCTTATCGCCTTGCGGTCCAGCCCGAGCGCATCAATACCGTCTATCACAAGGCTTCCGCCGTCCGGCGAGGACAATGTCCCGAGTATCTGGAGCAATGTGGACTTGCCCGCCCCTGATGCGCCCATTATGGACACCACTTCAGATTTTTCCGCCTGGAAATCAATGCCCTTCAGCACTTTCAGGCTGCCGAACGATTTCTGGATATTTTTAGCTTCTATCATCATACTCCATACTGAGGTTCCACAAATAGAACCTTCAAATGTTGAAGTTAATGCTTTTCTCCCTAAAAACCGCCAAGATTTCCTTTCAAATGGACGGAAAATTGCCCGAAATCTCGATTTTTCGTGAAAAATTTTGGAAAGTCGAAAATTAGGCGTATATTTGCAGTCCCATTCAGAAGAACGATTCTGTAATCGGGACCTTAGGAGAAAATCCGAGGGTTTGTTTATCGGGGTGTGGCGCAGTTGGCTAGCGCATCTGGTTTGGGACCAGAGGGTCCTGTGTTCGAGTCACAGTACCCCGACAGTAGAGCGGATGATTCATCGCGAGTCGTCCGCTTTTTTTAGGCCCCTGCCACCGTGAGGGTATATGCGCAGAGGCTTTGTAATACAATCAAACAGACGAACTTACAAGTATTACGAAAATAGTATATGATAAAGAAAAACGTGAATTATGTCGCGCCTCAGATAGCGACTCTGTACTTCGACATCCAGAATTGTTTCGCTTCCGGCGCCGATATCTCAAGTTCAAAGGAGCTCAAAGACCTCCATGAAGTCAATGCCGACTGGGATTAATCTTGAACAGATCATGAAAACGATAACAAAAATTCTTGCTGTAGCCTGCGGTATAGCCTCAGGTCTGCTGAGTTTTACATGCTGTTCCAAAAGCACAATGCCGGAAACGGTAAAAGAACCGGTCGAGCTTACAGCCAATATCAATGACGTAAACACCAGAACCGCGCTTAACGGGCTTAAGGTATCATGGATCAAGAACGACAGTATCGCCATCCAGACCTCCAGGCAGCACGGCTCAAATTCCTCTAACCCAAGAGGATACAACACTTGCCTCGGCATTTACAAACTGTTGGACGACGCTGCCGGGAAGAATGTGGGAAAATTCAAATACGTCAGCGGAGATGATGCAGTGACCGGAGATGAAGATGAAGATTTCTTCGCATTCTATCCTGCTTCATTCTGCAGCGGCCACAAGGACAACGGATACTTCTACTGCGATTTTCCGATAAACCAGTGCTATGAAGACAATATCGGAGAAAAACTTCCTCTTCCCATGTATGGAGTCGGAAAGGGTAAAGTCATTGACTTCCAATATGCAGGTTCGGTAATTCGGCTTAAAGTCTGGTCCCAGACGTCAACGGAAATCCATTCCTGCACAATCAGCGCCAGCGGGCTCTACAAGAAGGCCTTTACGTATTACAAGGACGGGGAATGGTCCTCCTCACTTCATCCGGCATATTCAGTAAACAATCTGGTTGTCAAAATGAAAACACCTGTGTCCATAAGCACGGATGCGAACAGCCCGACCGTAATCCCTATCGTATTGCCCATGTCCGGTCCAAGGAATCTCACGAATCTCAAATTTTCCATAAACTGCACTGACGGCGGCTGCGAACTTAAAAAGAAGAGCGCCTTTAAGATTGACCCAGGAAGCGCTGTCAACTTTCCGGTGACAGAAATCAAGATCGAAAAGACGAGAATGTATGTTGACGGCCTTGAGGGCGAGGTGGACTCCGACTGGATAAAAACTGCTAAAAAATCCGTCAGGGTAACCATGCCGGAGAGTGCAATGCTGCGCGAGGAGGCCTTCAAGAGTATCATGGAAGCGACAAGAAGCCTGAATCAGCAGACCGATCCGGAACAACCATTCAGCCAGATCATCCTTGACTTGAGCGAAACCAGGGCTGAGAGCGAGATCATCAAGGGTTTGAATAGTCAAAACAATACGTACGAAAGTTTCTGCGGAGGCAAGAACATGGATTCCGGCATCAAGAATATAAGCGAATTCCGTCTTCCGGAAGGCATAACCCAAATCATGAACCGCGCTTTCGCTTATAGCGACTACACCAAAATCGTCCTCTCGTCAACAGTGAAGGCGATTTCCGGCAGCCCGTCAAACGGCAACGACCAGATGAGGTGGGAGGTCGATGCAAACAACAAATATTTCAAGACCGACGACAAAGGTGCGCTGTACGATTACAATATGACGACATTGATGATACTCAATGGCGGCAGCGGGGACAGTTACACGGTTCCAGACGGAACCCAAATAATCCGCGAATGGGCACTATACGAGAACTCGGTCATAAAGACATTGACATTGCCGGCAACAGTGGTGGAGATGAAGGAAAACTGCATTACCGGTACACCGAATCTTTCCACGATATTCTGTCTCGGCAAAAAGCCTGCAAAATATGTCGGAAAGAACGGCACGAAAAACAAGGTCGGACCTTCTTCAGGGGTAAAAACCATTTATGTACCTAAAGGATGCATAGAAGCCTACAAGGAAGCGTGGGCTGAACTGGTAAAAGACGGTTGGACTATTCTGGAAAAGTAACGAATAGCTGGACCATTAAAGAAAACAAGTAGGCGTAATCCGCTTACTGACAAAGAAAAGAAGAGGCTGACCCATCATGGATCAGCCTCTTTTTTTTACAACTATTTGGCTTCCAAGAGGAAGACCGCGCTCTGGTAAACCTGCTTCACAGGAGGATTCAGCCCCTTGCTTATAAGCATTGACCCCGGCAATGTCTTTCCTGAGAACCAGCTTGAGGATTTCTCCACATTGAGTTCTTCGATATGGTAATCCAACTTTGCTGAAAGACCCCTCAACCGGAACTGAGGACAGGTCGTTCGGCTCTGATACTTAGTGCAATATGCGAAGAATACCGCACGTTTCTTGTCCTGAGAGACATACAGCACTCCGTGCGTGCCTGAGCCGTCCACAGGAGAGCCGATCCTGTACAGGTCCCCGGTAGCGACAATATCCCTGTATCCCTTGTAATTCGCAATAGCCTTCCTTGCAAATGCCTTCTCTTCCTCCGTCATATTCTTAGGCTGCAGTTCCATGCCCAATCGTCCTGCACAGGCCACATCGAAACGGAATTTTATAGGAGTCATATTTCCGGTCTGGTGATTAGGCACCGCTGACACGTGGGAACCTATGACATTGGCAGGATAAAACAGGCTTGTACCATACTGGATGACGGTTCTGGTCAATGCTTCCGTATTGTCGCTGGTCCAGAATTCATTGAAATACTTGAGGGCGCCATATTCTACCCTTCCGCCTCCGGAAGAGCATGCCTGAATCATCACGTCCGGATATTTGGCACGTATTCTGTCCATGATGCTATAGAACCCCTGAGCATATTTCACCCAGAACTCACTCTGCTCATTGTCAGGCAGATAACCCGAACCCACATTCTCCACGTGGCGGTTCGCGTCCCATTTGATATAGTCTATCTTGTCGGACAGGCTCATAGTCTGGTCAAACACGCCGAAAACGAAATCCTGCACCTTCGGGTTCGTCAAATCCAGGAGATACTGGCTCCTCATCTGCGTCGGCTGATGCATCTTGTCCTTCACTATCCAGTCCGGATGCTTCTCATACAGTTCACTCTTCGGATTCACCATCTCCGGTTCTATCCATATGCCGAACTTCAGGCCCTTGTCGTGAGCGTGGGATGCGATAAAGTCAATGCCTTCCGGAAGTTTCGTGACATTGACCTGCCAGTCTCCCAGCCCTGCCTTGTCGTTGTTGCGGGGATATTTGTTGGCAAACCAGCCGTCGTCCAGCACGAACATCTCAAGTCCCATCGACGCGGCGTCATCTATCATATCGGTCAATGTCTTGGCATTGAAATTGAAATACGCGCCTTCCCAGCTGTTCAGAAGGGTCGGGACAATGTCCTGGCCGCTTACCATCCAGTATGAACGGGCCCAGCTGTGCAGGTTGCGGCTTGCCTGGCCTGCGCCTTCTCCGCTCCATGTCCAGATCATCTCAGGTGTCGTGAACGACTCACCTTTCGCAAGCGTGTATTCGGACATATACGGATTGATTCCGGCAAGTATGTTCAGCACATTGAACTCGGTAAGTTCGAAGTTCAGCTTGTAGTTTCCGCTCCAGGCCAATGCTCCCGCTATCACTTCGCCATAGTTCTCATTGAACGAATCCGTGTCCAGACTGAGCATGAATGCAGGGTTTTCCGTATGCGTGGTCCTGACGCCCTTGCGGCTCTCGATGCTCTTGGTCCCGTGGGTGAGCAGTGTGTTTTCCATCTGGGACTCTGCCGCCCAAGCACCGTGAAGATGGGTAAGGAGATATTTGTCCGCTTTTACGGGCAATGCGGAGGAGTAGTAATTATGAAGCGTCACCGCTCCCTTTTCGCCGTTTCTGATTACCGAGTGGGCAGTTATCACATTCTGTTTTTTGTACGCAGTATAGACGAGATCCACGTCCAGGCCTTCTTTCGCATCGGAAAGATGAATGACAGTCTGTTCTATATTATTGTCTTTCAGAGCATTGGCTTCATGTGAAACATATCTGAGTTCTGTGTTAAGGTCTCCGTTCTTATGTGTTACTGACAATGCAGGTTCGTCGAATGCACGCCAGCCGAGTGTCGGATATGCCTCGTAAGGCGAACCGTGATTTGAATTGATTCCGTTCTTGAAGCCAGCCAATGCCGAGGCATCTTCTATGACGCCGCCGAAGTGCAGTGTCGTGAGACGGCCGTCAGTTTCAGCCTTGAGTATCAATGACACGGCATCAGTTTTCACATTGATGACAACGGGAACTTCTTTAGCATTGACGGAAAATGCCGACAATGCAGACAGGGCGATTAACAGTAATTTTTTCATCTTGAGTTGATTATGTAGTATAATACAAAAAAGCCACCTGAAGATTCAGATGGCTTCCGAGAGCGGAAAACGAGACTTGAACTCGCGACCCCAACCTTGGCAAGGTTGTGCTCTACCAACTGAGCTATTTCCGCATTTTGTAATCCCTATTGGTGTTTCGGGATTGCAAAGATAGATATAAATTCCGACTCTGCAAATTTTTTCGGCATTTTTTGTGGAAAAATTAGCAGAATCTCATTCGAAGCTTGTTTCTACACCTCCACACAGATACGGAACTCACGCAGGAAACGCATATCGTTCTCGAAATAATGACGGAGGTCATTGACCTGCCATTTCAGCATCGCTATACGCTCGATACCCATTCCGAATGCGAATCCTGAGTATTTCTTGCTGTCGATTCCGGAAGCTTCGAGGACGTTCGGATCCACCATACCGCAGCCGAGAATTTCCAGCCAGCCTGTTCCTTTACATATATTGCAGCCTTTTCCGTGGCAGATATTGCAACTTACGTCCACCTCCGCTGACGGCTCGGTGAACGGGAAGTATGACGGTCTCATACGAATCTGGGTGTCCGGACCGAACATTTCACGTGCGAAGAGGAGAATAGCCTGCTTCAAATCGGCAAATGTCACGTTCTCATCGATATAGAGACCTTCCACCTGGTGGAATATGCAGTGTGCTCTGGCCGAGATGGCCTCATTTCGGAACACTCTGCCAGGGCAGATGACACGTATCGGCAACTGCATCTTTTCCATCGCCCTGACCTGTACGCTGGAGGTGTGGGTACGAAGCAGAAGCGGGTCCTTATGCCCTACAGACACGAAGAAGGTGTCCTGCATATCTCTTGCAGGATGGTTAGGAGGGAAGTTCAATGCCTCGAACACGTGGTAGTCATCCTCGATTTCCGGACCTTCAGCCACGTCGTAGCCGAACTTGCGGAAGATGTTCACAATCTGCTGTCTTGCAATGGAGACCGGATGTCTTGTCCCGAGAGGAATAGGGTCGCCGGGCACAGTACCGTCGAAATCATCCGCTGAAGCAGCACCTGATGCCGCAACATTGGCCTTCAACTCTTCTATGCGGGCCAAAGCCTCTTTTTTCAGAACGTTCAGTTTCTGGCCGAACTCTCTTTTCATTTCCGGAGCGACTGTCCTGAATTCATCGAAAAGTCTGGTGATTTCACCTTTCTTTCCCAGAAGACGGACTCTCGCTTCCTCTATATCTTTCTCTGACTTGCATTTGAGATCTTTGATCTCCGCAAGCAACTGTTCTATTTCCTCTTTCATATCCTATTTGTTAACAAACCGGTTCCCAGAACCTTCTGCAAATTTAGTCAATTTCTACCGAAATGTAATATGCCGGACCTACTTCTTTTGAGAAGACGTCTTGGCCGCGGCCTGTCCGCTCATCTTCGCCTTACGCTTTTCCCGGGCTTTCTGCTGCTTGGCCGCTCCGCTTTTCAGATATGCGGCCCACTGCTGCGGAGTAAAGAATTTCTTGTAGGTCTTGTCTATCTGTTCCATCCACTTGTCGCTGGTGATGGTGTACAGGTCATAGTTGTCCACCTTGGCAGCCTGAAGTTTCTTGACTTCTTCCTGCCATGCCGCATAATCGTGCTGAAGCGTGGAGTCCACGTAGAACACTTGCCAATACTCGAGTTTCAGAAGGTCCGCGAGCCTGTCAGCTTCCTTGGCAGCCATTTCTTCCGGTGTCGGCTGTTTCTGTTCCCCCTGCTCCTGGGCATAAGCATTGACACTCACGAAAAACAGCATTGACAATAGCGCAAACAATATCTTTTTCATATTCGGTCTTATATTTCGTTTCAGATGTCTCCAGTTTCGTTATATTTGTAAATTGTGACGGGAGATGTTCCCATCACGACAAATGTAGTGAAATAATAATATTGTACAAAACCTGATATGAAACTTAGAAATATTCTTCTTTCGAGTTTTGCGGTGCTGATGTGCAGCATTACCGCAAACAGGGCAGATGCCTGTACCAATGTAATTGTGACCAAAGGGGCAAGCGCCGACGGGTCCTGCATGGTATCTTATGCGGCCGATTCGCATTGGCTCTACGGAGAACTCTACTTCAAGCCTCAGGCTGACTGGAAAGTTACCGACAAGCTGCGCGTATATGACTGGGATTCAGGTCAATATCTCGGGCTTATCGACCAGGTGGAACATACCTACAAGACCGTGGGCAACATGAACGAGCACCAGCTCATAATAGCCGAGACCACTTTCGGCGGAAGGCACGGGCTCAATGACCCTAACGGCATAATGGACTACGGTTCATTGATTTACATTACATTGCAGAGAGCTAAAACTGCACGCGAGGCCATCAAGGTCATGGCAGAGCTCACGAACAAATACGGCTATTTCTCCGAGGGAGAGTCGTTCTCCATCGTGGACAAGAACGAGGCCTGGATAATGGAAATGGTCGGCAAGGGAACCGAAAAGAAAGGCTCCGTCTGGGTGGCCCTGCGTGTTCCTGACGGCTACATCAGCGGTCATGCAAACCAGTCGCGTATCGCCACGTTCCCGCTCAATGATCCGGAAAACTGTCTGTACGCGGAGGATGTCATTGACTTTGCACGTTCAAAGGGCTGGTTCAGCGGCGAGGACAGCGAGTTCAGTTTCCGCGACGCATATTGTCCTGCTGACTTCGGCGCTCTGCGCGGATGCGAGGCCAGAGTCTGGAGCGCGTTCAATATCCTGAGCCACGGCTGGTTCACTTTCGAGGAGACCAAGGGCAATCTGGTGACCAAGGACGCCTATTCCTATGTTGACTACGCGATGGGCCACAATCCTGACAACAGGATGCCGCTCTGGATCAAGCCTGCCAAGAAGGTGACCGTAAAGAATGTTGCGGATGTGATGCGTGACCATTATGAGGGTACGCCTATGGACATGACTGCCGATATCGGTGCGGGCGGAAATGCATTGCCATACCGCTGGAGGCCGATGGACTTCGAATATGAGGGCAAGAAATACACCAATGAACGTGCTATCGCCACTCAACAGACGGGTTTCTGGTTTGTGGGACAGGCCCGCGGAAACTATCCTGACGTGATAGGCGGCATCTTGTGGTTCGGTACCGATGATGCTGCAACTTCTTATGTGACACCGATTTACTCCAATACAGAGAAGGTTCCCGAGTGCTTCAGGCAGGGCAACGGCAACTTGCTCTCCTACTCTGCCACGTCTTCTTTCTGGATCAACAACAGGATTTCCAATGCCTGTTACAGGATGTACAATATCATGGCTCCTTATGTGCGTGAGAGGATCGACAAGTTCGAGAACGAGCAGATGGAAAAGGTCCGCCAGAATGATGTCAAGGCCCTGGACCTTTTCAAGAAGTCAATGGACAGCGCGGAGAGGGCCGGCAAGAAGAAGTCACTTGCCTATGATGTGATGACTGATACCGGAGCTTCTTTCGCGGTGGTAAAGAGACTTCTCACGAGTTATTCGGTAAAGACAGCGCAGGATATTTTCAAGCAGTGGCAGGAGCTGGAGGTCACATTGACAGTCAAATTCATTGACGGTAATGTGAAGGCGCAGAATGCCGACGGTTCTTTCAAGCATACTGATTTCTCTGCCGGCATTCCTGACGGACTTACCCAGCCGGGCTATACAGATACATGGAAAGAGGCTGTGGTTCATTTCCACGGGGATGTAATCGAGGAAAAGTAGTGTAACGCTACTGCGTAAACTTCGCTGACTGAAACTGAAAAAGGGTGGCCTTGTGTAAGGTCACCCTTTTTAGTTAGTAGGCATGCACATCAGCACGCCTTTAATATTGTCTCACAATCTGTTACAGTACCCGCTCCGCGGAAACCGGCTTGTTGTGCAGGACAATCTCGTTTCCAGCCACGTCTGCTTCAATGACGGAATCCTTGTGCACAGTGCCGTCAAGTATGGCTTTGGCCAAGAGATTGACAAGTTCACGCTGCATCACCCTCTTCACAGGACGCGCACCGAATGCAGGATCGTAACCTTTCTCGGTCATATAATCCTCGAACGCCTGAGTGAATTCTATCTCGACGCCGTCTGCAGAAAGCTTGTTCTGAAGGTCCTTCATCTGTATATGAAGAATGTCGCGGATATCATTCTTGGTAAGCGGCTCGAACATTATGATCTCATCGATACGGTTCAGGAATTCAGGCCTTATGGTCTGACGCAGAAGTTCAAGTATCTTGCCCTTGCATTCCTCCAGCATCTGGGTCCTCTTCGCCACGTCAGCGGCCTGCTGTGCAGGAGTCTCACCTTTACGTCCGACTTCAGGAAGCTTCTCCATATAGCTCTGAAGGATATCGGAGCCGACATTTGATGTCATTATGATTATGGTGTTCTTGAAGTCCACGGTCCTGTCCTTGTTGTCGGTCAGACGACCGTCGTCCAGAACCTGAAGCAGAATGTTGAACACATCCGGATGGGCTTTCTCGATCTCGTCGAGCAGCACTACGGAATAAGGTTTACGCCTTACAGCCTCCGTGAGCTGACCGCCTTCATCATATCCTACATATCCCGGAGGGGCACCGATAAGACGGCTGACTGTGTGACGTTCCTGGTACTCGCTCATATCGATACGGGTAATCATGTTCTCGTCATTGAACAGAAACTCGGCGAGAGCCTTTGCAAGCTCGGTCTTGCCGACACCGGTGGTACCCATGAACAGGAACGAACCGATAGGTCTCTTTTCATTGGACAGTCCCGCACGGCTTCTGCGCACAGCGTCTGCTACTGCGCGGATGGCCTGTTCCTGACCGACGACTCTCTTGTGGAGTTCGTCCTCCATGCGGAGCAGCTTCTCCTTTTCGCTCTCGAGCATACGGTTTACAGGTATGCCTGTCCATCTTGACACTACATCTGCGATGTCTTCCGGAGTTACTGCCTCAGTGATGATCGGGTCTTTGATTGCGGCCTGTTTGGCAGTGAGTTCATCTATCTTCCTCTGCGCCTCGGCCATTCTGCCGTAACGGAGTTCCGCTACCCTGCCATAGTCACCGGCACGCTCAGCCGCCTGTGCCTCAATCTTGTAGTTCTCCAACTCCTGACGGGCTGTCTGGATGCCGGAAAGGATACCCTTCTCTTCATCCCACTTCTTCATCAGGACTTCACGCTTTGCATTCAGGTCCTTGAGCTGTTCATTGATCTTGTCAAGCTTCAATGACACGCCTTCCCTCTTGACTGCCTCCTTCTCGATTTCCAGCTGACGGATCTGGCTGTTCAGCTCGGCTATCGGCTCCGGAACGGAGTTCATCTCAAGTCTAAGCTTGGACGCAGCCTCATCCACAAGGTCAATGGCCTTGTCCGGCAAGAACCTGCTGGTAATATACCTGTGTGAGAGATTGACCGCTGCAATCAACGCATCATCTTCGATACGCACCCTATGATGGTTCTCATATTTCTCTTTCAGACCTCTCAGTATGGCAATGGACTCTGCCGGTGTCGGCTCATCCACCATCACCATCTGGAATCGTCTTTCAAGCGCCTTGTCCGCCTCGAAGTATTTCTGATACTCGTCCAGCGTAGTGGAACCGATAGTCCTCAGTTCGCCACGGGCCAATGCCGGTTTGAGGATGTTGGACGCATCCATCGCTCCGGAAGCCCTGCCGGCGCCTACAAGTGTATGAATCTCATCAATGAACAGAATTATCTGTCCCTGACTGTCCACCACATCCTTTACCACGCCTTTAAGCCTTTCCTCGAATTCACCCTGATATTTGGCACCTGCTATAAGCGCACCCATATCCAGTGAATACACTATCTTGTCCTTAAGGTTCTCCGGCACGGCCCCGTCCACGATTTTCTGTGCAAGGCCCTCAGCAATGGCTGTTTTACCGACACCAGGCTCACCGACAAGTATAGGGTTGTTCTTGGTTCTCCTGCTCAATATCTGAAGTACTCTACGAATTTCTTCGTCTCTTCCGATCACAGGATCCAGCTTGCCCGCAGAAGCCCTTTCGTTCAAGTTAGTGGCAAACTTGCTCAAGAACTCCAGTTTTCCTCCTGCCGCATTGTTTTGTGTTCTGTAATCTTCCATATTAAATTTCTCCTTTTTCGCTCACCGGAACAGTCCCACAAGTCTGCTCATAGAACCTGACGCCCTACCCAAACGGGCTATAGCCGTCTGCTCCGAAGAACAAACGGCTATAGTCCAAATTATATTCCGATGCCTAAATTACTGACAATTTGTCAGTCTTAGACAGCGACTCGATCTTTATTTTGCTGAATCTGAAGCGCTTGCAGGATCTGCCTGTACGGCAGGAGCACTCTGCTGAGCAGCTGAAGGGAATTCAGGCTGCTCCGTAGCAACATTCTCGATCTTGTTGGTAATGTCCACCTGAGCGTCTTTGCTGCCCATCGTGAATGATGAGACGATAGATACTACCACAATGAAAGAAACGAGTCCCCAAGTAACTTTTTCCAGCATATTGGCTGTCTGCCTTACGCCGAAAGTCTGGTTACCTGCGACAAAGTTGCTGGCCATACTGTCACCCTTTCCGTTCTGGAGCAGGACAACGATCGTAAGCAGTATGCTTGCAATCACAACGAGCACAACAAGAATAGTAAATATAGCATTCATAATGTCTGATTGTTTATCAACTTGTCAATTTTTTCAATAAGGGATGCAAAGTAAGCACTTTTTTCCGGTATTGCCAAAATTAGTTTCGAATAAATGGCCTTCGCCTGATCATAATAGCCCTGGTCGAGATATATCATTGCCAATGTTTCCGTACAGAAATCAAGTGCAGGCGCATTGGCAGCGCCATCTGTCTGCGTCTTCTTCGGCTTGAAACCGGAGAAGATGTTGTCATCTGCCGAACGCACACTGTCATAGTCTGATGCAGAAAAGAAGTCTCCTCCAGCAATACTTACGCGACGACTTTCCTTTTCCTGTTTCGGCTTTTTCTCATCAATGTAGGAGCTCAGCAACTCATCCAGATTCTTGTCCGAGCAGTCCACGCTGCGCCCTTTCCTCATCACCTCAGCGACACTTCTCCTGTTACCTATATACATAGCCTGGTCAGCGAACTGCGACACGCCCCAGGAATCGCCTCCCAATGCCGCCATTCTCCTGCACAGTTCCTTTCTGGCCGCGCCGTACCAGGGATAGAGATTCACCACCCCGGCGAGTTCGTCCATTGTCAATGTCCTGAGATTTATCGATTTCTGATATTCCATACCCTACCAATTCGCTACTGTAGCATTGAACACATCCTCACAGATTTTTTCTATAATCTCGTCACAGAGAGTCCCTTCCACCGCGTCGAGAGACTGCGTGGAGTCATAATCCGCATAAGCCGAGAACGACTTTCCCTGAAAATCATCTTCGGGATACTTCCTGTTCGTGAAATCTATTTTCACGGTCACGGTCAATCTGTTCTGTGCCGCCACCTCATCAGCAGTAATGGCCATCGCGCGCACATCGTAACCGGTAACAGCTCCCGTAATCTCGATATCGCCGTCCATATCCACCTGCTCCAGCCTCGTCATCTTCCGGAACTTGTCCTTAAGCGACTCCGTCATGCTGTTGCTCAGCGTAGGATTCACTTTCAATGCCTTGTATTCAAAGTAATTTATCGTGACTGTCTTTACATCCGGCTGTATGGAAGTTCCTGTAAATGAATATATTCCACAGGAATGTACACTCACCGCCGCCACTGCTGACGCAACCGCGGCAAGGACGTAGGACAATATTTTATGATGTATCGGTTTCATACACTATCAGTCTTCTTTCTTGTTTCCACGAAATTCAGGAGGAAGTTTCCGGTACAATGTCCTTTCGGATATTCCGAGTTCTTCTGCAGCCTTCTTCCTGTTTCCGTTGTATTTTTCCAATGCCTTTCTGATCAGGTCCTGGCTTTTCTGTGAAATCGACAGATTGTCTGAAGAAGATTCCGGCTCGGCATGTGCCTCACTATTATGTGCAGGCTCCTGGATATCCACATCATTCTCCGGAGCGCTCCAGTCATTGACAGGCTTGCTGACGTAGGCATCGCCCTGCTCGTAGCTCGGGGCCAATGTCCTTGGCGCCGCTTCTGCCGGCTGTGGCACCTTTGCATTGCCGAAATTTCCGGAAGCGATTATAGCCTTGAGTTTGTTCACCTCAGCATTGAGCCCGTACAGGGCCTTGTATATCTCCTGCTTCTCATCGTCCGACATCGCAGAGCCCGAATTTCTCTGATACATGACAGGGATTGCATTTATGTCATCTTTCGGCAGATATTCTGACAAAGTGGCTGCATTGACCTCACACTTTCCCATTCCCGGCGCAAGCCTCTGTCCTTCGAGCGCGGACACAGTCTCGGCAACATTTTTCAGCTGGCGGATGTTGCCCGGCCACCTGTAGTTCGTGAGGAGTTCTATAGCGTCGTGGGTCAATGTCACTTTGCTCATCCCGTACTTTTCCGAGAAATCGGACGTAAACTTCCTGAACAGCAGATAGATGTCCGCCTTGCGCTCCCTCAGGGCCGGCATGGATATCTGAATGGCATTGAGCCTGTAATACAGGTCCTCCCTGAATTTCCCCTGAGATACTGCATAGAGCAGATTCACGTTCGTGGCGGCGATTACCCTTACGTCCGTCTTGCTGACTTTGGAAGAGCCCACCCTTATATATTCACCCGACTGAAGCACTCTGAGCAGCTTCGCCTGGGACGGCAACGGAAGTTCTCCGACCTCGTCGAGGAACAGTGTTCCGCCGTCGGCCTCCTCGAAATAGCCCTTTCTCGCCTCTATCGCACCGGTAAACGAACCTTTTTCATGACCGAAAAGTTCCGAGTCAATGGTCCCTTCCGGTATCGCTCCACAGTTCACCGCGAAGTATTTGGCATTCTTCCTCCTTCCGAACTGGTGGATGATCTTAGGTATGTTGTCTTTTCCGACGCCGCTTTCTCCCGTAACGAGCACGGTCAGGTCCGTCGGCGCCACGGCCACGGCCATTTCCAGGGCCCTGTTCAATGCCGCGTCATTACCTATAATATCGTATTTGTTCTTGAGTCTTTGTAGTTCTTGTGCATCCATATCAGCACAAAGTTACGAAATCAGTTGAAAATAGGAACGTATATTACTTAAAATTGCAAAATTGTTCGTAACTTGGTGCAAAATTTGGAGGAATCTACAATTCAGTTTTAATAACAATAATTTTTTCAATCATCATGAGAAAAGAAATTAAATCATTGGCAGTCGCAGTCCTTGGACTTGCAGCTGTTGCGTGTGCTTCTCCTGAGAAGATGGCTGAGATGGCAGAGAGTGTTACTGTCACCTGCGATCCGTCTCCACTTGAAGTCGTAGCCGGTAAAATCGACGCTACCGTATCTGTAACCTATCCTGCTGACTATTTCCACCCGAAAGCAATCCTTGAGGTAACTCCAGTGCTTGTATATGAAGGCGGCGAGGCTAAAATGACTCCGTTCATGTACCAGGGAGAAAAAGTTAAGGATAACTATACAGTAGTTTCTTCTGACGGTCAGACAGTTACTGAAAAAGTACACTTTGACCATGTTAAAGGTATGGAGCAGTCTCATCTCGAGCTCCGCGGTGTAGTAAAATACAAGAAGAAGTCTATCGACCTTCCTGTAAAGAAAGTTGCTGACGGCGCTAACACCACCTATATGCTTGTAGGTTATGGTGAGGGTCTCGGTTCAGTTAGCTACAAGAAAGACAACTACCAGGAAGTAATCCCTCAGACCGCAGAAGGCCAGATTCTTTACACCATCAACTCTGCTGACGTTCGCAAGAAAGAACTCAAATCAGAGTCTATCAAAGATTTCCAGGCTGCTCTCGAGGAGATCAAGAACAATGACAGAAAGACCCTTAAGGGAACTGAAGTTGTTGCTTATGCATCACCTGATGGTGGACAGGAACTCAACGCTAAACTTTCTGACAAGCGTTCAAAGAGCGCTGACAAGGCTTGGAGCAAGGTCGTAACTGACAAAGAAATCGCTGCTCCTGAAGTTAAGAGCGTAGGTCAGGACTGGGAAGGCTTCCAGGCACTCGTAAAAGAGTCCAACATCGAGGATAAGGATCTTATCATCCGCGTTCTTTCTATGTACAGCGATCCTGCAGTTCGTGAGAGCGAGATCAAGAACATGTCTGAGGTTTACACAACCCTCAAGAAAGAAGTTCTTCCTGAGCTCCGTCGTGCAAGATTCATCGCTAACGTAGAGTACCAGAACTACACCAAGGAAGAGCTCCTCAAGCTCGTTGAAGAGAACAGCGACGTTCTCGACGAAGAGGCTCTCCTCCGTTCTGCTTCTCTCGTAAAAGATGCCAAGACAAAAGAGGCTCTCTACAACAAGGCTGTTGAGAAATACAATAGCGACCGCGCTCAGTTCAACCTCGGTGTTCTTTTCTTGAAAGAGAACGACCTCGCTGCTGCTGAGAAGGCATTCGGTAAGGTTCAGACCAAAGACGCTGACCTCGAGAACGCTAATGGTGTGATTGCTCTCCGCAAGGGTGACCTCGCTGCTGCTCAGAAAGCATTCGCTGCTGCTGGCGCAAAAGAGAACCAGGCTGTTGTTGACATCCTCAACGGCGAGTACGCTAAGGCTGCTGCCGCTCTCAAAGGCACCAACACATGCAATGAGGCTCTCGCTGACCTCCTCGTAGGCAAACCTGCTGAGGCTGAGGCTGCTCTCAAGTGCCAGTGCCCTAAGGCTAACTACCTCCGCGCTATCGCTGCTGCTCGTCAGGGCAAAGCTGCTGATGTCAAGACATATCTTGAGAAGGCAAGCAAGGACAAAGAACTTGCTGCACGTGCTGAAAAAGATATCGAATTCGCTCAGTACAGATAATTCAATCCCGATTTTCGGGTATTCCATAAGAGGCTGACCCAAAAGGTCAGCTTCTTGCGTTTATAAGGATAGTATCTGAA
>OHOO01000158.1_pt1 | contig 19725 bp, 20 predicted proteins | sample 1569891 | NCBI WGS metagenome assembly OHOO01 (sample SAMEA3879600, study PRJEB24766) | human gut metagenome | biome: human-associated habitat; feature: feces | place: USA | collected 1985/1987
AGAGGGGCACCTTCACCTCAGCGCCAGTCTCCACAGTGGCGGGCTTGGTGACGTTGGTGGCGGTGTTGCCGGCAAAACCGGGCTCGGTCTTGGTGACGACCAGATCGGCAAAGTTGGGAACTTCCACGCCTAACACCTTGCCCTTGTAGCTCATAATGGTGCAGACGTCGTTCTCCTTAACGAACTTGAAGGAATCGTCCAGAGCGGAAGCGTCGATGGGCTCCAGTTCATAGGTCTCCTGATCCATGAAGTAGTACAGAGCGCCGTCATTGTAGGAATACTCCATCTTCTTGCGCTCAACGAACGCGGTGGGGAACTTGGCGGTGGGGTTGAAGCTGGTCTCGGTAACAGCGCCGGTGATGACGTTCTTCATCTTCACACGGACGAACGCCGCGCCCTTACCGGGCTTGACGTGCTGGAACTCCACGACCTGCATGACCTTTCCGTCCATATCAAAGGTAACGCCGTTTCTAAATTCGCCTGCAGAAATCATTTTCTATTTCCTCCTATGATGCCTTCCCTGGGAAAAGCAAATTGTGTATGCTAGAATTTTACATGCGTATTATAGCCTAAAAAAATCGACTTTTCAATAGGGAAATCCAATAAAAATTGCGCCCTATCCGGATTCTTCTTTGCCTTCTCCGTCACAGCTTAATCAAACGTGTAGAAACGATTGTTTCTGCATGCAGAAATCGCTTCCTGTCTTCTATCCTTGCCGCGCCTTGAGCTTCTCAAAAAACGGATTTAGCCAGATAAACAGTTGGGGGTGAATTTTGACCAGCTGCCGCTTAAGTTTCGTAATTCTTCCCATATCATCGCCATAATTACCTGTAAGAGGCGCAGCGATTCTCCGGACAAGCTCCTGATTCTGATCTTTCCACTCCGGCATCTTCCAAGTGATGAGAAGCATATCCATACAAAGGCCGATATACTGATTGTAGGCCTCCGGGACACACGCTGGGAAATGCTCCTGATAAAATGCAAGCCGCTCCTCGGTGCTGGTAATCCATTCGAAGAAGCGCGTTGTAAAATGCCCACGTGTAATACTGTTTTCCGACTGATACCAGTAATACATCGGCCGTGCCGTGTAGGTTACCTGCTCTGCCCTTGCGACAAGCAGATACTGCACAGCCATATCGTCCATGTAGGCACCGGTTTTTTGCCGCAGTCCATCAAATATCTCAGCAGAATATAATTTATCGCACATCGCATTGGTTATGCAGCTGCAACGAATCAGTTCCGACTGAGCATCGGCACCACCAACTGTAAACTGGACGTCCATATCAGGGTTAAAATATCTTGTGATTTTCTCCCCTGTAACAATTGCCATACCGCAGCAGGAAATCTGCGCATTTTCCGCTATCATTCTTTGCAGAAGAACTTCGTACATTTCCGGGTCAATCCAATCGTCCGCGTCCACAAATCCAACATAGTCGCCATGCATAGCATCCAATCCAGCGTTTCTGGCCGACGCCACACCGCCGTTCTCTTTACGAATCACGACAATTCTGGAATCCTCCAAAGCAAAGGCTTCGCACAACTCCCCGCTTCTGTCGCAGGATCCGTCATCCACCAGAATAATCTCCAAATTCCGATAGGTCTGCGCGCGGATACTGGCAACACATTTTCTGAGATACTTTTCCGCATTATAGACAGGCACGATAACAGAAATCAACGGTTCGGACATCTCATTTCCCCTCACTGCTCAGCGTTATGTCGTTTTTCACAAAAGCAGTAAATCCGCATATCAAACAATAATCAAATTCTTCGGGCTTCCGGTGATGTCCTCGCAGCCTTCTTCCGTGATAATGGTCACGTCCTCAATGCGGACGCCGAATTTTCCGGGCAGATAGATGCCGGGCTCGGCGGAGCAGACGACGCCTGCGGGCAGCGGCTCGGTGTTGCTGGCGTTGGGGCTGGGGTTCTCGTGGATCTCCAGACCAAGGCTGTGGCCGTAGCCGTGGCCGAAATATTCGCCGTAACCGGCGTCGGCAATGACCTTCCGGGCGATGCCATCAATATCCTTGCCGGGAACGCCGGCCTTCGTGGCGGCGATGGCGGTCAGCTGCGCCTTGAGAACGGTGTCGTACACGTGCTTCATCTCGTCGGTGGCGTAGCCGACGGCGACAGTACGGGTCATGTCGGAGCAGTAGCCCATGTAGGACGCGCCGAAGTCCATGGTGACGAAGTCGCCCTTCTGAATGACACGCTCACCGGCGACGCCGTGGGGCAGGCTGGTATTGGGGCCGGATACCACGATGGGGTCAAAGGCCAGACCGGTGCCGCCGTTCTTGTACATGCAGTAGATCAGCTCCGCCTGAAGCTCCAGCTCGGTCATGCCGGGCTTGATGCGGGTGATGACCTCGGCAAAGGCTCTGTCGGTGATGGCCTGCGCCTTGCGCATCAGCTCCAGCTCCCAGTCCTCCTTGGTGGCGCGGAAAGCGTAGATGGGCTTGTGGAAGGGCACCAGCTTGGCGTTCAGCTTCTCGTCGTAGTAGAAATACTCCTCGGCGGTGAGGTAATGTTCCTCGTAGCCAAGAGTGGTCACGCCGAAATCGGCAATGGCCGTGTTCAGGCGCTGGATGTAACCGATCTCCCGATTCACGTCCAGAACCTCAAAGCCCTTCAGGTTCTTTTCGGCGGACTCGATGTAGCGGCTGTCGGTGAAGTAGCGGCAGCCTTTCTTTGTGACGATGGCGACGCCCTCGGCGATGTCGAATTCCGCGCCGTAATGGCGGCTGTAGCGGGAGGTCAGCAGCAGACCGTCCACATCCCCGTCCAGCAGGGTCAGATACTTGTCAAGATTTTTCATGGTCAGATTCTCCTTTTCTTTGCAGGTAAAATAAATGGCAGTTCCAGCACGTGACGTGCCTTCAGCCAGAAATTGTGATTGTTGATAGCGCTGACCAGAATGGAGGTCACGCCGACGCAGTTCGCGCCAAGGGTATCGGTGTAAATCTGATCGCCCACCAGCGCGGCGTTTTTTTCGGGAATGTCATATTTCGCCAGACACTCCCGGATGCCCTTGGAAAATGGCTTTTTCGCGTGGGTGATACAGTCCAGACCATGCTCCCTGCAGAAACGGGGCACCCGGCCTTTGTGGCTGTTGGAGACGATGCACACGGTGATGTCCGTCTGCTTCATCCGGTCCAGCCACGCCGTCATCTCCGCCGTGGGAACGTCAGTGGTGTAGGGCACGATGGTATTGTCAAAATCCAGCATCAGCAGCCGGATGTCCCTGGTGTGCAGCAGCTCCGGCGTTATGTCGGTGAGGCGGTTTGCGATGATCTTGGGAAGTAGAGAAAAGGGCATAATGTTCTCCCATGGTTCGTATAGTGTTCGTAGAGCGGAGTCGTCTCCGCGTTCCGGCTTACATTATATCACGGAAAGGAGGATTTGTCCATGGCGATTCGTCCGTTTCTTGCCATGACAGCGGCGGAATTCCGGGGAACCGAGACGCTTCCGCCGAAAACTGCCTGGATGGCCTGTCATTTTTCCCCCTATTCCACAGGGCTTTCCAATCTGCCGAAGGCACTGCCCCCCGGCTCCATGGTGATTCTGGACGACATCACCCCCATCCATGGGCATGACTCCGAAACCATCGCCGCCCAGCTGCGCCCCCGGTTGGATGCGCTTAAATGCAGCGGCGTTCTGCTGGATTTCCAGCGGCCGGGGTATGAAGAAGCCGAACTTTTGGCGAGGCGGCTGTCCGAAGCCCTCCCCTGCCCCGTGGGCGTGTCCGCGCTGTACGGGCAGGCGCTGAGCTGCCCGGTTTTTCTGCCGCCCATGCCGCCGGATGTAAATCTTGCCGATTATCTCGCCCCCTGGCAGGGACGGGAAATCTGGCTGGAGCTGGCGTTGGACGGCGAGACCATTGCCCTGACACCCGCAGGCGCTACCACAGCTCCCCTGCCCCCGGCGGCGCAGCTTTTAGGCGGGCACCGGGACGAAAAGCTGCACTGCCATTATCAAATCCACACGGACGCAGACGGCGCCCACTTCACCCTGTTCCGCACCCCGGAGGATTTGGACACCCTGCTGACCGAGGGCGAAGCGCTGGGCGTCACCCGCGCCGTCGGCTTATATCAGGAGCTGCACGGCATCCCCCAATTCCTGATCGCCCCGGAATGATTCACGCAGCAATGCCCCCTCCCGACCGGGAGGGGGCATACCGCTATTTACGACACCCGAAACTCAACATCGCCGTCCAGAATGACGGACGCGATCTCGTTCACGTCGATCATGCGGTTGAACATAAAGGTGACGTCACGGTCGGTGTGTCCTACCGCAAACATATGGTTGGCAACATTCTCGTCCACAACCACGTACTCCGTGCCGTCCTTGAAGGAAATCTTCACCCGTTTAATGTATCCTTCTGGATAGTCCTGCATTTCTCTGGTATCCACGCAGATGGCAATGGGCGAAACCTTGATATTCCCGTCCGCCAGCGTCAGATTGCTCATTTCTCCCAGCGCTTTTTCGGGGATCGTGATCTTCTCCGGGCAGTCAAACCGCCCATCCAGCCGCTCGTCTACAAGGCTCTCATATCCGCTATCCACGATTTCCTCACGGGAAACCGAAGATGCGATTTTTTCGTATTCGTCGCCCAGCGCCTGCTTCAGCTGCTCTATCACCTCGTCCTCGCTGACCTCCTGCTTGACCTGCTCCTTGGTCTGTTTCCACAGTTCCTGAAAATCCGACAGACGGATCGCCGCCCACTGGGTGAAGCTCAGCACCAGATCGGTGCTTTCCGGGTTGTCCAGCCGGTAGTAATACGCCGCCGTCAGCTTGGTGTCCGTGGACTGATCGGGAATGATGTAGCTGTAGCCGTACTGATTGATGTCCAGAATTTCCCCATCCGGGAACGTGATTTGACCATTCTCCTGCAATATATAGTCGGCAATGCCGTCAGGATTCTCCAGGGTGTAGGTCAGCACGCCGCATTTGGTCACCTGATCGTACATATTGGCGTCCACCGTCAGGGTGTAGCCCTCCCAGGAAATGCTCTGCCCCACGGGGCTGACCAGCGGCACCGCCTCGGACGCCGCCACGCTTTCGTCCACCGGCACCCGGTCATAGGCCGGGATGTCGTAAACCTCGCCGGGCTTTTCCGGGTCTGTAAAATGCGTCACATCCTTGTGGTCATAGCCCGTTTTGTCGCCGAACAGACCGGATATCATGTCCTGGGGGCTGTCGAAAATCACAAAGCCCGCCACCGCGTAGGCTGTCACCGCAAGCGCACTTACGATCAGCGCCGCGACCAGCAGATTCCGAAGAATCCGGGAAACGTTTCTTTTCTTCATTTTGGGTTCCTCCTGTTCCCTTTGACCGGAGGGTCTTGCCGTCGTCAGCTCACTGCGCGTCAGGCGGCTGGATTCCACCTCGCCGATGGCGAGAAACAGTTCTTCCGCTTTCATACCGTATAGCCCTCCTGTGTCAGATAATTTTTGAGCTTCTGCCTGGTGCGGGAAAGGGTGCGCAGCACCGTGGCAGGCTTCATGCCGTACCGCTGGGCAATCACGCCGCTTTCCTCCACGAAGAAGTACCGCCGCAGGAAAATGTCCTGCTCCCGCGCCGGGAGGGTGTTCAGGAACGCCCGGATGGCCTTGGCCAGCTCCTTGGCGTCCATCCCATCCCCCACGCAGCCGGGCGCGGCAATGCAGTCGTCCAGCTCTTCCAGCACCAGTGTCATCTCCCCGCCGCCCCGCTTTTCGGCGTTCATGCTCCGCCAGCGGGAAAAGGCGAGGTTCCGGGTGATTTTGGCGAGGAACATTTTGAAGATGCCCGGACGCTTGGGCGGGATGGTGTTCCATGCTCTTAAATATGTATCGCTCACGGTTTCCTCCGCGTCCTGATCGCTGTGCAGGATGGAATTGGCGAGGGTGAAGCAATAGCCGCCGTATTTCCGGTCGGTTTCCGCCACCGCCTGTTCATCTCTGGCAAAATACAAGTCCAGAATCTGTTCATCGTTCATGCTGTTCCTCCTTGGGAAGCCCGGGTCTATTCCGGGGCATCCCGCTTCTGTGAAAGGCCCTTCTGCTCTATAAGACGCAAAGGACGGGCGGTTCGGACAGATAATCAAGAAAAAAGCCCGCCTTGGCTCTCCCTCCGGGAGAGCTGTCACCGAAGGTGACTGAGAGGGCTTTTCACCCTTGTTTCCCCTCCGTCCTCGCTGCGCTCGGCCACCTCTCCCAAAGGGAGAGGCAAGGGGTGCTCATACAAGAACAGGCACAGCAGAGATAATCCTACTGTGCCTGTTAAGTGTCTGATGCGTCCTGCTCATTGCAAGGCGGCGCTATTTTGTGAAACGCAGTGTGCACACATCTTTCTGGCAAGACGCAAAAATGGCCTAGTTCAACCGAATCGGAATCTCTCGACCGCAAACAACAATCGCATACAACTCGTCAAGCTTTATCGGTTCCCCGAACACCGCTTCGGCAGTTGCCTGAAAAGGAGCCTTTTTCCCACGGATTGAATGATGTAATTCCAGTTCAATAACAGTTCCGTCGTTAAGGAACAAATGCGCCTCAAACTGATTTGCAAAATCGACAATGTCGTTCTGTGGAATTTTCATTTCCATATGAACGCCTACCTTGGAAATCTGTACGCTGGACAGCTGATAGCTTCCACTATTATCAGCCGTCTGCAATTTTAGATCATCCGCAGACAGTTCTGTTTCCTCTTCCGTTTGCATTCTGTATGACGTTTCCCATTTTCCATTCACAGGTTCAAGCGCACTGTCTTCACCGAATGTCAGATTTCGCAATATAACCGTGCAGACATCATCTAATTTCCCGGAGCCTGACTGGGCAATATCAATCCAGATCGTTTTTCCGTCATCACTCAATCTATATTTTACCGTCCCTCCGGAACTCGAACCATTGTCACCGACCTCAAGCGATTCAAACCGTGCATCCGGTGCAATCTTTGCACCATCCGCTCGTCTCAGCGAACCCCGAATCCGTGCATTGTACTGGTCTGCAACTGCTTCCTCAATGCGAAATACGTAATCGCCTATATTGATCTTACCAGTCATATCCGGCGGGCTTGCCGCCGGATTGTGACAACCTTGAACAAAAAGCAAGATAAGCAGTACAACTGCCAGGAATTTGTACTTACTTTTCACTCTCGTTTCTCCCTAAACTATCAATACGTGTTTAGCCATTTGGATCTGTTGATACGCTTAAAAACAGCTGCTCGCGTGTAGCAGTAATGGTTGCAACCGTTCTGACTCTAAACGTATACCCTATAAAGCCAGAAGGTGCATAGCTAAACTCCAGAGGTGCATCGTAATCCGGAACACTATCTGTCTGTTCATCGTCTGTATCGTAAGAACTATAAATGACCCAGCGAGTGCTAGTATCATCTTCATCTCCTGTCCAGCTGCCATACACTTGGTGCAAAATGTTATTCGGTCCAAATACATCTGTACACACCATGGTTGCCGAAGCCATGATGCCTCCCTTCGATGTACTGCCAGAATGGTTATCAAAATCTGCGACTGCCGTACATGTTATCGCATATGTGACGCCCCCATCCACGCTACGCGTGGACGGAAGTCTTTGGACTTTAACATCGATATCCAATGTTTCTACAAGGTTTCCATCAGCGTCTCTGATTTCCGCAGTAGAATTCTGCTTAATCGCCTGAACAAGCCCCTGCACGGAGATAGTATCTTCTACCGCTGACGCGGTTGTTGGCATGACACCGACGACCAGAATTACAGCCAAAAGCAATGACAAAAACTTTTTCATAATAGTGAGCCTTCCTTTCATCAGTAGTTCACAAAACCGGACACCTTTATTTCTACATTAGAGTTGTTCCGTATCTGGAGTGTATAGTCTCCACTTTCATCAACCTGTATGGTCTTATCTACGCTTCCATCAGTCACATTGAAGTAATAGAACGTTCCCTCAGAATCAACCAATCCGAAATCCACACTTGCAGAAAACGGAGAATAGGATGCCTTAATGGTAACCGTTTCCCACGCAGCCAAAGGAAAGCTACTGTTCGCTATTACCTGAGATTTTGCAGGAATACTTATATTGAACGACCTCGTTGCAAAGGGGGCGATAAACTTGCCTGTAGAATTTTCAAGGGCAATGACTTCAATTTCGGCTGCATTTGCAGGCACTGAAATTGCTCCCACAATCGCAATGCAAGCCAAAACCATACAGATTATTCTTTTCACCCGCATATTCATCACCCCCTTTCAAATGGGATTATTCAAAGGAGAAAGTATACGTTGTATAGTCAGTTTCCTCTGCAACTGTCAAATCCGTTATTGGCATGACTTGACTTTGTTCTCCTTTTGAATTTTTCGCTGTAGCAATAGCAGTCACCACCACTGCTAAAATAATCGCCATCAGCACCAAGCCAATCGCAGCGCCAATGTGCAATCTCCTGCGGTTGCGGAATCCGTTTTTCTCTTCCGTTTCACTGGCTGTCGATTGATCTTGCTTTACCTCATTTTGCTTGCTGACATTCTCCGCCGCGTCATTCAACAGATAATCAATAGATACGCCGTACAGCTCACTTAAAACTTTCAGATTATCTGTCGTTGGTACTGCCAAGCCGACCTCCCATCGGGATATCGCCTGACGGGAAACATTCAGTTTCTCTGCCAGTTCCATCTGTGTTATCCCTTTTTGCTTTCTCAGAGAAACCAGTTTCGCCGGTAAGTTTCTTGCGGTTTCTGTCTCCATTTTAGTTCACCCCTCCCGAACGTAAACCACATGCGGTTTACATTTAGGCAATCTGTGATTGCATTTCTGAGCATGTTGAAAATGGGCTTCTATCCTTCCGGCTCGTTTACTGCCCGAGCGTCTCCAACGCCAGTGCATTCTGCGTCTTATACAGCTCGGCGTAAATGCCGCCCTTCCTAAGCAGTTCGTCGTGGGTGCCGCATTCCGTGATGACGCCGTCGGAAATCGAGATGATGCGGTCGGCGTTGCGGATGGTGCTTAAGCGGTGGGCGATGATCAGGGTTGTCCGGCCGGCCGCCAGCTTGTCGAAGGCGTGCTGGATTTTTGCCTCCGTCACGGAGTCCAGCGCGGAGGTCGCCTCGTCCAGAATCAGGATGGGAGGGTTTTTCAGGAAGATGCGGGCAATGGCGATCCGCTGCTTCTGCCCGCCGGAAAGAAGCGTACCCCGCTCGCCCACGTAGGTGTTAAAGCCGTCGGGCATGGCCTGAATGTCGTCGTAGATCTCCGCCTTCTTGGCCGCGTCGATGACCTGCTCCATGGTGGCGTCAGGCTTGCCGTAGCGGATGTTTTCCAGAATGGTGTCGGCAAACAGGAACACGTCCTGCTGGACAATGCCGATGTTTTCGTGGATGCTTCGCTGGGTCACATCCCGGATGTCCAGAGCGTCAATGGAAATAGAGCCGGAACTGACGTCGTAAAACCGGGGGATCAGCTGGCACAATGTAGACTTACCGCCGCCGGAGGGGCCGACGATGGCGACCGTTTCCCCGGGGGCGACGGTCAGGCTCACGTCGTGAAGCACCGCCAGATCGGCGTCGTAGGCAAAGGAAACATGGTCGACCCTGATTTCACCCCGGACGTTTTTCAGTTCCTTCGCGTCGGGCTTATCCTGCACGGTGGGTTCGGTGCGCATGACCTCCACGAAGCGGTTCAGGCCCGCAAAGCCGTTGGCAAACGTCTCGGAGAAGTTGGCGAGCTTGCGCATGGGGCTGATAAAAGAGGAAATATACAGGCTGAAGGTCAGCAGGTCACGGTAGTCCATTTCCCCTTGCATGACATAATAACCGCCGAAGCCGATGATAATGACATTCAAACTGCACAAAAAGAACTCCACGCTGCTGTGGAACATGCCCATTGCCTTGTGGAACGCCCGCTTGGAGGTTTTGAATTCCGCATTGGCCGCGTCAAAACGGGCGGCTTCCACCGTCTCGTTGGCGAAGGCTTTCGCGGTGCGGACGCCGGAAAGGCTGCTTTCGATCTCCTGATTGATGTGGCCGATCTTCTCCTTTGCCGCGGCGGACGCCCGCCCCATCCGGCCGCGCATGGCCATTGCCACCGTCAGAAACACCGGAATGGTCAGCGCCACGATCACGGCAAGCTGCCAGCGAATGGACGCCATCACGATGAGCGCCCCCAGAATGGTCAGCACGGAAGTGATCAAATCCTCGGGGCCGTGGTGGGCAAGCTCCGTCAGCTCGAACAGGTCGGAGGTCAGCCGCGCCATCAGCTTACCGGTGCGGTTGCGGTCATAGAAATCCACGCTCAGCTCCTGCATATGGCGGAACAGGTCACGGCGGATATCCGCCTCCACCCGGATGCCGAAGGTATGGCCGTAATACGCCACAACATAATTCAGAAACGACCGCAGAACATAGCACACCGCCACAATGACCATGATGGTAAAGAACGTGCGGTACATCTGGTTGGGCAGCATCTCATAAAGCGCACTGCGGGTCACCAGCGGGAACAGCAGGTCGATGGCCGCGATTCCCACAGCACAGGTCACATCGGCGGCAAACAACCATCTATGGTTCTTGAAGTAGCTCAGGAAAATCATCAGCGGCGATTTTTCCCGATAATCTTGCGTCGTCATGTCATAAATCCTCCATTTCTCCGTTCATTATACATGATTTTACAGGAAATTCAAGCGTCTACCTTTCGGAATCCGGAAAACTGTGCTATAGTAGCGTCACCGTCAGCTGAACCGAAGGAGGCTCCCAAATGGAAATTCTGTTTTACGATAAAGATTTGGCCGTCTGCGTCAAGCCCGTGGGGCTGGATTCCGAAGCGCAGGTTCCCGCAGAGCTGAAAAAAACGCTGGGCGGGGAGATTTTCCCCGTCCACCGACTTGACAAAAATGTGGGCGGCGTCATGGTTTACGCCCGCACAAAACAGGCTGCCGCCGCCCTGTCCAAGGCAGTGCAGGACGGCGCTATGGTAAAGGAATACGTAGCCATGGTTCATGGGCTTCCCCCGGAATCCGGGGACTGGGAAGACCTTCTGTGGAAGGACAGCCGGAAAAACAAGGTTTATGTGGTAAAGCGGGAACGGTCGGGCGTCAAAAAGGCGCGGCTGGAATTCACCCGTCTTTCCGCCGGGGAGTGCAGTCTCGTCCGCATTCGCCTGCATACGGGGCGGAGCCACCAGATCCGGGTACAGTTTGCCTCCAGAGGGTATCCGCTGGTGGGCGACCACAAATACGGTTCCCGGGATGAGCGCACAGACCCGATGCTGTTTTCCTGCTGCATCCGCTTCCCGTGGCGCGGGGAACAGCGCCGGTTTGAAGCTATGCCGGATTTCGGGGCAAATCCGTAACACAGAAGCGCCGCCGATGGGTCATCCATCGGCGGCGCAGCGCATTATGAGGGAATATATTTACTCTGCCATTTTCCCGAAATCATCCGGGTCACAAAGAACACGGTCCGGCATACCCAGTCAATAATCATGGCGATCCAGACGCCCATCGCGCCCCACTCCATCTTGACGCACAGAATCCACGAGCCGAGAATGCGGAACGCCACCATGGAGCCAACTCCCACCCACATGGTAAAGCGCACGTCATTGGCCGCCCGCAAGGCGTTGGGCAGGACAAAGGCCGCCGCCCACAAAAGGATGGCACAGCTCTCATGAATAATGACCAGCGTCTTCGTCAACTCCACCGTCTCTGGCGACAGGGAACTGTAAAGAGAAATCAGATCTTCGACAAATACGATAATCAGGACATTGCACACGGCCATGGACAGATACGACCAGAGCATCAGCTTCTTTACGTAGTACTTGACCTGCTCCGGGTCGCCCGCGCCCACGCACTGGCCGACCACCGTCACCATGGCAAGTCCCATAGCCTGCCCGATGATGATACCCATGCCGTCCAAGGTGTTCGCCACCGCGTTGGCGGAGGTCTGCACCGTGCCGAACAGGGCGATCATGCTCACCACGATCAGCCGTCCCAGCTGGAACAGGCTGTTCTCACAGGCGTTTGGAACGCCGATTCTCAGGATGCTGCCCATCATCTTGCCGTCAGCACGACAGATCGCGCCCCATTTCAGGCACAGCTCCTGTTTTGGGTTTGCCGCGAGAAGCAAAATGACCACCGCCGCCACGCACCGGGAAACCACCGTAGGGACGGCAACACCGGCCACGCCCATTTTCAGTACAAAAATACAGATGGCGTTGCCCACCACATTGATGCCGTTCATCAAAAGACTCACCTGCATGGACACCTTGCTGTTGCCCACGCTGCGGAATATCGCCGCACCCGCGTTATACAGGGCGATGAACGGGAAAGAAAGCGCGGTGATGTGCAGATAGGTAAGTCCCGCCGCCATCACATCGTCATCGATGGAGCCAAAAAACAGCCGCATCAGATTTTTGGCGAACACAAGGCACAGCGCCGCCGCGGCGACACCAAGGACTGCCGACATCAGCACCAGCTGCCCGGCGCTCTGCCGGGCTTTCTCCCCCTGCCGCGCCCCCAGAAACTGGCTTGTGACCACCGCGCCGCCGGTAGCCAGCGCGGCAAACAGCACCAGAATCACGTTGTTGATCATGTCCACCAGAGAAACGCCGGAAATCGCCGCCTCGCCCACGGAGGAAACCATCACGCCGTCGCACATTCCCACCAGAATGGTCAGCGCCTGCTCGATGACGAGAGGAATAATCAGGCGTATCAGTCTTTGGTTGGAAAAGAGCCTCTGCTCTGTCAACGATCTCACCTCTTTACTATATCTTCAGCGAGTATACCACGGAAAAATGCGTTTTTCAATATGAAAATGTCACACTTTTTCGTTATAGCGGACTGTTTCAGAGCATTCTCTCCGACGGTCGGCCCGGATGAACGGCTCCTGAATCGCCGTTTCCGTGAGAATCCCGTACTTTTCCGGGCGGCGGTAGGCGTTGCCGTGAACCTCCCGCTTCCGGTATTCCCGCAGCATGTCCATATCCAGCTCTGCCAGATAAATCCCTTCGTCCTCCCCCGCCTCCAGAATGCAGGTGTCCCGGGAGTCGGAAAGCTCCGGCAGATAGGCCACGCCATCGAAAACGGTGGAATGTCCGTTGCAGTCCGGATGGGGCGACGGATAGTTGCAGGTTGCGATGGCGGCCATGTTTTCGTACGCCCTGCCCCGAAGCTGGGACAGGCGGTTGATCTCCATGGGACAGGCGTTGGGCGTGAGGATCAGTTCCGCGCCCTTCAGCATCAGAATCCGTGCGCTTTCCGGGAATTCCCGGTCGTAGCAGATCATGGAGCCGACCTGCACGGTACCCTCTTCCGTGTCCAGCGAAGCGACGAAGAAGTCCTCCCCCGCGTCCAGACGGCACTCGTCCCCAAAATCACAGGTATGCACCTTGGCGTAGGTGTACAGCCGCCGCCCGTGGCGGTCAAACAGGCTGACCGCATTTCTTGGCCGTTTCTCTGTCTTTTCCAGAAACGTGATGGCGATCGCCATGTTGAGTTCCGCCGCCAGTTTTCCGAATCCGGACACGAATTCCCCGTCCGCCGGAACCGCCGCGCGCTGCAGCGCTTCCGCGTCCTCGGGAATGTCATATCCATTACTCCACATCTCAGGAAACAGCGCGATATCCGCCCCCAGCACCTTCGCCTTCCGGCACGCCTCCACGCCCTTTTCCCGGTTTCCGTTCAGAGAACCGGTGGGCAGAATTTGCAGCAGTGCAATTTTCATAGGGCGTCAGCCTCCAAAGCAGAGCTTCATGATCACCGCAAGCACTGCCAGATGCACGGGATAGAACAGGTAAAATCCCAGCTGCACCGCCCGGCTTGCCGTGGCTTTCCGGCCGGAATACAGGCAAATGGGGATCATGGCAAACAGCGCAAACAGCTCTATGGGAATCTGAATGACGCCAAAGGAGATCGCCGCGCTGTTCATCATCAGGCACAGCGCCGCCAGCCCCACAAGCTGTATCATCCGGCGGTTCGGCAGCTCCCGCGTCAGCCAGAACAGCGCGACTATGGCCACACCGTATCCGCCGTAATCCGTTTTCAGCCACTCCGCCGCGAAGAAAAACGGCACGACGGCCAGCAGCTTCATCCAGTATTTGGGACATTTCTTCATCAGCTCCACCATTCCGAAGCCCAGAAGCAGCGTCACCATCACGCTCTGATTTTCCCACGTCCATCCGCCGAACAGGGCAAAGTCAAAGCCCGGCTCCGACAGCAGTGCGCCGATAAACAGCCGGAGGGCATACTTCCGAGGGTTATGGGTATAATGCGCCCCCTCGGCCAGCAGAAAGCAGTAAATCGGAAACGCCACCCGGCCAATGATCCGCATGGCAAAATACAGGTAGTAGATCCCATCGGATGGCGTTACAAAAAACTGCGACTCCACCACGGTCGCGCCCACATGGTCGATCAGCATGGTGACGCAGGCAATGATTTTCAGCGTTTCCTGAGAAAGACCGTTTTTTTTCATACAGCACTCCCCTTCACCGTCTGCGGCGTAACATTGTTTCCACCATTATAGCGCGCCATGGGAAAAACTGCAAACTTTTTCTGATGCTTTGTTGCTTTTTCCGGAAAGTCAGGCTATAATGGCAAAAAAGGGGGTGTACGGGATGTTTCTCAGCTTTGTGGTTCCCGTTTACAACGCGGCGCAGTATCTTCCCGAATGTCTGGATTCGCTGCTGGCGCAGGATATTTCCGATTACGAGATCATCTGCGTCAACGACGGCTCCAGAGATGCCAGCCCGGAAATTCTGCGGCAGTACGCGGCGGAACACGGCAATATCCGCGTGATTAACAAGGAGAACGGCGGCGTGGTCTCGGCGCGCAACGCCGGCCTGTCGGCTGCTCAGGGCGATTACATCTGGTTTGTAGACGCGGACGATTTTCTGCTGCCGAACATTCTGGGCCTCCTGCAGGACAAAGCGACGGAAACCGCCTGTGACCGGCTGATCGTCGGCGGCTATCAGTTCACCGACCGCCTGACCGACGAGGAGATTGCCCTGTCCCGGCAGATGAAGCTGCCCATAAATTCCCAATGGTATGATTCCGTGGTGTGGAGAAGTCTTCTGCGCCGGGAATTTCTGCTGGAAAACGGCCTGAACTTCCGTTATCCCGAACTGACCCATGGCGAGGACGGGTTATACATGTACGAAGTCGGTCTTTGCGCCCCGAAAAGTGTCGAGATTAAGCTGGCGCTGTATTGTTACCGCGAGCATTCCGGTTCTGCCGAAACGACCGTCAGCCTGGAGAATTACCACAAGAAAATCCGCTCCTACATACGCATTTCGGAAATCCTTCTGGGTTATTACCGTGATGGCCGTCAGGATCCCACCACCGCCGACAAGCTGATGGTCTTTTTATGGTTTACCCTGTATGTAACCGCCTCACTTCCCCGCAAGGATGCCGCCGCCGTATTGCGTCAGCTGCGCCAAAAAGGGCTGTATCCCTTCCACCGTCCCCCGCAGTGTACGCTGACCCATGCCTACATGACCCGTCAGACCGGCTGTGTGGGAACATTTCTGGATTGGCTGTGCCGCCACCTGCACACCCGCTGGGGCTTCTCCCTGATGTGGCTCCTGCAGCGCCCCGTGCAGTGGAAGCGTCTCTTAGCCGCCCGGGCGAAAAACGCCTAGCATATCAGAACCATACATTTTCTGGTTGCAATTTCCCGACGGATGGTGTATAATGCCCTACAGGCATCCGGGTGTGGCCCAGTTGGTAGGGCGCTTGATTTGGGAGTCTTACTGAGAGTGGACGACTAATTTGCCCTACCGGCGATTTTCCCTTGCGGCTCTAGCACTTTTCCCCTCGCCGCATTCCCCGTTTTGTGTGTCAAAGCCTGTTTGACCACAGTTTTGACCACAACAGCAGCAAACCCTTTTTCTGCTTCAATTTCATATCCGGGCTTAGCGAAGTTTGGTATCGCGCTTGGTTTGGGACCAAGAGACCGTGGGTTCAAATCCCGCAGCCCGGACCAAAATCCAGAATTTGTGTCATGCAAATTCTGGATTTTTCTTTGTTTATAGCATGAAATTTCTTATTTTTTCAATTCTTTTTACAACTGAATGTCTACTAGCTTTCCAATGCCCACGAAACAATTTTGAAAATATTTATTGTCCGCTGTATTTAAGAAATTTCAATGCGGCGATTCTCGATACAAGAAGCGAAAAACAAGCTCAGCAAAAACTCTTGTGCCCTCGGTCTCTTGGTAAGTTCCATCATGGTTATTTCCTTCAAAAGGTTAGGGTTGGTATTCCATGCTCTTTCTGACATTCGACGAATTTCTGCGTCTATCGCCCCGCAGCTACATCCTAATTTCTCAGCAATCGGAAGATAAATCTCTTTTTGTATCGCAGTTATATGATATTCGTCATCTGCAATACAATGCAATGCTTGTAGAATGATATAGTATCCTTGCCAATATGGTAGGAGTCCCAATGCATTCAAAAGTTTCTCTGCTCTTTCTTCATCATAGATTCTTCTAAGGAAAATCGACGCTTTGGATTTATTTGGTGTAAGGTTGCAAGACACTTTTATGAAATCCTCCGATTCAATATTCTGAATTGGCTCTGCCGGTTTACTTTCTCGAAAAATCTCAATCGCACCTTTGCCTTGGACCTTTAATATAACATACTTTGCTTGTGATTTCGTTTCTGTCAACAATAACATCTCCACATCTAATTTTTATCTCATCACAATTTTAGCTGCATAATTCACTGTTGGCAAATACATTTGTGGATAGTATTCTGTCACGGTTTGGCCTAGATATTGAACGGCTACTTTCATAGAACAACGTCAAAATACCCCCTGACGGAGTAGATATTCGTCGGTACACAAGCGTTATGACCTCTGTATGGATGTTTACTGGGAAAAAACATCTTTGAGACACATATTTGCATTCAAGACATAATAAAATAGAACGGCCTGCAGCAGTTCAAGTAGATCTTGCTTGTCCGCTGCAAGCCATTTTCATTTATAAAAATTGGGGAGTATGAATTCTTTTAAGTGAATATCTTCTATGCAGCTCACGCTATGTGGGAAATTAATATAATGATTCCTTTTGCATAGTTTTGTTCCCATGTAGATTCTACCGCTTCCACGGCAACACTTTCTTCTTCCAAGGTCAGTGCTTCTTCGTAGGGAATCCGGTAGCCACGCACCAGCAGCCGATGCGTGTTGACCCCGTAGGGGGTGCAGGTAACGAGGGTACACAGATCCTCACCGGGGACAATCCCCAAAAGGTCCGTTTCATAGGGCAGAACGGTGTTAATTTCTGTCACCTGGTACGCCAGCGTTTCATTCAGCACGTTCAGATAGAAAATGTCCCCCGGAGACAGCTGTTCCAAATCCGTGAACATCTTCTGACTTGCCATGCCGCTGTGGCCGGAGAGAATGGTGTGGGTGTTTTTGCCGCCTACTGGCAGAGAACTTCCCAGCAGATGCCCCACGCCTCGGTCCAGCACCTCCGCGTCTGTACCGTGGTAGATTGGCAAATTCACTTGGATTTTGGGGATACCCACATATCCCATGATCCCGTTTCCGGCAATGTCCAGCTGGCTATCGTAATCCTCGGCGGCAGACACGAGGGCTTCCTCGCTGTAAGCATCCGCTGTACCAGGGGTGATTGCCAGGTTGTAGGCAATGGCTCGCTGCTTTGCCTCCTGCAAAACGGAATCATCCGTCTGCTGGATAAGCTCCTGATATGCTATCTGAATTTCAGAGGCGTATTTCTGGTTGACATAATTTGAAATGAGTGGGTACAGTGTCAGCCCCAATGCTGTGAGAAACAGCACTGCGGCACAGATCGTTATTATCTTCTTTTTCAATACATCCTCCGTCCCTTTTATTTTGCTTGTGTTTTGTACATAATAATGCTATAATAGCGACATGAAAGGAGGCGGCACTATGCCACAAATTCGTCCTATCACTGACCTTCGGAATACCACAGAGATTTCCGACATCTGCCACGCCAAACGGGAGCCTGTCTTTATCACGAAAAACGGCTACGGCGATCTGGTCATTATGAGCATGGAAGCCTATGAAGATCTGATCGACACGGCCTCCATCGATGCTGCCATTGGGAGAGCGGAATCTGAATACGCCAGAACTCACGAATCCCACGACGCCCGCACCGCTCTGGCTTCCCTGCGGAGGAAGCACTTTGGATAAATACGAAGTTCGCTTGATGAATCAGGCTATGCGGGACTTGGATGACATTTACGCCTATATCGCGGGCAATCTGCTGGAACCGGGCGTTGCCGCAGAAATGGTAGATGCCTTGGAATCCGAAATCCTATCCTTGGAATATCTGCCATACCGCTGTTCAGAGCGCCGTACTGGCTCCTTCGCAAACAGCGGATACCGGCAGCTTATGGTCAAAAACTACATTGTTATTTATCGTGTTGACGAAGCAAACAATCTTGACACGAAAAAATAAATACAAGTTTCTAAGGGAGCAGTATGTATGGAAGTTTTATCTATTCTATTCTCAGGATTAGCAGCAATTGGTTCATTTATCTCTATTTTTATCTCAGTACGTCAAGGATATGCACAAATCATCTCTGCACAACGGTTTGACTGGATAGAGAATGTCCGTAGAACGATATCTGATTTTTTAGACGTATTCTTTGACGAAAGCATTTCTGTAGCTATGAAGAAAAAAATATTAGAGAAAAAAAGGAACCAAGTTGGATTATATGTTGATACTAGAGAGAATTCCGGTTATAACAACATTGACCACATTCGAATTAAGTATGCAATGATTAATTGTATTAAATATGTTGACGGCTCCGATGATCAAAAAATATCCTGCGTTGCTGATTTGGTAACATGTGCACAGGATGCCTGCGCACATGCACATCGCATGGCTAAGCTTGAAGCAGGAGGACTCCAGAAGCATATATAATGTTGGCCTAGGCAATTTCTGTCTAAATAATTAAGTACCCTAAAAACTAATATCTGAAAAAGGCTAACATTATAAATGCATCTTATGGTTATTTCATTGTTTAATGCGTTATAATTTCTATTGTCTCCGACCAAGCTATATTTGAGCCCCTTCGTAATTCTCTACAACACGATAATGGACATACTCTTCAAAACTAGCTTTCAAATATATTAAAAACGGATTGAAAAGCAAAATATCTCGGAAAATATTTTACTAGATTAGAACATACGGACAACTTCCTGCCTGAGCAACTACACGCTGTGTAAGCATTTTCCCTTTATTTTCTAGAATATCGGTATTCTGTTGCGAAAGGAGACACGCTGATGTGCAATATTTAAATCCGGTGAGTAAAATAACGAAAAGTTGCCAAATTGATGCTAAATTCTTGCAATACTTGATGTTCTGTTCACCCAGTTCCGATAATGTAGATTTATTCACTACCGATACCTTTATATTCCTGTTTATAACATTTAAATATCCGTACCTTGATATCAAAAGAACTTGCTTTTGAGAAATATCTATGCTACAATCATACAGAAGTTTATTTGAATATTTATCCGCTCCTCTATACAGCTTTTGTCTGCCCACATTTTTGACCACAACTCTCAAAAATACCAGCAAAAAATCATTTAGAGAGGAGCGGCTTTTTGACCACAGTTTTGACCACAACTACAGAAAAAGCATCTGGAATCAGCGGAGTTGCGAGTTCCGAAAACCATGTAATATTGTGAATAAACGTACTAAAACGAGCAGAAAAAATTAAGAAAATTACGGAGATGCCTTTGGGACCAAGAGACCGTGGGTTCAAATCCCGCAGCCCGGACCAAAATCCAGAA
>OHOO01000166.1_pt1 | contig 18223 bp, 14 predicted proteins | sample 1569891 | NCBI WGS metagenome assembly OHOO01 (sample SAMEA3879600, study PRJEB24766) | human gut metagenome | biome: human-associated habitat; feature: feces | place: USA | collected 1985/1987
AAGATGCTGCGGACATCTATTACGCAAGTCTCTCCTACTACCCCTATCAAATGTACATCAACTGGGTGCCGATGGACGAAGGAAACGTCCTATACAACGACAAGAAGTTTGCTACGCTTCTTTACCAATGGCATAATGACGCATTCACGGAGTATAGCAAAGTCTCTGATGCGGGAGCTTTTGTAAAAAACAACATCTATGATTTTGTAGATGAGAGCGAAAAGACCGTCGTTGTTGTAGACTGCGAGAACTCGGATCCGTACAAGCTGTGCGCGACCCTGCGCAACCTCGACAACGAGGTTATGCAGAAAATATCAACGATCATCCTATTTGACGATGTACATACCGCGTCTGCTTGGAGAATCCTTGAGAGCTATGTCAAGATTCCCGTCGAACACATCATGATTGAGAGGATCAAACAGAACAAATCGTTGGTAGACATCAAGCTGACTGCAAGAGCTTGTCAGGAGCATTATCAGAAACAGGTGGATTCCTTCGTCATCGTTTCAAGCGATTCTGACTACTGGGGACTTATCTCTTCCTTGCCAGATGCCAGATTCCTTGTCATGATTGAGCACGAGAAATGCGGACCGGATATGAAGACCGCCCTTGCGGATGCCGGAATCTTCTATTGCTATCTGGATGATTTCTACTCCGGCAACAGCGAGGACATCAAGAAAAACGCACTGTTCAAAGAGATGTACCGTTGGATTGATAACTCCATTCACCTGAATGTCAACGATATGTTTGACGCGGCACTGCGAAATACGAGGATTGAAATGTCCCCCGCAGAGCGGCGGCAGTTCTATGAGAAACACATAAAGCACATGACGCTGACTATCGATGAAAACGGGAATGTCAGCATTGAACTGAAACGCGGATAGCCTTGGTTTCTGTTCCGGGAGGAATGTGGATGGACAACAGATTCTATTTTGGATTCAATACATCGGAGGAACGGAAAAAGCGCAGAAAAGCAGAGCTGTACTCCATGAGTGAGCAAGTCAGCACCTTCTTTTGGGATGAAGCCCCGCAGCATGGCTTGGAAATGCGTGAAGGGCAGCAGGATATGTCCTTTGAGATTGTGGACGCCCTCATAAACGATCAGCATTTTGCGATTGAAGCTGGCGTGGGCATTGGAAAGTCCTTTGGCTATCTTGTGCCGGTGCTGCTGTACAGCAAACGCATGAACAAGCCGGTTATCATCGCAACCTCGACCATTGCGCTTCAAGAACAGCTCTGGCGCGATGTCCACGCGGTAATGCCTCTTCTTGGGCTGAACAGAGATGTTATCCTCGCAAAAGGACAGACCCATTATCTCTGCAACAAACGCGCAGATGAGTATATGTGTGACCCGAAAGCAGACCCACCGGACGCGATCAAAGAAGGAATCAAGCAAGGGTATGAGGAACGCAAGGATTTCCCGGAGGTTTTGCCGCAAGGAGTCTGGGACAAGGTAAACGTGCAGCGGTTCAGCATGAAGAATTGCGGCTCCTGTGAAAAGAAGTGCAAATATTACAAAGTCCGCGCAGCATTAAAGTTTACGGATGGAGTGGTACTGTGCAATCAGGATTTTTTAACCCAGCATCTCATGAAACTCCGGCGCGGTCAGGAAGGGCTGATTAACGCCGCCGCTGATCTGCTTGTCGTGGATGAAGCGCACAACTTAGATGATAAGGTGCGTAGTGCTACAACGGAACGTTTCGGACAGGGTATGCTCTTTGGGATGATCAAGAGTGCATTCTATGAGCTGCGGTCCTCTGACCAGAGCAGTGTGTCAGGTGAAAAGCGAGAGGCAGAGAGCGCAATCATCGCCTTCTATAACTGCCTGAAAGCACAAGTCCAAAAGCAGATCAACGAGGCAGAACAGGATATGCGCTACGCTGACCGCTTTTTCTTCGACAACAATGGCAGTGCGATTGAACTGCTTACCGAGATGAACGCCGCCATACACAACCTTTCGTCCAGCATTCAGATTTATTCCAGCATGGATTTCAGAAACAACCGTTCCTTTGCTGCCTCTGATGATCTGGATGCCGTCAGCGAGTCCCTTTCGGAGCTTCTTGACCGGATAGATGATATGTTGATCTGGATTGAGCAGCGCGGTAGTAACACGGAACTTGTCTATTGCCCTAAAAACACAAGGGAAATTGTTAGCCGCCTATACTTCAATGGTGATGAAAGAACCATCTTGACCTCTGCCACGCTGACGAACGCCACGAGCGGGTCTCTGGAAGAACAGTATTCCTACTTTATCAGCAATACCGGCTTTCCGGTTGGTGAACGCGGCTGCTTATCCGAACCGAAGCCTTCCCCATATCCATACGATGAACACGCCATGATCTACTATTGCGACGATCTCCCGCACCCGACCAGAGAGCATGATGCCTTCATTGAAAAGGGCGTGGAGCGGCTGCTTGAGATCCTGAGCATTTCCAATGGAAAGGCACTCGTGCTGTTTACGGCAAAGACCGACATGGAAGAGGTCTACTCCATTCTCAGTGAGAAAAATCTTCCGTACAAAATCCTGATGCAACAGCCGGGATCGTCGCAGGACAAGGTGCTGAATGAGTTTAAGGAAGATACGAACTCCGTGCTTCTGGGGACGGGCGCATATTGGGAAGGTATCAGCATTGAAGGAAAAAGCCTTTCCAATGTGATCATTTTCCGGCTTCCATTCCCTGTCCCCGATCCGATTATCGAGTATAAGTGTTCCGTTGCTAAGGATGCTCTGATGGATGTCCGCGTTCCCGAAATGATTATCAAGCTCAAGCAGGGCATCGGGCGATTGATCCGCAATTTCACGGACACCGGCATTGTCTGCATCATCGACCGAAGACTGCGGGACGAGCCGCCGGAACGCTATCATGACATCACATGGGACTCCCTGCCTATCAAGAATCGTACAAGCAGTCTGGACGAACTAAGGAAGTTTTACGAAGGTCTGCCCTCAGCCAAGGAATGATGATACAAACGGCATTCTCTTCGGAAACATATAACAGCCCCCAAAAAAGGAAATCAGAAAACGGAGGTGTATCATGTTGTACAATGAAAATCTGCGCGAAGAAGAACGACATCTGATCCAGCAGATCGCCGAACAAACAGAGAAAGGAAAAATCGACTGGGAACTAACAGAGTACAATCCGCTGTCCTTTCTGAATGAGGACAAGATAGACAAGAACCCAGCAGTAATCTGTCAGTCCTTCTCCTTTGAAGCGATCATCGGCGGATCCCGTTACGAGCTTGATGTCATGGAGAATATTGATGTGCCGTCCGGTATGGGAGACTACACCATAACCTTGACGCGGGATGAAACCGAAAATTATCTTAAAATTGAGGATGCGCTTTCCTTTGACTGTGACCGCTATGAATGCACACCGGAGGAAGTCGCAGAGCGATTTACGGACAGCCCCATTGTCCGTCTCTGCAACGCCATCATTCCTGCCACGCTTGGGCAGGAGGATTTAGAAGAGGTCTTCACATGGGCAAGGTTTTTCAACGAGACTGGCATTTCTGCAAAGCTGATGAATCATCCGCTGACCAAGCTCTGTGAAAAGCTGTTCGACGAACACCGTCTGATGGACTTCCATCGCTGCGTCTTGGATGTGGACTATCGAAAGCTGCTCCTAAATGAACTGGCTCATAACTAAGACACGGAAAAACGCCCCCGACACTGTGCCAGACGCACAGTGCCGGGGGCGTTCCCGTTTTCAGCGATTTATTTTTCTCTCGGCAAGGGACTGTTCATAAGGTGACACTTTCCGTTTTACGAAGCCGTGAAAATTCGATGTGTTCCGTGGAGATGTTCACTGGGCAGCATACGCCGTACACGTTTCCAATAATCACCGAGTAGTGCAATGTGTATTCACTATCGGGAAATACTTCACGGTTTTCGCAACGCTTGATTCAGAAGGGATTTTTTTGCCTTATTCCCGCGTGACATCAAGGGAAACCGGATTGATAACGATGATAGATTTGCCCTTTTTGTGGGCATATCTCACGGTGTTCCCGGTACCGCTGGGGCATCCATTCCATACTGCGAGAATATAATCGGCGTGATCGACCATGTACCGATTTCTCTTGTCCATGCAGTCCGGCGTGTACTCCCGTTGCAGCATGGTCTCCTTGTCACACTTTGCCGCGATATTATAATACCGTTCCCGTGAAGCCACAGACCATTTGATCGCTTGTGTCTCACAAGGGATTGCGCTTTCCAGAGTAATGTGAGGGTATTTTGATTTCAAATCGAGTACAATTTCCGCAGCGTACATATCGACGCCAAGAGCCATGCCGGTAATAAAATGCGTGACGCCCTCGTTCTCGATGAGTGCTACAATCTGATCCCGCATAACAGACTTCAAAGAAGTACAACGCTTATCGGATTCATCAAAGCCGAACGGAAGACTCTGCGGTCTATGACCGGTAAACGCACAAGTCTTACCTTGAGCGGATTGCCTTTCAGCTTTTTGAGCAGACTTTCTAAACTCAATAATGCGCGACATGACACCCCTTCTTTCACTCTTTTGGTAGGTAACTCCATTCTATCACCCTCATCACGGACAGTCAACGCATTGTCGTTAGTAAAATCAACGACGACGTACCGTGGATAATGACACCGCCGTTAGGTACACTAAATGCAAAGGTGGTGAGGCTATGCGAGAGAAGAAGGACATCAATATTGAAATCGGCGGCAATATTCAAGTGGCAAGAGAACAGGCGGGCTATACGCAGGACACGCTCTCAGAAATGCTTGGCATGACGCCGAATCACCTGAGTGCCATTGAGCGTGGTGCATCCGGTATCTCTCTTGAAGCCTTGCAGCGTCTTTGCCGTTTGCTCGGCGTCAGTGCGGACCGAATTATCTTTGGGACCGATGAGCCAGAAGCGGAAGCCCTTGCGCTTGCCAGACGTATTTCGGATATAAAGCCGGAATACCGGCAACAGGTTCAAGAGCTGCTGTCCGCTATTTTGAATATGTCATAAAAAAAGCCTCTGCCGATACCCAAAACGGGCATCGACAGAGGCTCTTGGTTCGTTTTCCGGGCATTCAAACAAGTGCCGAAATCGACACTTATTCTCGCTCTATTGCTGGAACTGTGCGGGGAATATAATCACACTGGGCGGTCATTCCTCGTCGCTCTGAGGCTTGCAATCACAGGCTTTTTCGACCCCTAACTGTCTACACCGCGATGCCTTGCGGGAGAAGTGCGGACAGGCGATGAGATCCGCACGAAAGCTCTGCTTGCAGCTATGGACGCAGCGGACGCAGAAGCGGTTATACTTCCGGCGTCCGCTGTCCCCGATGAAGAACGACCACTCCTGCCGCCATTTCTGACTTCTGCTCACAGTTCAATCTCTCCTTTGTGCTTTTTGGGAGGGCAGCATTCCTTCTGCTTTTCAGCCTTTGCAGACTTGAGCCTGTCCATGATGGAGGACTTTTCGCCCCTTTCGGGGGCTTTGACCTCTGCGGTCTTGTCCTCCTTCGGACCGTTGTTGATGATCCCATCAATCATGCCGTAGTCATCCTCCATCGACATCTCCGCCGCCTTGAGGTAGTTTTCCTTCTCAAGAGCTGCCATCCAGCTTTCCTTGCTGATACCGAGCATTCCGCCCTTTGCCGCATGATCGGCAATCTCCTTGTCATCCACGCACAAGCCCTCGGTGTTATCGGAATAGAGACGGTAAACCTCGCAGCCCTTCTCCAAAGCCTTCTCAGCCGCCTCCTGACCGGCGGGAAGAACGCCAGCCCATGCGTAGCCGTAGTCCTTCATATCCTGAACGGAGAGCGCGGGATCGGGCATTTCCGGCACTTCCTTGACCTCAAGGTCGAGAAGGCGGAGCGTGTCATCGTCAAAGCCGTTGTAGACATCATCAAGAACGAGCTTGCCGCGCTCATCGACAATGATGCAGGCAGCTTCATCGCCGTAGGTGTCATGCTCCATCAGGTAAAAGCTGTGACCGCCGACTTCGTGCTGGTCAATGGTGTGCCACGTCCCGATGTGACCGGCAACCGTCAGACCGGAGGTATCGGCGTTCATCTCAAAGTCCTTCTGCTCAATGCTCTCCTGCTTCTGCTGTTCCTTCGAGATCATGGGAATCGCTACAATCTTATCGCCCAACTTAACAAACTGCTCCGGCACTTTGAAGTGGTCAGAGAACTTCTGCATCTGCTCTACGGTCAGAGAGCCGAAGCTGTCATCCGTCAAGCCGACTACCATGAATGTTCCGGCAACAACGTCGTAGATGTCACCGTCCTCATCCCGCAGAGCGCGGTTCAGGGGCAGACCTTCCAGCTTGCCTTCCTCATTACAGATTAAGGCAACCGGGTCTTCGTAGGGGTAAATCGCCTCGATGCAGCCGCCGACCTCATGCTGCAAGGACTCCAGACCGGAGTCAATCTCCTTCACATAAGGCTCCTTTCCCGGCTCAACGATGAGAACGGCGATGGTGCTGTCACGCTCGGCGGCTTCCCCTGAGCCGGTAATCCGGTATTCATCGGGAATGTCATCAAGCTCACCGTCAAACTGCCTGTCCCACCTCTCGCTTGCAACGCGGACATAGCCCTCATCGGTGAAACGTCCCTGCTCATCCATCGCAATGTCGCGCCCATAGCGTTCATAGTCGATGTAGTTTGCCAGAGGACCGAGATCCTTTTCAGAGTAAATACCGGCTTCGTGGGCGTAATAATAGCCGAGATCGGATTCGTCGTTGATACCGGGCATGATGTCGTAGCAGTCCAGATTGAACGTCAGGTTGATGAGATCGTCGATGTCGCTGACCTCATCGCAGCCAGCCTCCATAATGGCAACGAGCTTTTCCTGATCGCTCAGGGAAAGCTCGTCAATCAAAGCGGCAAGGTAGTTGAGCTTATCAAGGCTCTCGTACTCGCCAAGCATCTTCTGGACGCCGTAGATCGGGCATTCGTAGTCGGTGATAAACCACTCTTCATAGGGCTGACCGAACTCATCCTGCTTGCCGATTCCGATGCGCTCAAAGACCTTCTGCATCTCTTCTTCGGTGGTGGGCAGCTTCACCCACTCACCGACCAGCATACCCTCGTTGTACTTGCCAAGGTTCGTGACGAAGGCTTCAAAATCACCGTCTAATACGGGCATAGGCATCCTCCTTTCAGTCATCCACCATGCCGTCCGGCATGATATACAGTTCCTCAAACTCCGCGTCGGTCATGGCTTCGAGCTTCCGGACGGTTTTGTACATCAGCTCTGCGATCTCGCCGTCCATGTCGTTCAGGGTGACGCCCTTCATATCGTCGATCAGCCGCTTCCGGCTGGACGTGTTGAAGCAGCACATCAGGTTGATTTCTTCCACGGTAAAGTTTTTCATATCAGAGTACCATATCCTTTCCTTTCGATTTCTGCGGTTTCGGCGTGTGGGTCGGCTGTGCCTTCTGTGCGGATTTCAGTTTGTCACGGATGGATTCACGGGCAGCGGGCTTCTTTGGGATGGTGTCGTAGATGGCAGTTCCGGCGTCTTCCACATAGGATCGGACATACTGGATGCTTTCAGAAAAGCGAATGGGGCGGTTCTTGTCCTCGATATTCGTCAGCCGGACTTCATCGGCGGCAAAATCAACCGCTTCGATTCTGCACTTGATGCCATCCACATTCAGCGTCGCGCCGACAGGAATGTAATCTGCGGCTTTGAGTTCCTTGAAGGTCTCGCCGTCCTTGCTGAGAAAGACATCTGCGCCGGACTTCCAGAGCTTGTGAGAACCGGCTACCCATGCGCTTTCACGGAAGCCGGTCACCGGCATGGAGGGCTTGCCGCGTACCTTCTTCTCAAGGAGCTTTGTGCCGAGAAGCGGCGCGGCTTTCTCCGCGTCCTTGCCGTACAGCTCAAAATAGCCGTTCTGAGCAAAGCAGACCAGCGCGTCCGGATGAGCCCTTTTGACTGCCTCATATTTGCGGAGTTCTGCGACGGGGAGCGGCGAAAGCGCCTCTGTCCTTTCTGCATCCGGCAGTCTGTCACGGCGGCTTTTCTGCTTGGACAGCACTTCCACCAGAGCATCCGCGTCCTTCGGGAGCGTCCGGTGGGTTTTGACGCCGCCATGCTCACCGATCAGAGTCATTGCTGCATCGAAGCTGCTGCGGCAGGGCGCGTCCAGCACAAAGCCATCTGCAAAGGTTAGCCGGTCATGATCCGGCGCAACCGAGTTCTGCGCCACATTTGCCGCCTGTTCCCGGTAGTTGATCTCAAAGACATCTCCGAAGACCTTGCCGCGCTTAACGGCTTTCGGGATGATGATGCGGGCAATGCACTCGTCGTAGGTCTGCTCCGCGTAAAAACGGAAGGTATTGTGATCTCGCGTTCCCTGAATGAAGACCTGATTTTCATTGAGGCAGTGCGTTCCATGCGGACGGCAGAACCACATCAGCGTTTTATCTTCGGGATTCTGGCTTTCGGCAGCGCGGCGGATGATGCGCTTGTCGATGTCGAAGTCTTCCTTGTAGCTGTCTACATGACTGTCCACGAGCTTCTGCAGCTCCGCAACGATGTCAACGTCTGTGTATTTCTTCATGCGTCTCCTTTCTCACAACTCCATGTCGTGCGTTTTGGATTTGACCGGTGACTTCTTCTCCGGCTGCTGTTTCGCGGCAGCTTTGAGCTGATCGCGGATAGAGGGCTTTTCCTGCTTCTGCTCCTGCTTGACGTATTCCAGCGTCGGCATCAGCTCACGGTAACAGCCCTGTGTTTTCCGCGCCGCATGACGGCGATGGATTTTGAACAGCGGCTCACCGTTCTGCGTGACCGTGTTGCCCTCAATTTTGACGCCGTTCCGTGCCAGCAGATTGAAGGAGTGGTTAGAGGCGCGGTAGGAAGCCCGCATCCCGTCATTGTGATAGGCAATCTGCCCCTTGAGCGTGTCCATGACGGCGGCTTTGATTTCCTTCTCTTCCGCAGTCAGACGGTGCGCCTTCGGTGCTTGCGCTGATTCCTCCGGCATGGAGGCAACGGGAGACTTGACCTCCACGGTTTTTACCTCAATAGAGGTAATCTCATCGTTCTCCCATGCAACGACCTCCGGGTCTCTTTCCGTTGCCTTCTCAGAAGTGACATCCTTTTGAGCTTCGGTCTGCTGACGGAACGCATCGACGAAAAGTGCTGTCAGTCCGGGATTGGGTTTATCCACAAGGAAGCGAGAGGCATTCTCCGGGCAGACCTCAACGTTCTTCGCCCATTCCTTGAGGGGCTGGGGAATGCGCCCGTCAAAGTCTTTCTGCTGAATGGTGTTTGCGAGGACATACCGGACGCGCTCCGGAGAGAACTGCTCAAGGACGCTTTTCACGGCAGCATCCGCATCCAGCCGGTTATCTCCGTAGTTGGAGCTGATCGCCGCTTCAATCGCACGGCGGCATTCCACGTTTGCGGCGAGAGAAGCACGATATGACTCCAGCTCATCGGCTTCATAGGCGTAATTCGCCGTCTCGCGGTAAATGGGGACTTCCGACATCGGCTCTGCGGGCATTTCGCTTTCCTTCTCTGCGGACTGCGCTTTTTCTGCCAGCAACACCTTGAGCTTGGCGTCAATGCCCTCAATCATCTCAGCCGCCGTTTTGCGGATGGTGTCCAGAGAGCTTTTCAGTTCCTTGGTTTCCTTGCCGGATGACCAACCGGCGATGTAACCGAAGGAGTAGTCCGAGGTTTCAATGCCGTAACGCTGGCAGACCGTGTAGGCAACGCTTTCCGCTTCAACCTCCTTGGTGTGCCGATCCTTCTTATCTTCTGGCGCGGATTTCTCATCCGGCTTGACGGCGTGGAGCTTTGCGTGGGCGATCTCGTGAATGGCGGTTTTGACCGTCTGGATTTCGCTCATGCCTTCCTGAATGGCAATGCGGCTTTCAACCGGCGAGAAGAATCCCTTTGCGCCGCCCGGAATATCCTCAAAGGAAATTGGGACGGGAGATTCCTGCTTGAGCGCATTGAAGAACGCCTCGTAGTTTTCGACGGTGCCTTTCAGCTCATCGACGATAATGTCCGGAAGCTCCTTGCCGTCCGTCTGGGAAACATCAAAGACACTTACCACCTTGAAGGCAGGACGCAGGACCTCAACCGTTTCCGTGACAGCCTTCCCATCTGCGCCGATCACCGGCTTCTGCGTCAAAGGATCAATCTTCTCACGCTCTTCCTGCGCCTTGTACGGCGCGGGTGCAAGAATCTTGATGCCCTTTTCGCCCTTCATGACCTGACGGTCAAAGTTGCGCTGCCACGAGGTATAACCGGCAACATAGGTTGCCTCCGGCTTCTGCATCGCAATGAGCAGCGTGTTGTTGAAGGAATAGTTGTAGAACTTGGACATCGTGCGGAGATATTCCTTGAACCGCTCGGATTCAAAAAGCTCCTTGATGCCCTGTTCCAGCTTGTCCGTGATTTCGCGGACTTGCTGTGCATTTTTGTTTTCAGCCATCTCAAACCTCCATTTCTTATTTGCTTTTGGGCGAAGAAAACCCCGTCTGGGATTTGCTCAGTAAACGAGCCTTTACCTCAGACGGGGTTTCTCTGCGCGTCATCCGACGATGGAAGATGTTATCCTCGTTCTCCCATTCAATCAGCCGGTCAAACATATCCGGGTGCTTTTTGACCATGTGCAGCAGCTCCGAGTCACTGGCGTTGGGACAGAACCAGCAGCCGTTTCTTCGGCAGCGAGCGTAGATTGGGGAAAGCAGCCCGTGTTCCTGACAGAGCTTGTAGGCGTCCGTCTCGGTCATACCGTATTTGGCAAGCAGACTGACCTTCGTTATTCCATCCAGACGAGCAAGGCGTTTTGGCTCATCCTCCGCGATGCCGACATAGCTCACAGTGTCCGGCGAGAGTGCGGCATTGTACTTGCGGACTGGCGGGATTTTGCAGTCCCGATTGACTGCACACATACCAGCCCATGCAAAGCCGCGAACCTCGCCCTTGTGCGGTCCGCGGGTGATGACATGATGGAACACCTCATCGTAGGTCTTGTCCGCGTGGAGAATGGTGAACTTGATGCCCAGCTCCTTTTCGCAGAAGGGCTTGAGCCGGTCATAAATGAAGTCCCGGTGTTCCGGGACTTCGCCGCTTGTGTTTTTATCAAACATGACCTCGCTGAAAACCGCCTCGTCCAGCGGCTCATTGTGCTGTGCAGCCAGCAGGAGCGTCGCTACGCTGTCTTTGCCTCCGCTGCAAGAGGCAACATACTTCGGGCGGATCATCGGTCAAACTCCATCTTGAAGCTGACGTATTTGCCGCCGCTGTCATCCAGCCGGATCACCGCATCGTAGAGCTGAGGCTTCTTCGGCGTGTAAAGCCCGGTCACGCGGCACCAGCCCTTGTCCAGCAGCTCCTTTGCAATCTTCTTGGTCAGCTTCTTTTTCTTGCTGGAAAAGAACTTGTTGTCTTCCCACAGGCAGAAGGAGCATTCCTTGTTCGAGCAGTAGAAGTTGCCCTTGCCGACGTAGACCGGAGAGCCGCAGCGGGGACATTTGCCGATTTCCTCCTTACCCGTGCCGAAACGCTGGGCTTCGGCATCGGAGAGGAAGGGATAGGCTTTCACGAGATCCCCGGTCATCCGGACAATGCCGCTGAGGAAGGCGTCTGCATCCGCATTGCCGCGCTCAATCTCCATGAGCGTGTTTTCCCATTCCGCCGTCATTGCGGGAGAGGTGATCTGTTCCGGCAGAACACAGACAAGGTTGCAGCCGTCCTTCGTGGGAATGAGGGATTTGCCTTTGCGCTCTGCAAAGCCGGATTTCACCAGCTTTTCAATGATACCGGCGCGGGTTGCGGGAGTGCCGAGACCTTTCTTCTCGGTGTCATCGTCGAACTGATCGTTTCCGGCAGTCTCCATCGCAGACAGGAGCGTGTCTTCCGTGTACTGCTTCGGGGGCGTCGTGAAGTGTTCGGTGACGCTGGCAGACACACCATCCAGCATATCGCCCTCATGGACTTCGGGCAGGGACTTCATGGGATCGTCCTTTTCCTTCGTCTTGAGGGAAGCCTTGAACAGCTCTTCGATGGCTTTCCATCCGTTTTGAACGACGGTCTTCCCCTTGGTTTTGAACTCGTAGCCCTCGCAGGAGAGCGAGATCTGCGTTTCTGCGTAGGTGTGCTTCTCGCCGGTCGCACACAGAAGGCGCATCCCGACAAGATTGAGGATTTTCTGCTCCGACTGAGGAAGCGCCGAAACATCCTGCTTTTCAAGCTGGACGGTCGGGAGAATGGCATGGTGATCTGTGACCTTGCTGTTGTCGGTTACGCGGGCAATGTCCGGAGTAATCGAAACGCCGGAGAAAAGCGGAAGCTGGCGGCAGACGATAGAAATGACCTGACGGGCGGTGTCCTCCATATCATCCGTAATAAACTGGCTGTCCGTGCGCGGATAGGTCAGGAGCTTCTTTTCGTAGAGTGTTTGTACGAGATCGAGCGTCTGCTGGGCGGTGAAGCCGTAGTATCGGTTTGCCTCGCGCTGCAAGGTGGTCAGATCATAGAGCTTCGGAGGATTGACGGTTTTCGTCTCCCGCTTGAGAGAAGAAACGACGGCTTGCTTTTTCTCGCAAGCCGCCGCAATTCTTTTTGCTTCCTCTTCGGTTTTGACCTTTTCCAGATCGGCGGTCAGATCGCCCTTGCCGACGTGGACGTTGAAATACTTCTCCTTATGGAACGTGGAGATTTTCCCGTCACGCTCCACCAGCATTGCAAGGGTCGGCGTCTGGACGCGCCCGACCACCAGCTTCTTGTGATAGAGCGTGGTGAAAAGGCGGGTGCCGTTGATGCCGACAATCCAGTCCGCCTTCGAGCGGCTGAGTGCCGCTTCATAGAGGCGGTCATATTCCTTGCCGTCCCGGAGATGATTGAAGCCTTCGCGGATGGCGGAGTCCTCCAATGAGCTGATCCACAGACGCTTGAAGGGCTTGGTGCATCCGGCTTTGTCGTAGACCAGCCGGAAGATCAGCTCACCCTCGCGTCCTGCATCGGTTGCGCAGACAAGCTCGGTGACGCGCTTGTCCTTCATGAGAGAGGACAGCACCTTGAACTGCTGGGCTTTGTCCTTCGTGACCTCAAACATCCAGCTTTCCGGAACAATGGGCAGATCGTCATACCGCCACTTGGCATACCGCTCATCGTAGGAGCTGGCGTCTGCCAGCTCCACCAGATGACCGAAGCACCACGAAACGATGTAATTGCCGCCCTCCATGTAGCCGTCCTTTCGGGACGTTGCGCCCAGCACCTTTGCGATGGACTGGGCAACGCTGGGCTTTTCAGCAATGACTAAGATCAATCTTCATCACCATCCGTTTCAGCATCCTCCGCAATCTGCGGCTCTTCATCCTCGTTGATGTACGGCTCTTCCTCGTAGCCTTCATCATCAAAGAAGTCCATATCTTCATCCTTGGGCTTTCTGCCCTTGACGAACTTGATGTAGTAATAAGCTGCACCCGCAGCACCGGCAAGGGCAAAGATGACGAGGATCATGCCGATGTTGGATTTCTTTTCGGGTTTAGGGGCGGGGACATCGGTTTCCGCATCCTTGTCCGGCTCAGGTGTAACGGGGGCTGTGCCGGTGCATTCGCTCATGTTGGTCTTGCAGACCGGGCAGTCTGTGTTGACCTGACCGGCAGCGCACTTTTCCTTGCAGTTACAGGTGGTCAGAGCAGCCGCAGTGTCTTCATCCAGCAGCGCAAGCAGGTCGCTCTCATCGACCATGTTGAGGAAGTATGTCTGATACTGTTCCTCGTCCTCATTGATGGGTGCATCGTAGTCGATGACAATGAAGAAGGTGTTGCCGTTCTTCGTCTGGACTGTGATGAACTGCTTGTTGGTTGCCCTGTCATAGAGCAAGTCGCGGGTGTAGGCGTTGCCCTCATCGTCAATCGGCTCACCCTTCGGCTTTTCCGGCGTGGGAGTGGCTTCAGGTTGCTGTTCGGGCTGAGTTGCCTCCGTGACCGGAAGGTTCTGTTCGGTATCATCGGCGTAGGCAAACGCCGTCACCGAGAAGCAGGACAGAACCATGACGCAGACCGCAAGGACGGTCAGAAAACGAAACTTCTTACGCATTGTCGATTACCTCCGTATTTTCAGCGGGCTTGGTGCCGCCCTTCATGGAAGACAGGAACGCCATGATCTGATCCTTGTCCATCACCATAGAGCGCACGGTATTGATGATTTCAAGGTTTTCCAGCTCTGTCTTCTTGTCGTACAGCTCCTTGAGCTGACCTTCGATTTCGGACTTCTTCTTTTCAGCCTTCTCAATGTCGGAGAGGACTTTCTGATACTTGGGATTCATGCAAAACTCCTTTCTTTTAATAGGCGGGTCTTCCGAAGGCGTAGAAATGCTGCTGCCAGTAGGAAGAGTTGATGGATGTGTACTGAATGGGATCGCCGCAGTGGATCATGACCCCATCACCGACGTAAATGCCGACGTGGGACACACCGGGGGTGTCATACGTCCCGACGAAAAAGATGAGATCACCGGGCTGTGCATTCGCCTTTGAAACCGGCGTACTGATGTTGTAAAGCCCCTGTGCGCCCAACCGCCCGGTATTCACAAGTCCGCTGTTTGTGAGAACGTAGCTGACGAAGCCGGAGCAGTCGAAGGACGTGTCGGGATTGGAGCCGCCCCACACATACGGATAGCCGAGATACTTTTCCGCCTCGGTGATCAGTGTCGCAAACTTCTCGTCGTTCAGGTATTCCGGGTTGACATCGTAGTCGGCGGGAGGATTTGTGATGTACTTGTCCACATAGGGAGAGTCACCGAACAGATCCTCGCGGTTGCCCAGCACCGACATATACGTTGCGTACATGGAAAGCCGTTCCTGAGACATGATGTAGACCGGGACATGGGAGAGATTGAAGTTTTCGAGCTTCACGTTGCAGATGTAGTAGTCATACGGGACGCGATAGGTTTCCGTGTGCGTGTTGCCGTCTGCGTCCGTCCATGTGTCGGTTTCCGTGCGGTATCTGGTTTCGACGATGACCTCTTCGGTGAGGATGTACTGCTTTTCAAACAGCATTTGGAGCGTACCCTGCACCTCATCCAGCGTGAACTCGCCCTCATGGAGAGCCGAGAGAATGGAGATCAGCACATAGGGGTCATGCTCAATATCATCCAGATCGAAGTGGTATTCATCGTAGTTGTGAGTGCTTTCGTAGGTGTCGAGATAGCGTTGCAGCTCCTGCTCCATTTGGCAATACTGCGCTTCCGCTCCGAGCATCGTGTCATCCTCGCTGAGATAGGAGGAAGCGATAACCGATGAGCCGGTAGAGGTGAGCATCGAACACGAGCTGATTCCGGCACCGAGCAAAACGAGAAGGGCAATTCCGACGCCGATCCAGATGAAGACCTTCTTGTTCTTCTCAAAGAACTCCTTGATCTTGTCGGACGCCTTCTCACCGAGCTTCTTGCCGGTATTCTTTGTGGCAGTCCCGGCAGTCTGAGAACCGGCATTTCGAGCGGCGGCATATTCCTTCTTGATGCTCTGCTTCTGGTAGTGCTTGTTCATGTTCTGCTTCTTCATCTCAGGATGCTCCTGCTGATTTCTCTCATATTGGAGCTTCGCATCCGCAGCATCCGCCTTGTGTTCCAGCTTGGAGACCTTCTCATACGGCTTGTTGACGCTGCTTTCCCGATGATGACTGAAATGCCGAGCGGCAGTCTCAGCGGCGATCTCCGTCTTATGCGCCGCCTCAACCGCCGTGTTTTCCTGTTCGACCTCATGGATTTTGCCGTGAATGCCGGAAGCGAGGGTGTCACCGACCTTGCGGACGGTTTTATCTGCCTCAAATTGCAGCTTGCCTTTGCCCTTGGGCTTTTTCAGCTCATCCTCAAAATGAAGGCGGGTTTTGCCCTTTCCGGTCTCTTCATCAAAGACGCGTTCTTTCTTGAAAACCTTGTGCGTGGGCAGCTTTTCACGGGCGGCATCCAGACGCTCATGCGCCTTCTCGGACTTCCTTTCGAGCTTCTGCATCCGCTTCGTGGTCGAGACGGCATCGTCGATGATCGGCTTTGCGGAGGAAGTCTCCGCCGCTTGGGAGAGAACAGCATCCGCATCAACGGCTTCAACCGCAGAGGTCTTACGCAGCTTGTGCGTGACAACTGTTTCGGCAATCACCGTGCCGGTATGAGAAGAAACACCGTGCTGCTCTAAGGTTGGAGGCTTGAACGGCGTTTCCGATGAGGGCAGCGGTTCGGGTACATTCTGGGGTGGATTTTCTGCCCTTTTCTCTTCTGTGACGGACGTTTCCGAGGGCGGCTGTGTGTCATTATCCTCGGCGTGTTCCGTCTGAAACTGACGCTGCTGACGGCGCATCTGCACCTTTTTCTGTTCCTCTGGGGAAAGAGCTTCGGAAGGCTCGACTGTCTCAGCGGGCTTCACCAGCTCTGCTTCTTCCAGCCGTTTTGACACTCTCTGCTCGGTGCCAGCCGTCAGGTTTTCCTCAACCGCGCCCTCCCGCGTCATCCGCACGACCACCTTGTCACGGGCTTTAAGTTCCGGTTCATTGGACATCAGATTTCACCTCCAATCCGCTTGTAGGCAAGCTCGGTGTATTCAGGGTTCAGCTCGATGCCCACGAAATGACGCCCCATCTGCGCGGCAACCATGCCGGTTGTGCCGCTCCCCATGAACGGGTCAAGCACAATGCCGCCTTCGGGACAACCGGCGAGAAGACAGGTCTCAACCAGCTTCGGAGGGTAGGCGGCATAGTGACCGCCCTTGAAGGGAACAGTGTTGATCTTCCAGACATCGCGCTTGTTGCGGAGCGGATTGATGTCTGCGTCCTTGATCTCGCCATGCTCACGGGGGCGGTTGATGGACTGCGGCTTAGGCTGACCGGGAACGGGCTTGCCGTATTTGTTGCCGCCCTTCATGCCGCGCTTGAGGCGTTCTGCCGTTGCAGGGGCAATCGGCTCGGAGATTGCCTTGTAGTCGAAGAAATACTTCCTCGACTTGGAGAACAGGAAAATATGCTCATAGCAGCGGGATAGGCGGTCTTTCACGCTCTCCGGCATGGGGTTATCCTTCATCCAGATGATGTCGTTGCGCAGATACCAGCCGGTATCACGGAGGGCAAAAGCCAGCATCCACGGAATGCCGATCATATCCTTCGGCTTGCAGCCCTCAACCTTGTTGTTGAGAGCCACAGCCTGACCGTTTCTGCCGTTGGGGTTCTTCGGGTCAACAAAATCGCCCTGATTGCCCTTTCCGGCGTAGGTGTCCGAAATGTTCAGCCAGAGCGTTCCATCCGGACGCAAAACGCGCCTGACTTCGGTAAACACTTCCGTCAGGCGCGAGATATATTCCTTCGGCGTTGTCTCTCTGCCGATCTGAGCCTCCATGCCGTAATCGCGGAGCGCGTAATACGGAGGGGACGTCACACAGCAATGAACGGTGTCATCGGGCAGAGTTTTCAGGATTTTAAGGCAATCGCCGGTATGAATGATGTCAAGTTGTATGGTGGTGTACCTCCTGTTCTGTTGGATTTGTGTTTCCATTGAAATGTTGGCTGTGAAACCCGACAACATTTCAATGGGCATCAGTCGGAGTAATACTCGTCCGGCTCGTAGTCCTCATCTTCCATGAAGTCCTCATCGAGATCGTCAATCTCGTCCGCCCAACGGTCGAAGATTTCCTCGGCTTCCTTCGCCGCCTCACGATAGAGGCTCAGGCGGTTCTTCTCAAAGGCGGCAAAGGCGGGGACGAACTTGCCGAACTCGCGGATTGCCTTCACATCCTGCGTGCGCATATCTGCGACGCACTGGATGATTTCGGACATCGTGAGCAGATCGTCGATCATCAGCTCATACTTGTCCTTGGGGATAGATACGGCTTCATCATCCGCCGCGTCAGCGAACGGGGTATTCTCGTCGCTGTTGCTGCTTTCGGGAACATCAACCTTGAAATAGAAACCGATCATATCCACAGATACCTTGGTCATAATCTGACGCGCCTCCTTGACCTTTTCGTCGATGTCCTCCCTCACATGGAGGTAGGCGCGATGATGCTTCTTGAGATCGCTTTCCAGTCGGATCAGATCGGTCAGCTCCCACAGAGCCTTAAACAGTGCGGAGGTGTTCTCTCCGTATTCGATAGCGTCCGCGTAGGGAATGGTAATCATCTTGTTGTTCATATTCAAAAATCCTCCTATCAGTTCTGTACGGTTTCTTCGGGTTTGGTGGTCATAATGCGGTAAAGCTGGGTGTCCTTCGGGAAATCGTCCTTGAAGGGAACGATGGTCG
>OHOO01000171.1_pt1 | contig 18127 bp, 8 predicted proteins | sample 1569891 | NCBI WGS metagenome assembly OHOO01 (sample SAMEA3879600, study PRJEB24766) | human gut metagenome | biome: human-associated habitat; feature: feces | place: USA | collected 1985/1987
TCCACGGAAACTCTGGACGGTTAATTTTCAACATTGTCATGCAAAGAAATTTGGTACAAATTTTTGGATGAGCAACAATATTTGTTTGAAATTAACCGTCCAGAGTTTCCGTGGATGGTCGATTTTATTAACGATGAAAGGCTTGAAAAAGATGCCGAAAAGGTCATTTATGATGTCCTGCAAAAGTTAAAATATAAAGAAAAAATGCAGCCTTTTATAGAAAAACAAAAACTTTTGGCAAAAGAAGCAAGAAGACGTGCAAGCGAATGGCGACAGTCACACGAAAAACCAACAAAGAAGCAAGTTTCCTATTACAAGGCGCTTTGTGCGCAAGCAAAGGTTGACGGTGTTGATTTAACAAATAAATCCAAGTTGGATTTAAAAAATATGATTTCCGATTTGCTGAACAAAAAAGGTGCCAAAGATGAGTTATAAAGATAGTTTCAGAAGTTTGTACAAAAATCTGTCTTTGTCTTTGCATGAAATGGATTCGGAAATTGATTTTGCGACGGATATTCTGTTTAACCTTTCTCCAAAAGATTTTTTATTGGGTAAAAGCCTTTCTCAAGAACAGGAGAATATCCTTAAAAAAATTATTTCCGAGAGGGTGGAAACGGACAGACCTCTTCAGCAAATTTTGGGTCAGGCATATTTTGCGGGAGATAAGTTTTTTGTATCAAAAGACACCCTTATTCCTCGTCCCGAAACAGAGTTTATAATTGAGGTTTGCAAAAATAATTTTGATAAAAATCAAGACTTGAAAATCCTCGATATCGGAACAGGTTCGGGCTGCATTGCAATAGAACTTGCAAAATCATTCCCGCAAGCAATGATTGACGGTGTTGATATCAGCCTTGCGGCACTTGAGATTGCGCAAAAAAATGCTAATTTTCACAACCTGTCAGGTCGTGTAAAATTCTTTTCTTCGGATGTTTTTTCAAACGTGACGGGGCTATTTGACATAATTGTTTCAAACCCGCCTTATATACCGTTTGAAGCGGATAATGTTCAAAAAAATGTATCCGATTACGAACCACATAGTGCTTTATTTGCTGAAGATAACGGTCTTTTCTTCTATAAAAAAATTATTTCCGAGTCGCCAAAGTGCCTTAAAGATAATGCGTTAGTCGTTTTTGAATGCGGAATCGGACATGCGGAGTCTATTTCTGATATTTTTTCGGAAAACGGTTTTGTCAATATTCGGTTTACAGAGGACTATGACGGCATAAACAGAGTGGTTTCGGCTAATTTCAAAAGATAGTTTACTTTCAGTTTGGTTATGTTATTATATTCTGAGCAGAAAACAGAAAGGATATTAACATGGCAAAATTTGTATGTACGGTTTGCGGTTACGTTCACGAAGGCGATTCCGCTCCCGAAAAATGCCCGATTTGCGGTGTATCATCAGATAAATTCAAAAAAGTAGAAAACAACGAAAACTCTTGGGCGGCAGAACACGTTGTCGGTATTGCAAAGGGCGTTGATGCAGAAGTTTTGAAAGGTTTGAATGACCATTTCACAGGCGAATGCACCGAAGTCGGTATGTACCTCGCAATGTCAAGACAAGCTGAAAGAGAAGGCTATCCCGAAATCGCAGATGCGTTCAAGAGATACGCTTTTGAAGAAGCAGAACACGCTGCAAAATTTGCAGAATTGCTCGGCGAAGTTTTGACAACTTCTACTAAGAAAAACGTTGAAATGCGCGCTGCTGCCGAAAAAGGTGCTTGCGAAGGCAAATTTGAAATCGCAAAAAGAGCAAAAGAACTCGGCTTGGATGCAATCCATGACACAGTTCACGAAATGGCTCGCGATGAAGCTCGCCATGGTCAAGGTTTTGAAGGTTTGTTGAAAAGATATTTCAACTAATTTGAAATCAAAATTAAAATAGCGGGGTCTGAAAACCTCGCTATTTTTGTATTTAAGGCGGTTTTAAATTTATCAGAAAAATTTTTATTTAAAGCACTTGATTTTTAAAATTTTGCATGTACAATAGTTATACGCAAGGGCGTTTAGCTCAGTTGGTAGAGCGCCTCCCTTACAAGGAGGATGTCGGGAGTTCGAGCCTCTCAACGCCCACCATTAAAAGAACCACTTAGGTGGTTCTTTTTTTATTGCGTTGTTCGGCTGCGCCTCAGCACACAAACTTGAAATCCAACGTTACACTTGGATTTGCTACGTTTGCTTTGCACGCATTATTCGTACGGCTCGCAAACTCGCCTACGACTAAAGTGTCAATGCCTACCATTAAAAAGAGCCTTCAGCGGCTTTTTGCGTTTTTTGGAATAACTTCATCTCTCGCCTATTATAATAATATTATTATCTATAATAATATATAAATGTTGCCTTGATAAAAAAATCGGGGCGCAATAATTGGTTGACATCATTTTTTCTTGTGTTTGTTACGATTTGTATCTTAAAAACGCCTGTGTCAACTCGTGGTTGCGAATTTTGTTACAATTTTTATTCTAGTTTAAAAATCAATAAAAACAGCCATTATAAGGTGTCACCGTTTGCTTTCTCCCCCAACAGTATTTGGTAAGTTTTCGAGAAGTCAACACAATATATAATAAATATGATACAATTTTCCTCAATGAGGATTATTATGCGAATTTGTAAATCTATGTGTAAGTTCGCAATCGGTATATTTACCGGAAGGAAATGATTAAAATGGATTTTAAGAAAATTTCTGGTTTGTTAATGGCTGTATTGACATCTATGGCAATGTCTCCTGCAGATGCTGTGGATATAGCAGACAAGGCGACTTTGGAAAATTATCTCAACGGTAATGAAACAGAAGGTGTCATTACTGCGACAATCAGCGAGACCATTGGTGCTTCATTGCCTGATGGCAGCAATAAAAATTTAACCGGCGATGCAATTACAAGAAGTGTTTCGCTTAATGTCAACGGTGCAAAAGCGACGTTGGATATCAGCAATACAAGCATCGGTTCGTTAATCAGTCAGGCGACGGCCGGCACAAGCGAACTCGGTTTTGTGATTGACGGCAATGTTAACTTGACAGGCGGACAAATTCCCTCTGCAATTGCAGGTGCGGCTCCTACGGTTGAGTCGTCGGTGGTTTTGGCCGGCAATAACTCGACACGTTTGACGGTTAACGATAATGCAAAATTGGTTGCACAAGGCGATATAAACGGTCTTTTGTCATACACGCAAAGTGCGAACACTAATGTTCAAATTTTGAAAACCGCTAAAACAGGCGCAACAGACGGTAACGGTTCGCTTTCCGCAAAAGAAAACGTTGAAGTTAACGGTGGTACGTTAACTTTTGACGAAAGCATTAATGTTACGGAAGGTGCTTTTTCGCAAAAAGGCGGCAGCACGGTAACAATCAAGGGTCAAGATGCCAATAATAATTCTCTTTCGGTAGGCGATTCAATCACAATTGATGAAGAGAGCGAATTGAAAACCGAACATACAATCAAAACAACAAACGGTACTTTGACGGTTGACCATAATTCTAAAATTACGATGTCTACTGCATCTGCAAAAGATAACAACATAATTATCAACGGTCAAGACGGTGACGGCAATTCGGTATTCATCAGCAACGGTTCTATTGTGGATCTCGGTAAGACGAAATTTACGGCAGAAGAAAACGGAAACAATCTTCTCTCTGCAACAGGAAATATTGTTTTATCCGATGCGACAATCAAAAGAGCAAATATCACAACAACTAGTGATTTCAAGGCATACGACGGTGCTAAAACCGAAAATATCGGAAACCTTGATGCAAACAATGTTCTTTTGGGTGATGTCGGTGCGAATAACTTTGACGGCGATATCAAAACCAACGCTTTGAGTGCAAATTCATATTCTCAAAACGGCGGTTCCGCATCAATCGGTGTATTAAAGATTAAAGATGCCGAACAAAAAGTAACTTTGAACAAAGGTACATTGACAGTTGGTTCTTCGGACGGTGAAGGTGTTGACTATGAAATCAACGGCGGCACGTTCAATTTGGAAAAAGGTACAAACACAGGAAAACTGGTTGTTAAAAAATTCACAAATGCCGAAGGCTCAAAAGTAAACTTGGGTGACGGAACTACGCTTAATGCAACTGATGCAATTTCATTAAACGGCGGCAAAGAAAACGGCGGTCAAGCAGACGAAGTTGTCAATGTTGTTATTACGGGTGATACAGTTTCTTCCGACAAGTCAATCAGCATGGTCGGAAACATCAAAATCGGCAATGCTTCAACAATCGAATCAAAAGTCATCAACCTCGGTGACGGCGCTACTCCGACACACATTAACACCGAAAGAATCGGCGGTAAGTTAGTATCAACTGGTACTATCACGGCAAACAAAAACACAACTGCAAGACTCTCAACAATTACTTCAGACGGCGGTACTGCAAAACTCGTCGTTGACGGTGCTAATTTAACGGTAACCAATATCGGTGAAGCCGATGCGACGGGTAATGCCAAGTCTCTCGCTTCATACACCCAAACAGGCGGAAACGTTGCGGCAACAACTTTGTACGTTGGCGGTTCATCTGCCGACAGAACAACAAAAGACTTGTCTGTTACAAGTGGCGGTGCATTGACTGTTGGGGCAAACACAAACCCGACATACGGTATTTTATCGGTCGGCGGTAACGTTTCACTCGAAGGCGCATCATCTCTTAAATTTATCAGTTCAGGTACGGCAAACACAATGTCGGTTGGCGGTGTTATGACGGTTGACGGCGGTTCAAACGTCGCTATTTCGCAATCGGCAAACGCAATTATCAATGAAATTAACATTGCTAACGGTAATTTGACGGCTGAACAATCATCAAAAATCAAGACAAATAAATATACACAAGGCGTAAATGCAGGTGACGTAAATGTTTACGAAATCGAGCTTGGTAACTTTGGCGCCGAATATCAAATCAATGGCGGTAACTTTACGGCTACGAAATTGTCAGGTACTCTCTCTGAAGGTACCGGTTCAAAGTATACCCAAACAGGCGGTACTGCAAACATCGGTACAATAACCAATATCTATGATGTCAGCCTCGGAACAGGTGATTTGACGGTTAAATCAGCAACTGTTGCTCACGATACCAACGTGAACGGCGGTAACTTCGCTACAAACGGTGCTTATACAACAACAAATAAATTCTTGTTGCAAAACGGTACGGTGACTGTAAGCGGTGATGATGCAATCCTCACGGCAGGCACTTACGAACAACAAGGCAGCAACTCTTACGCAGATGTTAATAATATGAAGGTTAACAACGCATTTGTCGTCAGAGGCGAAAACGGTGTTATTACCGATGACAAAACTCAATTCAAATTGTCAAAATCATTGACTGCAAAAACAGTAAGATTTGAAAATATTAAAGATAAAGACGGTAACGACAATAACGCGGTTGTAATTTCGGGTAATATCGAAGCAACCGATACCGAAGCCGACGGTGTTACATTGGCAGGTGCTGATGTTCACTTGGTATCAGGCGGTATGAAAACCAAAAACTTGACCCTTGGTGCAAAAGACGGTTCTCAATCCGTATTGTATATCAGCGACGGTGCATCTATTGACAGCGCTTCAAATATCTCATTAAACGACGCATCTCAAATTGTCGGTGAAGGCGCGGAAGGTGCTTATCACGGTTCGATTAACAATGCTCAACTTGTATACAACCAAAGCGGTGAAGATTCAAATACCAACTTAAAGACATTGACTGCCAAAACGGTTACTTTGTCAAACGGTACAATGGATATCGAAAACTTCACGGCTACTGATTTGAACGTTACGGACGATGCGGAATCCTTTACATTAGGCAGCAAAGGTGATGTCAAAAACCTTAACCTTACAGGCTCCGAAACAAATGATCCCAGAATTATATTAAAAGATAATTCAACATTAAATGCTGACAAGTTCAACTTTAACGTTTCGGGTATCGTTGATAACGGTGCAGGTGAAAGAGCAGATGCGGCAGTTCTTATCGGAACAAGTTATTTACAAAGAAATAACAACACCGTATTCAAAGTTGCAAATATGGCTGCAAGCGAAGCAGGCAAAGGTGATGTTGACATTCAAGGCGGCACTTTTGATGTCGGCTATCTCGGTATGAACAATGCCTCAACTTACGACAAAATTTCCGCATTCAACAGAGTTACAATCGGCAGCGATACTTTGAAACCGCAAGATGTCAATATCGGTCAGATTTATACAAAAACTTTGGAAATCAAAAATAGCGGTAATACAAACGTAATCGGTACAGTAAACGATGATAAAAACACAACAGGTACAAAAGTTGCCGTAACAGGCGGTGAAACACTTTTCACGGGTGGTGTTAATACGGCTGATTACACTCAATCGAACTATTCTACGGTAAGTTTGGATGGAAATGCTTACATCAAATCAACAGGTAATATCTCTCTTACTGAATCATCCGAAATCGTGATGAAAGAGGGTTCAAAAATTACATCTGCTTCAAATAAAGGTGCAAGCGGACTTATTACTATTAATGATTCACGAATTCATTCCGCAACAGGTGAAAAACTCGGTTCGATTACGTCAGGTATAAACACTCGTTCATTGGCATACAAGCAATTGGGCGACAGTTCTTCTGTTACCGTTAAAGAAATTGACTTGCAAAACGGTCAACTTCAAATGGGTGACGCAGAAGGAACTTCAGGCGGTACAATTACTGCTGATAAAGTTTCGGCAAACAAAATTAAAATTTATAACGGTACTGTTACGGTCGGCGATGCCAATACGGCAGGTATTTTTGCCGCTGATGCCGCAGCTTCGGCTTATACAAGTTCTTCCGCTACAATCGAAGTTGAAGGCGGAACTTTGAACTTATACGGTTCAATGTTAAAAGCATCCGTTGCAACTTCAACATCAACTCCTGTTGTTAAGTTGGCGGCTGAACAAATTAACCTTTACAGTGCAGCAGGCAACAATGTAAACAGATTTGGTCAGTTTGAAGAAACAAGTTCAGGCGGTACTGTTGAAAAAACAATTTACAGAATGCAAATCGGTGATGCAAGTGACGGTCACGGAAGAACAGAAGTTTCTTTGAACGGTGATAATACAGGTTTGCAAATTACATCAGGCGGCGGTCACACAACCTTGACAAACGCCCTTATCACGTTGGGTAATGTTAATCAAAACTTAGAACTCGTTACTAACGGCGGTAATATCGAATTTGTTAAGACTGCTTCAACGGATGCGTCGATTTCAAACGGTGAAAACGGCACAATCACTATCAAAAAAGGTAGTAACCATAAAACCGGAACATCCGTTATTTTAAGCAACGTCAACTCGAACAGACAAGGTACTATCGATAACCAAGGCGAAACAATCATCAGAGCGGGCTTTGAAGATGAAAACGGCAACATTACAAATACAAATGTTTACGCAAACGAATATCTCCAAACCAACGGCGATGATAACTCAAAAACTACGGTTCAAGGTAACGCTAAGTTAGATGCCGAAACAATCACTATTAATAAAGGCGAATTTGAAATTTCGACAAACGGTACGGTTTCTGCTGACAACTTTACGGCGAAAAAAACCGATGGCGAAAATCCGACGATTTCAACAACAAGAAACGACAAGGGAACTGACGATATCTCGGCTATTACGGCTAATATTATTAACTTAACGGATGCAAACGTTAACGTTAGAGATAATTCTGTCTTGAACTTCACTTTGATTGATCCCAATACAACGGGGTCGGCGGTAGGTAATTATAACAACGTTACCGCAACAATCGGTCAAAACGGTAAGTTAGAATTCTTGGCTGAAAAAGACGGATTTACAAATACCGTTAAAAATTCAGCATTCACTCTTGCTGACGGCAGCGCAAGTTCATCGGGTGCCGAAGGCGGTATGTTAGCGTTCAAGGGTGAAACAGAAATCATCGGCACAACAATTGACGGCGGTACGAAGTCAAACATCACATTTGACAGCACAAAAGGTGATATCACGGTTGATAATACATCAACAATCACGGCTGACGGTACTTTGACAATCACAGATACCAACACCGATGCAACAAAGCCTAATACGGTAACTATTAATACTGATATTAATAAATCAGGCACCAAAAAAGGTGACATCGTTAAAGAAGGTAAAAATACCCTCGTAATTAACGGTAATGCTTACGGCAACACGATGAACGTTTCCGACGGAAAAGTTTCGTTGGCTGACGGTAAGAAAATCGACATGGCAGGCGATATTAAAATCGCAGGCTCGGAAGCCGAAGACAGAACCGTTACGGTTGATGTCGGAACAGGTTCGGTTATTTCTTCCAAGGGTGTAATTTCACTCGGTGATCAAGGAAGCGAAGACTTTACGAACATTAACCTTGCCGAAGGTTCAAAGATTTCAGGCGCAAGCAAGATTTATATTGACGCTAACGTTAATATGAACGGCGCAACTATTGAATCAACAGGCACAAACACGGATGACGGTGTTACTGTCGGCGGCGGTGCTAAAATTACAACAGGCATAAACTCAGGTGAAAGTAAGATTAAAGGTTCAACAATCACAATCACCAAAGGTTCAACAATCACAATTAAATCAGGTTCTTCACTTGTTTACGACGGTGAAGTTCAATCAGACGCACACTATGACGTAGACCAAGGTGCATATTTGGAAATTGACCCCGGTACTTATGCTGGTAGCGACTACAAAGGCAACGGTGCTATTATTCACAACGAAAGCAGCGGCGCTAAAGATGCTTCAGGTGCAAAAGGCACGGTCGGCGTATTGGTTTCAAAAGGCAATACGACATTTGAAAACGGTCAAGCAACAAATACCGACGCTACGGATATCGTAAATTCGGGTAACGGCGGCGCTATTTACAACGGCTATGAATTAGACGATACAACGACAACTCCCGATAAATTTGTTCCTGCAACAATTGAGTTTGAAGGCGGCAAAGTTACATTCAGAAAAAATACTGCTAACGTAAACGGCGGTGCTATTTCTAACTTCGGTAACATGTACGTTTCATCCGCAAATGACGTTGCTGCAAACAACTTCGTATTTGAAGGCAACAAAGCAGGATACAGAGGTGAAACTGCTCTCGGTATCACAGGCGGCGGCAAAGGCGGTGCGATTTACAACTCTGAAACCGAAGCAACCGACGGCGCAATCACAACTACAATCAAGGGTGAAATAAACTTCGGTAAAAAAGGAACAACAACATTTACCGATAACAAATCGACTCAAATGGGTGGTGCGATTTACAACGACTCATCCAGCGATTCCGCAATCACATTGGGTAAGGTTGTCTTCACGAGTAACTCTTCAAAACTCGGTGGTGCGATTTATACAAAAGCCGGTACTATCACAATCGGCGACAATGCTCAGTTCTCTGTAAATAAATCAAGCGTCGGCGGCGGTGCTATCTATATGACAGGCACGGATACCAAAATTAAAATGGGTTCGGGCGCAATATTTGACAGAAACGCTTCTGAAGCGGCAGGTGGTGCTATCTATACAGATAATATAGGTGGCGGCTCAACGTTGGATTTGGCACAAGCAACATTTGTCGGTAACACGGCAGGTTCTGACGGTGGTGCTATTGCAAACAAAGGTACAATTAATATCACCGATCAAACCAAATTCACATCTAACACGGCATCTGCAAGAGGTGGTGCTATCTTCAACCAAGGTACGTTGAACGTTGAAAACGGTACGGTATTCGGCGGTGCATCGGCTGAGGGTGAAGAATCAAAAGGAAACTCCGCATTAGAAGGTGGCGCAATCTACAATGACGGCGGTACCCTCAACATTGATAAGAAAGTTTCGTTTACCGGCAACAAAGCCGAAGCCGGTGGTGCAATCTTCTCGCGAGGCAGCGATGTTACTTTGGAAGGTGTTTCTTTCACAGAAAACAAAGCAGAATATATTAATAATACAAAAGACCTCAAAGGTGGCGCTATTTACTTTAAAAACGGTAAGTTGAACCTCTTTGGCGATAACACATTTGAAGGTAACTACATAACTTCTTCAAAATCAGCACAAGGTGGCGCAATCTATGGTGGCGACGGTGCGGTTATCTCAATTGAAGGTACTACGTTGAGAGGTAACACGGTTTCTGTTGATGGCGGAAAAGAATCGTTGGCACAAGGTGGTGCGATTTACGTTGGAAACGGCGCTTCGCTTTCAATTAAGGATAAAGACTCAACAGGTACTTATGCAACAACAATCACAGACAACTCTGCTACAAGAGGCGGTGCGTTGTATGTTGCAAACGGCGGTAGTTTCACATTAGGTCGTGATGCGGAAATCAAAGGCAACACGGCTCACAACGGAGCAACTGCTACCGTTAAAGGTCTCGGCGGCGGTCTTTATATTGAAGATGGTGCAACAATCAATTTCTTAGGTGCTAAAGAGGCTAAGTTTACATCAAACGTAGCAGAATCAAGAGGTGGCGCAATCTTTAACGCAGGCTACTTAGATTTGAAAAATAATGCTCTAGGCAAAATTCCACGTCCTCTTATTTTCAAAGGTAACCAAGCAGGTGATGCAGGTGCCGCAATCTATAACCTTGGAGAAATGGATTTAACAGGCGGATGGGCATTCTTCGGCAAAGGAAACAAAACATACGGCGGCGGTAACATATTCTCGGGTAACAAAGGCACAAGTGCGGTTGCAAACAGCGGCATTTTGAGATTGGTAGACGGTTTTGAGTTCTATTATGATCCTGATATATCCTCTGTTGTAGCCAACTCTGGCGCTCTTTGGAACGAATCTTATGTTGATGAAGACGGCGTAAGACACGATGGTAAAATGTACTTCACAACAGGTAGTGCAGTTTCGGATGATAATGATGCCGGCGATATTTCGTTCAGAATTGGCGGAATCGGAGATGGTACGGTAAACGGTGCAGGTTTACACATCACGGGTGATTCTGTAATTTACACCGACGGTGCAGAAAACGTAATCAATAATGCTATTTTAACAGGAAATAACGGTTTGTTAGGCGGCGGTTTGTATGTTGACCGTTCAAAAGGTGTTCCCGATTCTGAAGGAACAACCCCTAATTATGTTGAAGCAACAAAATATACGCGACTTGATATTGATAATACTAAGTTCACGGAAAACGTTGCAAACGGTAAAGGTGGTGCAATCTATAACAGAGGTACCGAAACCGCTAACAGCAGACTTAATATCTCTAACAGTACAACATTCACCAAAAACTCCGCAAACGTAGACGGTGGTGCTATCTATAACGATGAATACGGTGTAATATTATTTGAAAATGGATACGTATTTGCAAACGCAGACGGTCAATCGGCTAACGTTGCAGGAAACGGCGGTGGTGCAATCGCTAACAAAGGTAAGGTTGTATTTGTTTTGGATGAAGATACCCAAAAATCAGTAACCTTCACTCACCAAGGTTCAATTCCTACTAACCCGCAAGATCCTGCTTCTGCTAAAAAATACACCTCATACGGCGGTGCTTTGTACTTGGATAAAGGTGGTACCGTATCAACAATAATAAATGGTACTGAACAAGAAGATAAGTTAATAAATGCATTATTTGATAACAACGAAGCCGTAAACGGTGGTGCTTTGGCAAACATCGGTTCTAACTTAACGGTTAAAAAAACGTTGTTTGACAGCAACAAAGCAACTACGGCAGGTGGTGCCGCTTATATCAAATCAACAACTCAATTCTATCTTACAAACGACTACAACTTTGTTAATAACATTGTAGAACCTGAAGTTGCGGATCCTGATAATCCGAAAGGTTCGGGCGGTGCAATATTTAACACTACAAACACAACTGTTGCAACTGAAGAAGATACAATGGTGGACGGTTTTGTAGGTAACAAAGCATCTTATGTTGGTGGTGCAATTGCTCACATGCCTGAAGACAAAAATGCTGATCCGATGACTATTAAAGGTAACATCAGATTCAAAGAAAACGAAGCCCAATTCGGTGGTGCTATTTACAGTTCGGGGCAATTAGTTCTTGATGCTGATAAAGGCAACATTGAATTTGTAGACAACAAAGCGAGCGGCGCAGGTTCTGCGATTTACCTCTACGAAGATTCTACATCAGCAGGCGGCGCAACGTTGGTATTCACATCAACTTCAAACGGTGATGTAAATAAAGACAGCGTATACGGCGTAACATTCAAAGATAAATATACCGATGCAAACGGTGTTGAACACGCGGCTCAAACAATCGCAGGCGGCGGCAACAAGACTAAAGTCAACGTTTTGGCTGGTAATGTAAACTTTGAATCAGATGCCAGCGGCTTGAAATCAATGTATTACCAAACTGGTGGTACAGTAACGGTTAAGAATAAGTTCATCAATATCGTTAAACCTGACGGTATGGAAACTCACCACGGGGTTAAAGACGGTACGATTATCTTAGATGACGGCGCTATTTTGACATCAAACAACCTCAAGGTTGAAAACGAAAGACCGACCTTGAAGACTGCAAATGGCGGTACAGAAGCTAAGATTATCTTCAAGAAGAACGAAAAATCTCACTTGTCGGATGTGTCAGCTTTGTATAAAGGCTCAGGAAAAGACACCTTTACTTATTCACATGATGAAGAAGTAACCGACGCAGAAGGTAACAAAACAACTCAAACGGTTTCCAACACAATCACTCTCACGAGTGCAGATGTTGAAATCGACGGCGAAACTTTAACTCTTGATAAAGATGTTGAAATCGGTGTCGACAAAAAGAACCAAAACGTTAGAGACTTGACCTTGGGTGAAGGTGTCACGATGGCATCTAAAGTTACGGTCAACGGTGGTACTGCAAGCGAAAGAGCAGCCAGATTAATCTTGAAAGACGGTGTTCACACAGGTTCAAACGCAGGTGCTGTTTTGAACGGTTACAATGCTGAACTTTCAATCGCTAACGAAACAACAAACCTCGTCTTTGAACAATCACTTCAAAGTAAAGGTACCGATGCTCAAAAAGAAACCCAAAAGGTTACTAAAATCGGCAAAGGCAGTTTGACTTTCAAAGGTAATGAACTCAAAGACTTTGGCGGTACATATATTCAAGGTTTGGATACTGTAAACAATAAAATCGTTGAAACAGGTACGGTAAGATTTACAGATTCGTTCTTTGATAAAGACACGGCTGCAAAAGCAAAATTCTATGCAGGTGTTCTCCAACTTGACAACGGTATCACTTTTGAAGACGGAACGGTTATTGACCTTGCTCCGAGCGACAGAAGTTCATACCTCGATTACAATAAAGTTGCAAACGCAACCTTGTCTACATCTATCAAGTCTGAACTCGATTTCAGAAACGGAACTCCCGACAGAATTACTTTAACGGATAAAAATGACAATAAGGCTGATGTTATCGGTATAAGCAAGGGCGGTAAACTCCAAATTAACGATAACTCAACAATCTACGCTAACGAAACTATCAATGTCGGCGAAACTTTCGATCCTGAGGCAATCAAGTCATTGGGTCTCGGCGGTGAAGCGGCAAAAGACAGCAACGGCGTACAAATCAGAACAGACAGCGACAAACTTACATTTGTTGTTAAAAATGAAAATAACACAAAAGGAACAGGCATCTTAGGCTTGGGTGAAACAACCGTTGTAATCGGTAATGCTTCTTCAGCCGATAAGAAAATCATTGTTCCGACGGTAGATTTGGCTGAAAATACTCAATTGGAAATTAAGTCAGGTCTCTACAAGAAGGCAAATGAAAGATACGTTCAAGTCAATGTCGGTGAAAGCGGCAACGTCGCTAAAGGCGACATTGTTAAGACAGGTGACGGCGATATCACTATCGTTGGCGACAAGTCAAACTTTGAAGGCAACTTGGTAATCAAGAACGGTCAACTCAAAGTCGGTCACTTGGAAACAAATCCGACAATTACCGTTGATGAAAACGGCAAAGAAGTTATCACAAACGGTACAATCGCAATGGAAAACGGCAAGAACACCATTGCAGACGGTGACAGATTCAAGAGCGGTACTAAGATTGACTTGAAGTACGTTGAAGACGGTGCAGTTACTGTTGTCGGCAACGTTACGGAAGACGAAGATCTTAATATCCTCGATAATATCGGTAACGACGGTACTATTGGTGCCGAAACCGCAGAAAACGCAAAAGCAAAATACAACTTAACGGTTGATAACACGGACAGAGACGGCGATATCGTTGTCGGTGTAGACGGTGGCGGTACAATCTATGTCAGAAACGGTCAAAGCGTTTCAATGTCGGCAGGTGTAAATGCTAACGGCGACAACAGCAAGATTATTGCTGATACATTGACAATTGACGGCAAAACATCATCATTCAACCTCTTAACAGGTGATATGAGCCTCAATGCATTGAATATGTCCGCGAACACGGTATTCAACGCAGCAGGCGGAAAATTGAATACTGTCGAAGTAAACAAGTTGACCTTGAACGGCGATGCAAACTTCACGGTTGATTTAGACCCTGCAAAAGGCAAGAGCGATAAGTTCAAAATCACTCAGGTCGTTTCTGATACGGCTAGAAATATCAACATTTCCAAGTGGAACTTGTTAAATGACCCCGTAGCAGGCTCAAAAGTATACGACATCTTCGTCGGTGCTGATGATAAAGCGCTTACCGAAGGCACAAACTACAAATTCACAACAAGTGTTTCAGAAGTTCAAACACCGATTGCGGATTACAAGTTTGGCTCAGTAACAACAACAGACGGCAAAACAACAGGTCAATACAGATTGACTCGTACGGGTTACTCACCGACTGCACACGCAGTACCTGTTGCATTGCAAAGCAGCTATATCACACAACTCGGTACGTATGATATGGCATTCAGCAACTTCGATACGGTAATGGCTCTCCCGACAACAGTCGGCAGCAACCGTCCGAACCAATACGCTGTTTCGGATGTTGATGAAACAATCGTATACTCACCGTTATACATTCCTGAACTCGACAAAGGTGCTTGGTTCAGACCTTACGGTAACTTTGAATCACTCAAATTCAAAGGCGGCGTACGTGACGTTGATTACCAATCATACGGCGGCTTTGTAGGCGGTGATACGGCTCTCGTTCAACTCGGCGAAAGCCCGTACCAAGGCACAATGTCTGCTTATGTAGGTTACACGGGTGCTCACCAAGACAGCAGCGGTGCTTCAGGTACATCTAACGGCGGTTCAATCGGTGTAACAGGTTCAATTTACAGAGGAAACTTCTTCAGCGGATTGACTGTTAACGCAAACGCAAGCATTGCTGATATCTCAACTCCGTTCGGCGGTACTGACTTCTTTATGTTAGGTGTCGGTGTTGCATCTAAGACGGGCTATAACTGGGAACTCGGCAACGGCAGATTCATTATCCAACCCAGTTGGTTGATGTCATACTCATTTGTAAATGCATTTGACCCCGGTACAATTGCAGGTTACAAAATCGACTCAGATGCTCTCCACGGCGTACAATTAACTCCTCAATTGAAGTTCATTGCAAACTTGCCGCAAGGATGGCAACCGTACTTGTTAGTTAACTTCCGTTGGAACGTTACGGACGATGCGGGCGTAAAATTAGCATCATCTACAATTCCCGATGTTGCACTTAAATCATACGTTGAATACGGTTTAGGTATGCAAAAACGTTGGGGCGAAAGATTCACAGGTTACGGACAATTCCTCGGAAGAGGCGGCGGAAGAACCGGTGTCGGCTTGAACCTCGGCTTACGTTGGGCAGTAGGACAAGGCAGATAATTAATCTGAACATAAAAGTTAAACCGTCGGTTGAAAAATCGACGGTTTTCTTTTGAAAATAATTCTGTTCATTCAAAGTGTGCAACCAACTTTGCGCAAGTCATAAAAAATTCTCATCAGAGGCGATTATTTGCCCTCTGGCGCTATTTGTCGGCTTTAAATGATAATTTATGCATTTGTGTTTGTAATGCTCTATAATCGGCTTGTGCGCTCGCTTGTCGTTTTGTTGCGATTTTTGTTTAAAAGTCTGATTTTTGGCACAAAAAAACCGCATTTCTGCGGTTAATTGTTTAAAGTTTTTTTATACCAATTCTTTAATTTCTTCCAAGTTTACTGAAGATTCAGCCTTGCTTAAATCGTACATTGCTTGCAGGTTCATCCAATATCTGGGAGATGTGTTGAAGGCTTTTGCAAGTCTTAATGCCGTTTGTGCCGTGATACCGTTTTTACCGTTTACAAGTTCGGATAAAGATTGTCTTGAAACACCGATATTCATTGCTGTTTTTGATATAGATAAGCCGTTTTCCTTTATGAAAAGTTCATTAAGAACTTCTCCGGGGTGGAGCGTTTGTGTCGTCATAATGTTCCTTCCTTCGTTATTTATTTGACGGAGTGAGTCTGAAAACGAGTTTTTTACCGTTTCCGAGAGAGATTGAATAAACACCGTTCTTCTTAACTCTTTTGAAGTTAAAAGATGGGATTTTGCAATCTTTCAATTCTTCTGCCGCATCGAGTTGCGACAAAATCAGACGTAATCTTTTTGAGTCGACGTTTTCAATTGCATTATCGTCGCCGTCAAAATAAAACTTTTCAAGATTTTTATTTTTGAATGATTTAATCATGTCAACATTTTACGTCACCCTGTCGGCATTTGTCAATCTAAATCTGAAAATGCTCTGATATTGCGTTTATCAGACTGTCAACGTTTGCTTGCAGGTCTTCGTAAGTCCCTTCGTTTTTGATAATGTAATCCCAATTTGTAATGCTGTCGAGAGCGGTTTCCGTGTAGTCGTTTTCTTTGGCAAGTTTGCCTCTTTGCGCTCTGACTTCGGCAGAGGCTTCGACGCGGATACAAAAGGCATTTTGCTCTTTGAATTTTTCAAATTCGTGAGGCATTCTGACATCGGGAACGATTATGTTGCCGTCCTGTTTAATAACAAAATCAATCCAATAATCGGGGCTGATTGAACGACCTTCGTTTCCGAGAGTAATTAAATCAGGGCGGTATTGAGATTTATTTTTTTCAATCTCTTCAATACTAAGCCCTGTTCTTTCGGAATATTTTAGTTTTATGGCATCGGCTAAACCGATTCTGCGAAAAATCGGTAAACGTTCAAGAAGAACCTTTGCTACCGTGTCTTTTCCGCAGAATTGCTTACCCGATAAAGTTATGATGAACTTTGCCATTATTCAGCTTCTTTTAAACTCAAACTGATTCTTCTGTCATCAGGATTGAACTTCAAGATAACAGTTTGGATTTTGTCGCCGACTTTCAAAACTTTGTTGTTTCTGTTTTGCCAATCGGTCAAATCAGCGTTCGGAAGAAGTGCTTCAACGCCGTCGATAACTTCTACGAATGCGCCGAAGTGTTTAATTCTTGTGATTGTACCTTCAACTTCATCGCCTTCTTTGATTTTTTCTTTTGCTTCAATCCACGGATCCGGCTCAAGGTTTTTCAAGCTGAGGCTGACACGTTGTTTGTCGTAGTCGATACCGATGATTTCAACTTCGATTGTGTCGTTGATGTTGAGGATATCTGACGGATGATCAATCCATTTCCAAGAAATTTGTGACAACGGAAGCAAGCCGTCTACGCCGCCAATGTTGATGAATGCACCGAAATCTGTAATTCTGACAACTTCGCCTTTGATTTTGTCGCCGACGTTGATTTTTGCAAATGTGTCGCGTCTTGTTTCTTCACGGTCTTCCGTGTAAACTTTTTTGTTTGAAAGGATGAAGTTACCTTGTTGAGCATCCATAGACAAAATCTTGAGTTCGAGTTTTGAACCGACGATATCGTCCATTGATTTGACTCGCAAGTGGCTTGAGGGTACGAAACCTTTAACGCCGTTAACTTCAACGAGAACACCGCCTTTAACTGTTCCAGTAACTGTACCTTCAACAGTTTCGTCAGCGAGTTTTTTGTCTTCAAGTTCGCGCCAGTTGTACGCTGTTGCAACTTTTTTGTATGAAAGAAGGAATTTTCCGTCTTCATCTTCTTCTTTGATAATAAGAAATTCGTATTGTTCACCTTTTTTGAGAGTTTCTTCAACACTTGCGTCGTTGTTGAGTTTTGCTTCTTTTGAGGGAACAAACGCTGCGGTTTTTGCTCCGATGTCAACGATAACACCCGAGTTGTCGTATCCGCAAACAACCCCTTTTACGAGGTCGCCTTTTTGAAAGCCGTAGTCATACTTTGATAACAACGCTTCAAATTCTT
>OHOO01000207.1_pt1 | contig 16124 bp, 13 predicted proteins | sample 1569891 | NCBI WGS metagenome assembly OHOO01 (sample SAMEA3879600, study PRJEB24766) | human gut metagenome | biome: human-associated habitat; feature: feces | place: USA | collected 1985/1987
CTGGATTGGCTACTCGGACTTCTGCAATCGCGTGAAAAACGGATGGTTATTCAGTAGACATTAACTAAAGTAAACTTACAATGTTCGAGCAGTAAAGAAACTCATTTTAATATTAGATAGCTTGCAAATTTGCCAGTTGGCGTAGCTTGTTCAGCTTTGCCTTCTGTTTGTAGGTGAGTTGCAGTTGTGAAAGGTAAGCTTTGATTGTTGTTTCTTTTGTTGCGTGTAGCAATCGGTGTATATCCTTGTGCAAAATAATCAAGTTTTCGTATCTATCATTTTCACCTTGACTGACAGGCTTTTTGTGGTGACAATGAATTTCATGCAACGCCAGTATTTGTCCTGTTATTGCACATTTTCCGTATTGTGCCACATAGAGAGAAATTCGGTTATCCATATACTCAACACTTCTACCAACTTCCTTTGTTCTCATAAGTAGGAGCATAGTATTGGTGTCTATGCCAAGATTTTTATGAATTTTCTGTCTACCCTCTGGGGTGTATTTACACACCGATTTTTTCTTCCACATGGGATTCTTGTGCTTGACATATCCCACAGGAACCAAAGGCTTTCCGCTGTAAAAACGGATTTGTTTGCTTTTTCCGTATTTCTTTTCAATGAACGAAAACCCTTTGTAATCTCCCTTTGTGGAAAGTGCCTTTCGCTTTAATTGGCTTAATTTCACAACATCAACTTCTCGTCCCATGTCTGCAAAATCCGAACTTACACAGGTCGCAATCTGAAAATAGTTGTGCATACCCATAATCATAGCGTTGTACTCATTGATGAGGGTTACTCGTTCCTCATCGTTTTTGGGATGTGCTATCTTTTTGATTTGACCTTTCAGCTTGTCCGTTTCTCGCCTTTTTGCCTTATCACAGATATGTGATTTGACAACATAGGACGCACCTTTTTTCATAAGAGTGAGTTTAAAACCCAGAAATTCCGAATAGCCCTTTTTCAAATTTACGATTTTAGATTTTTCTTCACTTACCTCTAACTTCAAACGGTCATGAAGCCACGCTTTTGTTGCTTCATACGCTCTTTTTGCGTCCTTTCGGTTTGAGCAGAATATCTTAAAATCGTCTGCATACCTAACCATGTGCATTTCTTTTAGACCAGACTTGCGGAATGCGTCATAGGCTCGACCTCTGTGAGTAGCACCTGTTTTTGTGATATGGTCACGAATATTGTGAGCAGGTTGCTTTTCCCACTGGCTCGCTATCCACCAATCCAATTCATTCAGAACAATATTAGAAAGAAGTGGTGATAGGATTCCACCTTGCGGTGTTCCTTTTTGCGGATAAATTGTTTCTCCATTGGGTAAAACAATCGGAGCCTTCAGCATTTCTTTTATTACACATAGCAATTTCTTATCCTGTATCCCCATATTCCACATCTGTTTCATCAGCTTGCTGTGACTGACATTATCAAAGAAGCCTTTAATATCAATGTCCACAACATAGTGCAGGTGTGATTTTTGCATAAACGCATAGGCTTGTGCGATAGCGTGTTCTGCCGACCTGTTAGGTCGAAATCCGTTACTTCTGTCACTAAATTTAGCTTCACAGATAGGTTCAAGAATTTGGAGAATACATTGTTGGACTATCCTATCCCATATTGCAGGGATACCCAGCGGTCTTAGCTTTCCGTTGGGCTTTGGAATTTCAACTCTCCTAACTGCTTTGGGTTTATACCATTGGAGTTTCTTTCTCACAATTTCAACAAACCTCGTTTCGGGTATCTTTTCAATATCCTTAATCGTCAGTTTGTCTACTCCGCTTGTATTGCTTCCAGAATTGCGTTTAATGTTACGATATGCAAGGCGAATATTTTCCTCGCTCTCGATAAGCGGCATAAGATTATTGAAAATCTTTCTTCGTCCACTATCCGCATACAACATATCAAGCGTATCTTGCAGGTCGTAATACTCCAAATAGCGTAGTTTTGAGTTCTTTTTCTGCTTCGTAGTTGTCACAGGCATCTCCTCCTTTCGGATTTGATTTTCTTTGTCATACTCGAAGCTGTGAATGTTTACTTTGTTATTATTTGAAAATCATAAACGGCTAATGGCTGTTCCTCCGTTTACATTACAGAAACATCAACGGTCGTGCCATCGCTCTCACAGAAAACTCACGCAGTTATGATTTCCTGCGTTTACTAACCATTGGTTAGCTTTTCTGCTTTCCTCGTTCCAACAATTCTATCTATACATATATCCGTAGGTGTCCTCTCTAAGCCTGTATGCTTGATACCGCCTGTAACGGCATAGGGAATTTCATATCTTCGATTTTTACTTTTCCCCACATACTATCCGTTTGGATAACTGCACATTTCTATACAGCCTACTTATAGACCCTTACATTCGAGGATTCGTCAGACTTTTTACGGTCATTCTCACCATAGATATTTTGTAGACCTCCGGCATATAGGCTACACCATCCACCGCTGGACAGCTTTCGTTGCGGTGTTCACACAGCCGCAAGACGGTAGCTCTCTGCCGACTTCACCGAGCTTCTGAACATCTGCCTTTTGAGCAGAGCCAGTCGGAGTATTAAGGATGGCGTTTCAGGGCGTTACCCCATCATTCCACCAATCGAATTGTTAGTTTGCAAATATTCTGGTTCACCTGCCTTTCAAAATTTGCACCTAAGCTTTTCACTTAGGAACGAGTCGCACCGAAGAAATAATCGTGAATGAGGAAGTTGTGCTTATCATAGCGCTTGTCCGGCACCTTGAACTGCCCGAATGGAACATTGCCGATTGCAGCGTCAAAGAAGCTGTCGGGAAGGTTTGTATTCTCGAAGCCTTGCACCGCGATGCTGTTTTTCTGATACAGCTGCTGGGCGATCCGCCCGGAAATACTGTCCAGCTCCACGCCGTAGAACTTCGCGTCATTCATGCTTTCGGGAACAAGCCCCATAAAGTTGCCGATGCCGCAGGAGGGCTCCAGCACATTGCCGGTCTGAAAGTGCATATTCTCCAAGGCACTGTACACCGCCTTGATCACCACGGGCGGCGTATAGAAGGACGTCAACGTGGATTCTCTTGCCGACGCATATTCCTCATCGGAAAGCACATTCTTCAGCTCGGTATAATGGGGATTGTCCTCTTTGAAAAACTCAGAGAGACCGCCCCAGCCCACATAGTCGGCAAGTATGCGCTGCTCGGTGGGTGTCGCCAATCGGCTTTCCGCATCCAGCTTATTCAGAAGCTGAATGGCACGGATATTGTGATAGAACCGTTCCAGCGGCGTGCCCACACCGATATCATCGCTCTCGATTTGGAAGTTAGTTCGGTACTCGGTGTTGATCTCCTGGTGCAGCACATGAGGCACGACCCTGGGAGGCTTTTTCACCTGCGGAGGCGGAGCGAGCGCTTCTTCCTGGTCATCCAGCAAGGCTTCCGCATTGGGGTAGGTCACGACCTCGCCATCTTTGACGGTGCTGATGGGCAGAGCATCCAATTCTTCGTCCGTTAGGCTCTCGATTTCGGAATCGTCTTCTGCCAAATCTTCCGTTTCTCTGAATACCCGTGTGCCGTCCGCACCAAACTCCGCCTCATATCGGTCAGTCTCTCGCGCTGCTTCCCGGTCTGCCTCTAAAGATAGAATATCCTCGTGAATCTTCAGGAGGTTTTCCGGTGTGAACTCGACATAGTCGCTGTCCATCTCATAGTCATTTTCAGCTTCCATGAAGAACGGAGTATTGATGTCCGCAAGGAACTGATCCGACATTTCTTCAAGGTCATTTCGGAAGTCGGCGGCGTTTTCCGGATGGTTGGCAATGTCATACTGCTCGACAAGCTCTTCAAAAACAGAGAAATCAAGGTCACCGGAAACATACTGTCCACCTGCATCTGCATCGGGATTGAAGTAAATCCAGTGAACCTTGTTACTGCCGGTGTCAAGGGATATTCTCGCCTTCGTATTGTCTGCGACAGGGAGTTCTTCCACGACTTGCAGCAGCCTGTCATTCAGCGGATTTTCTTTGAGCCGGTTATCGAACTCTTCACGAGTCAGCTCCTTGTTAAACAGCGGGAACTGTGTATCAAAGAGGACGACCTTCTTCTCGTCAAAAGACAGTAGCTCGTATTCCTGTGTGCCGATATAGACTGCATCGCCGAGATGATAGCGGTATTCCTTCCGGGGCTCCGGAGGAGGGTTCAGCTCATCAAAGGTCGGCTCAAGGGCCTTTGCCACATCGCTGTTCAACGCTTCCAGCATGGCTTCGCACCGTGCGGTCAGGTGGGTGTTGTCCGCAATGATCGTATTCATTGCTTCGCGCATCATGGGGAGGATGAAGTCACCCTCCGCAGTACGGGCGTGCATTTTCTTTTCGCCCACGCTGAACGCACTCCAGCAGCTTGAGAGATAGTACAGATTCAATGCTTTGCTTTCCTCACCAAGCTGCGTCACGAAGTCATTGTAATCATAGACAATCGACCGGAACTCATCAGAGATTTCACCTCGTTTCCTCCGAGCTTCTGCCTGCTCCCGGTAGGCGGGATAGTCGTCCTTCTCCGCTTGGCTCAGGTAGCGGTCGGCTCGGATCAGCTCCCCGATCCGCTTCTCGACCTTATTCCACCGCAAAAGCAATTCTGCATCGGGCTGAGAGATTCTGCCTCTGCTGATTTTGATTCCTTTAGCGTCGTGGCTCTCATCGAGATTTCTGCCGGAAACGGCAGGATACGCGCCGCCGATGCCGTATTCGTTTTTCAAAAAGGCGATATTGTTCTCAGAAGAATCCTGTTTGAGAAACTGCTCATAGATGCGGAATTTGCCCTGATGGATGCCGCTGCCCCGTGTCAGAATGGCGTCGATATCCTCCTGAGAAATAGCAAAAGCGGAGGATTTTTCTTCCTCCGCTTCTGCGATAATTTCCTGCTGCTGTTCAACTGTGGGGAGCGTCACGCGTAGATCAGGTCGTTCAGAATCACTTCCTCCGCCGAGTGGCGAATGGAATTCATCATCTGCACCCATTTCATCTGATCTTCCGCTTTCAGGCGCTCCGTCACGCCCTGCTTCTCTGCCATCTGTCGGGTCAGGCGTTCCATCATCTCGTTGGCTTGCCGGTCCACTTCCTCCAGATGACTGTTCAGTGTTCCGTTCAGCAGCATCCCGGTGTAGATCCCATCCCGGTGTTTGCGGAGGAATGTCCGCCGCAGCATTCCATACTTCCCAAGCTTCGGGCTCTCCGGCACGGTCAGATCGGGAATCAGATAGTCCCCCTGCATCGTATAGGTCAGTTCCATGTTCGTTGCTCCTTTCCTTGTTTTCTGTTCGGTTCTTATGATACGCAGAAGGACCGGTCTGCGCAAATGTGCGAATTTTCCGCTTTTCCTCCTTCTCCATTTCCTTGACGGTTTCGCCCATTTCACGGATGACCATCTCAGAAATATCGCTGACTGCGGCACCGAGCACGGAGATAACCTCCACGGTGTTGAAGTCAAAGAGGTGGCTGAAATCCTCCCGGTCAAAATACTGCCTCGGCTCATACCCCGCACGGGAGAGCGCCATAAAAGCGACGCTGCTTTTCAGCGAGGTTTTCAGCCACGCTTCAAGGCTTGTGTCGTCCAGCTCCTCCAGAAAGCTGCCGGCTTTGACAGCGTTCAACTCCATGAGATAATCTGAAAGATTATCCTCCACGGCATAACCGGAAATATCTATGAGAAGGTGCGGGAAATCTCGCGGCTCCTCCACATCACCGAAGCTGGCCTGAAGGCTTTCCGATACCGCATATTCGTACTCCGGCTTCATCTGCCAAAGGGTGATGTTCCTTCCGGCGCGGCTATTGGTGTCGGAGATATCAAAGACATGTCTCAGCTTGTAGGGAACATCTCTGTCGATCAGCAGGGCAATGCCTTTCGTGCCCTTGTTTACCCATCTGCCGAGTTTATTCCATGTGTCGATTTCCGCACACGCCGTTGCATCCGGCTTCTGCGCATGGATGAGCAGCTGCTCCTTAAAGCTGTACTTGTAGTTGTTTGCCGCCGTAATCAGAAAATCGGTATATCGGTCGGCATTGGAGGCGATATCCCTGGCAGTCTGGGACGCCATCTCCAAAATGATTCTGTATTTGCTCGGCATGGGCACTCCCTCCTTATCTTACTTTGATCGTGACCTCAACGGTCTGCACATTCTCTCCTAGGATCGATGCAAATAAAAGCCCGGTTCTGGCGTTGGACACCTTCGTCACAAGCTCATTCAGCCGGTAGACGGTGGTATTGATCTCTTTCTGGTTATCTGCGTAATAGTAGCCCATTTCATCGCTGCAAATAGGAAAGCCATCCTGTCGCAAGGCACTGATCTTGCGGCGAATATTTCGTCCGTCAAGCAGAAACAGCTTTTCAAGCTCCTTGCTGTGGATGGCATTTTCTCTGCCAATATGATGTTTACGGAGATACTCGCAGATGGCTTTCTTCTTATCCATAGCTTCTCCTTATCTCGCAGGTTCGTGGTCTTTTTTCTTTGGAGCCATTGCCGGAAGCTTTCTGTAAGGATTGTCCTCAACAGAAAGTCCCTTTGGCAGTGTATCCAGGTCGTTCAGAAACGCACGGGAAATGGTCTTGCCGTTCTGGTCTCGGTAGAGAATGACGCACAGCGGCACACCGCAGTCCAGCTGATTTTTTAGGTCGGTCATAAAAGCTGTCTCATCCATGTATTCGGTGCGTTCGACCACCTTGCCCCGAAAGTCCAAATAGTCAATTCGTGCTACCGGATTGGCTTGCTTTTTTCCCATACCAATGTGCTGCGCAACGGCCCATTCCGGCATCTGCATGAGGTCGTTGAAAGAAAGCTCCGAAAGCGCCAGGTAGTTCATCTCTCGCAGTGAATCGAACTTCCGTATACCCAGAATCCTTCCATCCAAATAAACCCCAATATGGCATTCCTCCAGATTCGCGTAGACCCGCAATGTATATCCTCTTTCCAGCGTTTTGTGACCCAAGTCAACCTTGCGCAAGTCAGAGAAATTTGCTTTGCACCCAAATTCCCGCATACAGTAACTGTTTAGAAGCTCTCCAGCCTCCAAGAACTGTTCCAATCGATCCAGAGTAAGATAGCTGCAGCCAATAGCTGCGGGCTTGTCGCTTCTCATGCGGATTATGGCATCTTCATAGCCGTCCATACCAGGCCTCAGCAGGAAACGATTGCTGACCTCGCGAATCATTTGAAAGGCCTCAGTAGCATCCCAGCAAGCGGCATTCACCGCCCGTATCGTTTCTTTATTAAAAACACAGATTTCAACCAGCGACTGCGTAGTATCGTAGTGCACCCATTGAATCTTGCCGTCGTTCAGGTCTGGATAAAACACATCTATCTCTTTGCTCGTATCAACGCTCAAATACTTTTCCTCCTTCCAGTGGTGGTTCATCGTGCCTCACCTCGTTCTCTCTGTCGGGTAGGAAAGCTCCAGCCGTACACCTTCCCGATTTCATCGCCAAGTCTGCGGGTGACACGGACGATATCTGCTCTGGTGGCTGTGCCGTTGTAGATTTTTTCTTTGAGTCGGTCTTTCTGTGCCTGGGAAACATTGTCCTTATACACCCGATAGAGATAGTGGTTCGTGCCGTCATGGTGGGTGTCATCGCACCGGAAATCTCCGTTTCGGTCCACATACCATGTGGTGTAGTCGTAATCAGAGTAAAGGCAGTCCCGGACATTGCCGCTGGGAATTTCTTTGTATCCCGTGTGCCTGCCATTCCAAAGCCCCAGATCGCCCACAACCAGAATGGGCTGGGAAAGTTGAATGTCCAGATTGAGCCGTTCGTCCTCAAGGTAGTGCCCGTTTTCCTCATACATCATGGCGACGCGCTCGTCATCGGAAAACGTCGGATATTCTTCCTCCATCCGATCTTTCCACTCCTCATAGTCAAGGTCAGCATTGGACCAGATGCGATAATCGTCCTTACTCATCGTGCATCACCTCTGTCCTTCGGCATCACAGGCTTTCCGTCTGCGTCATAATTTCTCGGGTCTGCGGCGGGCACCTGAAAGCCGAACATAGAGCCGGCCTTCATCGCTTCTTCCTGCGCTCGGCTGACGCCGAGCTTTGCATTATACTCATTCGCGATGTTCCGGGCTTCGTCCTTGTCGGTGACGGGAATGTCCGTCTTGAAGTAGCCCTTTTCGCCGCGCTTGATGATAATGATTTCGTCGCTGCCGGAAAGAACGCTGTAGCACCGCTCGGGCAGGTTGTCCCGAACCGGCTCGCAGGTATGGCCGCCGTATTCCATGCGCTCGGCAAACTCGCAAATGTGATAGAGGTTGCTCCCGATCTCCACATGGTAATCGTCGATATACCGGCAGGTGCGGATCTGGTCTTCATTCCACGAATAGTGGATTTTCACCTTGCCGCCATCCGGAATGCGAAACAGCTCCTTGTAATGGCTGTCAATAAAACGGATTCCTTTCTCTGCGTCCTTCAGGTGCTGATCGAGCCAATCCCGGCGATAGCAATAGCAGTACAGGTTGTATTCGCCTCTGTCCGGGTTCAGGCGCAGAAGGTAGGCGTATTTTTCGCTATCCACGCGGACGCCGTAGTAGCCCGGCTCCTCCTGCATACGACTTTGGGGGGGTGCAATAGCAGTACTTGGCAAGCGCCCTGTGGTTATGAAGAATGTCGCCTTCCTCACGCAGAGAGTTGATTACATCATCAAGCTCTGCCTTGAACTCATCGGTTTTCAGCTCTTCCCGGAAGTCAAACCAACTGCTGAAAAAGCCGTTACCGTCTGTATCCATGTCTGCCCGGAGGTGGCCGATCAGTCCGGTTTGCATGGAAATCTGCGTGCTCTGGCGAAAGGTATATTTGTCCTCCACCTCGATCATTGCTCTTTTTTCATACTCGATCATCTTGCGTCACCTCTTTCTTTAGCCGGCTTCTTTTCCTGCGCGTGCATCTCTTTTGCTTTCTCCAAGCCCTTCTGCGCCCATTCGGGAAGCTTCTTTTCATCCATGACACCGAGAAAATCCGTGCGATAAAAGGAGGTCTTTCTCCCGTCGTACAGAGAAATGCAGCAGCAGGTACGGCCTCGCGCATTTGCCTGCGCGCCAAAGCCGCCGGTACACAGCATAAGCTGGTGATTGGCGTGGCGGAACTCAGGCCGGAGAATGCTACCCTTGACGACAACCACCTTGTTCTCGATGGAATCCTCATAGGAAATGGACTTACAACTATTTGTTGTGAGTTCCTCATTCATGCCGAGTTCCTTATCTGCTCGTTCATTTTCCTGGATGATTTCCTCGGCTGCGTCCGCTACGCGCTGCCCGAACACCTTTGCAATCTCTGCAAAATCGTCGCTGACCAGCACCCCGGAATAGCGTTCGAATATGGCGTTGGTCTCCACAAAGCAGCACATATACCGTTCATCCTTGTCGGCGTTGGGATTCTCGCCCAAAGCAATATCCTTGTGCCCGATATACATGGAATACTTTACGGAGTAATCTCCGATTTTTCTTGTCTCTTCCATAGCGTCTCCTTTTATAAGCGGGGCGGCATCTTTTTGCGGATGCCGCCCCTTGGCGTTTTTACTTTCTGTTCTTCAGGCGAAGAACGATCAGCCCTGCGATGATAAACACCACAAGACCGATGCCGATGATAACCTTAGCGTTCATGCTTGCCTACCTCCTTCTTTTTGCGGAAGGTAAAGAAGGCCGCTGCACCTGCGCCGATTGCAGAGATACCGGCAAGTGCCGCCCAAAGAGGCATATTGGTGGTATCTCCGGTCTTGGGGATATCCGTAACAGGCTTGAGCTTGTTATGGAACTTGGCAACGACCGTCTTTCCCTCGTGAACGGTTACGGTGACATTTGCGGGAAGCTCATACTTTTCGTTGGCTTTGTTGGACACCTCGGAGATCACATAATCACCGATGCGCAGCCCATCAATGTGGATCTGCCCCTTTTCGTCGGTCACAAAGTCCTTGCTGAAGGCATTGCCGGTGATATCCGAGCCCTCCACGCGGAAGGTAAAGCCCTTCAGCACGCCGTCATCCGAAGTCTTTTCAATGCGAATGCCTCCGGTCTGTGCCTGGTTGACAAAGCCCTTTCCGGTCTCATTTTCCACGACGACGGTTTTACCATCTTCCTTAATGGAGAAACTGTAGGTCTTCTCATCAAGGAAGAAGCCCTTGGGGGCCTCGGTTTCCTTCAGCGTGTAATCGCCGTAGGGCAGATTGTCCAGCTTGTAGACGCCGTCGGACAGCTCCTCCATCTGATCCACGAGCTTTCCGTCACGGTATACCTCAAAGATCGCACCGCTCAGATGGTGGTCGGGATAGTTTTTATCCACCTTGGTCAGCTGAACGCTGCCGCGAATGAGCTTGTTGGTGATCTCGATCACAGCACCGTCCTGATCTACCTTCACGGTATAAGGCGTGTCATCCATCACATAGCCCTCCGGTGCAGCGATTTCACGAACCACATACTCGCCATAAGGGATGTCCGCAAAGGTGAAGCTGCCGTCCTCTGCGGAAACGGTGGTCAGGATAGGCTCGGTGCCGTCAGTAAGGAACAGACCGATAGTAGCTCCGGCCAGCGCCTTGCCGTCCTCATCCTTCTTCATGCCGTGGATTTCTCCGTTAATCATCTCGTTGGTAATGCTCTTCCCGTCATTGACGGCAATCTCCACCACGGGAATTTCCTGACCGGCATAGGCAAAGATCACAGGATACTTCTCATCGAAGAGAATGTAGTGGCTGTCGGTGCTGATTTCCTTGACATAGTAGCTGCCGCAAGGAACATCGCTCTTGAGCACTGCCTTTCCGTTTTCATCAAGGGACAGAATCTCGATGAGACCGTCCACAGGAATGACGGAGCCGTCTGCTGCGGTAAGCTCCTCGGCGGCATAGAAGCCGAAGGTCACGGCGGAAAGCTCGTTATTCATACCGATACCGAACTGCTTGTTCTGCTCCAGCACCTTGGAAAGAGAAATCCGCGCCTTCTGTCTGTCGTTGCAGAAGCTGGCAGCGGTTTCGGTGATCTCAATCTCCTGGCCGGCATAGACAAGCTCTGCGGTATGGGCGTCCTTGTTAATGACCATGCCGTCGGGGGCTTTCATCTCGGTGATTTCGTATTTTTCCAGATACAGCGGCTTGCTCTCCGCCATGCCATCTGCGCCGGTGGTCACCGTATCCACCACCTCGCCGGCACTACAGCGCAGCGTACCATCCGGGGTGTAGATGTCCTCTGCTGCCTTGATCTCATAGGTTGCTCCCGCAAGTCCCTGCACCGTATAGACCGGCTGATAGACCCCGTCCGCCGCCGTAACAGAGGCAAACACCTCGCCGGTTTTGGAAATCTTGATGATGCCCTTCTGCGCGTAGTTGCCCAGCTTCACTGCAACGATTGTCACGCCGCTTTCCTCGGTGGAATTCTCTTCGGTCACATCGAACTTGACCGCCTCATGACTGAGCACATAGCCGTAAGGAGCGGAGACCTCCTTGAGGGAGTAGCCCTTGCCGAACTCAAGCCTTTCCGGAGTAATGAGCATGCCGGCATCATTGGTGTAGAAGGTGTCGATGGTGGTAACCTCCGGATAGGTAAAGGTCATTTCCACCTTGGAGCCATCCGGACGGAAGATCTGGAAGCCCGCACCCGCATAGGGAATGGTATTGCCGGTCTCCGCGTCCACCTTGATGACCTTAATGAAGGACTCGAAGTTAGCGTTGTTGATGAGGTAGCGATAGGTCTCGCCGTCCTTGGCAATGAACACATCAAAGTCGCTCATCAGCTCACGGCCCTCCCAGCCGGAAACCTGATGCACAGTGTACACGCCGTAGGGCAGGTCCTTACTTTGGGCAAAGCCGTTTTCGTCGCAGGTCAGATAGTCCCTCTCACTATCTTTGGCGGCTTCATAGCTTCCGGCAGATTTCAGATAGACGGCAAAAATCGCGCCTTCTTCGGGCGTTTCAATTTGTGTGTCGCCGTTGTCGGTGTGCTTGATGATGGCGATATTGCCCTTCTGCACCTGCTCGGCAACAGCCACGGCAGGTGCAGCGTTCAGCTCAACGGTGTAATTGACTGCCTCTGCACCGACAGGATAAACGGTGCTGTCCAGCAGATAGCCCTCGGAGGGGCTGATCTCACGAATCGTCCAGTCGTCGCCGCAGACATAATAGCCGGTGGTGAACTGGCCGTTCTCGTCGGTGTAGTAGGTATCCACAAGCTGATCGCCCTTATAGATGCCGTAGGCGGCACCGGCAAGAGAAGCATCACCCTGCGCCGTTCCGGTCTCGCAGTCACTCTTGGTGACGGTGACATTGAATTTCTTGAGGATGTTGGAAAAGCTCTTATTGGTTACACTGTTCCATTCCACTGCGGCGCTCTGACTGTCGGGAATCACATAGCGAATGGCGGTGTCCATCTCCTCCAGCGTGTAGCCGGTGCCGATAAGCACAGCCTTGAAAGTCGCCACACCGTTTTCATCGGTGACGGCATATTCATCTACAGGAAGGCCGCTGAGGGAAGTTCCAAAGAGGTGGAACTTCACACCCTGATTCAGTCCGTCCTCGGAGGTCTTGGTCACGGTCAGATCGCCGCGGCGGAGTACATTGTTGAAGGAAACCGTCGCCGTCTGTCCGGCAAGCACGGTAACACGGTGGCTTTCCTGGGGCACATACTTGTCATAACTCTGCTCAGTGACGGTATAGACACCGGGCATCAGATTGTCGATGCGAATTTCACCGTTTCGGTCTGTGGTAACGGTCTGATTGACGCCCTCGCCGGTGATGGTGAAGGCAATGCCGTCCACCTTGCCGTCCTCGCTGGTCTTGATAATTTTAGCGCCTCCATAGCTGACCTTCAGCTTGACAAATGCCCTTACGGGGTCGCTGACGGAGGCCGTATAGGTGATGGTATCCTGAACGCCGCCGTTGGGGCCGTACTTATAGTCCGTCCAAACAAGAACACCGCAGCGGGAAGCGCTTCGACTTGCGGAGATCGTCACATTGCCGCTGGGAGCCGTATCGGTGGTGATGGTGAGCGTATTGCCCGACACGCTGAAATGGAAGCCTGTCTCACTGGCGGAGAAGGTAAACTGCGACAGCACGCGGTTGATATCCGTGAGCTCGGCAATGTACTGACTGCCATCCCACGCAAGCTCAATGGTCTTTGCGCCGCCGCTGCTTCTGCTCATAAAGCTGGGGCAAACGGCATGACTCTGCACACTGGACTCGATGCTGTCGTAATAATCCATGATTCGGCTATACAGCGGATGATTGGGGGAAACCAGCGACAGGATCTCGTCATAGCCGCCGGTGCTCACATGGTCAAAGTCCGCATCGCGCTCGCCCACAACCGTTTCCCAAACGAGCAGCTGGGTAGCGAAGGCGTGGGCCAGCTTATCCGCATCGGAATCGTTCTGCGATCTCCACGAGGTGGAAAGGTTGCCCTGATAGCCATACTGCATGATACGCCCCAGCAGCAGCTTAATATCGTCCGGCTCGATGGTGTCGTTGTACTGGCTGGGATAGTTATCCCAGAAATCCTCACCGAAGCTGTGATAGGTATCGCCGACATTTCGGGAAAGGCCCGGCTCGATGCAGTGGCACACCTTCCCGTCAAAGGAATCCATGCAGTGTGGTGTAGTTGCTGGAGCCTGTTGCCCAGCCGTTCATATAGTTTTTCGCGGAGTGTCCCCATGCGTCCTCGGAGTAAATCTGAGCAGCGTCCCCGTCACGGGGGAAGGAAATCATATAGGACTCCGCTGTTTCGCTTGCGGCGAAGGCCGTGGTCGTGCCAAAACCCGCAATCACGGTGAATGCCATGAGGACTGCAAGCAGTCCCGACATTCCTCTTTTGAAAATCTTCTTCATTCGTTCTGTCCTCCTTCAAGGCATGAAAAAAGCACCGTGCTTCCACGATGCTCATTTCGGCGTATTGACTTGTTGATGCTTATGCCGACTCAAATGTTGATTTTCTCCCTCTGGTTCGGCTTTTCCTCGCTCATAATCGACTCGATGACCTCGTTATTCAGCTTTCCGTCCTGAGAGAACCGCTTCAGCTTAATGGCTTGGGCAAGGGACGGCGTGGCATCTGCGTAGGCGATTTGCTCCAGCAGGGCATTCTGCTCCTCCTTTTGCAGGTACGAAAGCTCCACCACCGGTCTGAACGCAATACGCCCCTCGTCAACCAAATCCAGAAGCTCCGGAATAAGCTCAGTAAGGCGAATATAGCGGTATACTTGGGCTTGTCCATCACCGGTTTCTTCTTTCAACAGAGCTGCCGATTTCACTCCCTTTAACTTGTTATCCATTGGAGAACAAGTTAGGTCAGCACGTTCACCTTGTCGATTCATGGCTTCCAGCCTCATCTTATACGAAAAAGCTTTTTCACTGGGCAGTATTACAGAGCGCTGCAGGTTCGATTCCACCATTAGAATGATGGCCTCGTCGCGGGTCATCTCCCGCACCTCAGCCTTCACGGTGTCAAAGCCGGCAAGCTCACAGGCCTTCTTTCTGCGATGCCCCGACACGATTTCATACCGCCCATCTTCCTTCGGTCGGAGGGTGACAGGGGTGATGATCCCGCGCTCCTTGATGCTCTGGACAAGCTGATCCATGTCCTCGTCCAGCTTCACCTTAAAGGGGTGGTCGGGAAAATCGTCAATCTCCGAGAGGGGAATATCATAAATGCGCGGGAGTTTATTTTCCTTTCGCTCCGCATCATTCATGAAAAGCTCATCGTACCCGGTCAGGCCCAGATCGATTTTTTGCACGCTCTTCAAGCTCTGTCACCTCCTTTGTGAGTGCCTCATACGCTGCTGCGACCTTGCCGTTCCTGTCATGGGAGAAGATGCTTTCTCCGGAAAGACTGCACTCCGCAGCTCTTACCGAAAAAGGAATTTCGGAACGGAACACGCGGATGTTCTCTCCCACGGTGGAACGAAGCGAGGAAATAATCGCCTTGGCGTTGTTGGTGCGGTTATCCACCATCGTCAGCAAAATGCCGTCAATCTTCAGCCTCGGATTGATCTGCCGCTTGATCTTTGAAATGGAGCGCAGAAGCAGGTTAAGACCTTTGGTTGACAGGAAGTTCGGCTGAGACGGGATAATCACACTGTCTGCCGCAACCAGCGCATTGACCGTCATCATACCCAGCGAGGGCATACAGTCAATCAGAATGTAATCATAACGGTCTTTCTGCTGTTCTATGTAGGTACGCAGCACCGTCTCCCTGCTCATAACATTCACAAGTGAGGTTTCCAAACCGGAAAGCTCGATATTTCCAGGCATGAAATCCACACCTTCCTCATGTCTTAAAATGCCGTACTCAGGTTTTATTTCCTCATCATTAATAATGGTTGCCATAATGGTTGCAAGTGTAATTTCCAGTCTGTCCGGCTCCTGAATGCCAAGACTTGCTGTAAGACTGCCCTGTGCATCTGCATCTATCAGAAGCACCTTTTTCCCCTTTTTTGCAAGTCCAATACCTAGATTACTTGTTGTGGTGGTCTTTCCAACTCCACCTTTCTGATTTTCGATTGCTATTACTTTACACATGATAAAATTCTCCTTATTCTCTACTATTGATTTTTCACATTACTTTTCTGTACTTCCGCATAAGCTCTGTAATATTTGTTTGTTCCTTTGTTGCTATAAAGCTCTGATATTTCCAATACTTCAATTTTCGGATGACGCTGTAAAATTTTCTGAAACCATACAATGTCATTCTTTGTTCCCATCAGTCTGACTTTTAACATTAGTCTGCTCCTCCAAATAAGGCATACAGTTCCCGGTTATAAGTCGCATACTCCGGATAGCGGATCTGTATCGCCTGCCAAAAGAAAGGTACATAGGCACAGCAGAACAAGTCCTCCACTGTATACTGCCTGCACTCGTTTACCTGTTCCTCTGTTTTTGTGTAATCATCTACACTTGATGTGCCGTTACAATACAGGTTAAATGCCATTCGCACCACCTTCATACTGCCACTGGTCTGCCAGCCTTCATGCAAGCACTCAGTTTTTACACATCCCGTCTTAAACTCATAGATGCTATTGATATTTCTTCTCGTATCATCACTGATGCCAAGGCAATAGCAAAGTGCCTTGTGGTACACATCCTGATAGCGTACCTCTCTTAATTTTTCATAGTAGAATTTTTCATGTGCTTCGCTAATAAAATTG
>OHOO01000210.1_pt1 | contig 15946 bp, 17 predicted proteins | sample 1569891 | NCBI WGS metagenome assembly OHOO01 (sample SAMEA3879600, study PRJEB24766) | human gut metagenome | biome: human-associated habitat; feature: feces | place: USA | collected 1985/1987
CTTCTTATGAAAATCAGATACTTCAAGGACTCGAAAAGTATATAGCACAAAACACAGCACAGCGCGTAAACAAGAAATCTGTAATTCGCCGCCCAGGTCACGAAAATTTCCTTGTCTAATATCTGTTCTTCCTTGCCGTGAATTTCATGCAGAATTATCCCCGCGAGCACGAGGATATTGAATGCGATAAGCGCAAGCGTAAACCACAGCTTTTTTCTGCTTTTCGCCGGCTTTGCGGTTTCCGTCAAATTTAATTCCTTCCCGATAAAAATATTTTTTTATTATATCACCGCCGCCGCGATTTGTCTATTGCATTTCCTGATTTAACGCCTCCGTTTCGGGCTGTTTTTCAACGTCGTCTACAAACGGAAGCTTGTGTTTTGTTGTTTTGTCGAGGATTTTGTCGAAAACGGCAAGCAGCGCGGGAAGCACCACGAGCACCATAATCACGGAAACTATCGTTCCTCTCGCAAGCAGCAGCCCGACGGAATTGATTGCCTCCACCGTGGAAATAAGCCCAACGCAAAAGCCCGCCACCGTCATAATGCTGCCCGAGGTGAAAACCGTGGGCATGGCGGCTTTCAACGCCGCGCCGAGCGCTTCCCTTCTGCCGAGACTCTGACGGTATTTTACGTAAGTGCTGCTCAGTAGGATTCCGTAGTCGATTGTCGCGCCCATAAGAATACAGCTTACTATTATATACGACATGAAGAAAACGGGCGAACCGAAAATAGCCGAAAAGGACATGCTTATCCAAATGGCTCCCTGAATGATATACACGAGCAGAAGCGGCATACTCACGGAAAGAAAGGTCAGTCCTATGATGAGCACGACGCAGCCGACGGTAATAAGCGTCGTTTTGGTCAGGTCGCTGTCAAAAGCCTTTTCCACGTCGTAAAGCACCGCGCTTTCTCCCGCCATATAGGTGGCGCGCCCGTCGAACAGTCCCGAATCTAGCATTTCCTCCAAATCCGCCAGAAACGCGAAGGTTTTTTCGTCCGCCTGCTCTATGTCTAGAATAAACACGGCGCGGCAATAGTTCTCGCTCTCGAACATTTTCATCGCCCCGTCTATCATAGCCGTGACGTCAAGCGCCGCAAGCTCCTCGCGCTGCCCGTAAATTTCGTCCGCCAGCTCAAACAGCGGTTCGGGGTCCGTTTTGAGTACGGTTTCGCAAAGCAGTCTGACAGTCTGTCTCCACTCCTCGTCCTGCAAATCCGTGACCAGAGCAATCAACGGCACGTTGTTGTCGTAAACAGTGTCGTAATCCATCATGGTGTAGTACATTTCAACAAACGACGACTTCATGTCCGTCATGGACGCGAGCTTCTGAGGCGTAATTTTAATGTTCAGTATTCCCTCCGACATATATTGCGCGGCAAACTGACGTATTTCCAACGGCGTAACCGCCTGCCCGCTTTTTTCCATAAACAAATACAGCTTTTCCACCATATCCGAGTCGAGGCGAAGCATACCCGAAAGCTCCTGTTCGGTGTATTCCTTAACAGGCGAATAAATTGCCGTCACGTCCCTGTCGGTGCCGTCCTCATTTTTGAAATCCTCGTAATTTTCCAAGAAACTGACGATTTCGCGGTGTCCTGCGATATTTTCATCCTCCTCTCCCTTTTCAAAAAGCACCATAAACATATTGTTGTTGCCGAAAATCTCAGTCACCTGCTCCGCCTGCTCGTCGGAAGCGAGATTTACTTTGAAGCTGTAAGTATTGAAGCCCATGCTGAGCACCGCGCAGCCCGCTATCACGACGACCGATGCAAGGGAAATGACCTTTCTCAGCGAAAAGGAAAAACCCGACAAGCGTTTGGTCGGGAGCATAAGCCGCTTGTGGCGCGTTTTGGCAATCGGCTTTTTGAACAGCAGAATCAGCGCGGGCATAAGCAGAAAAACCGTTAACATACTGATTAAAACGCCCTTTGACAGCACCATGCCGATGTCGAAACCTATTGTAAAGGTCATAAACAACAGCGCGGCAAGCCCCGCTACGGTAGTGAGACAGCTTGAAAACACGGAAGCGAAGCTCTCGCTCAAAGCCCGCGTCAAGGCTTCCTCCGCATCAAGTCCTTCATCCGTCTTTGCGTTGTAATTGTGCAGAAGAATAATGCTGTAATCCATAGCCAGCGCCAGCTGCAAGACGACCGCGACGGACTGCGTAATGTACGAAACGGAGCCGAATATAAAATTTGTGCCCATGTTAAGCAGCGCCGCAACGCCCACCACAATCAAAAACAGCAGCGGGTCCGTCCAGGAGCTGCTTGTCGCAAGCAGAATGACAAGCACCACCACGACGCTTACTCCGAGTATAATCGGAAGCTCCCTGTTGATGGCGTCCGTCAGCTCTCTGTTCTGAACTATGCCGCCGCTCACGGCAAAATCCTCGCCGTCAAGCAGCTCGGGAACTTTTTCCGCAACGTAATCGGCGTTTTCCGAATACTCGTCGCCGTTGACGGCAATTTGAAGCAGCGCATATTCTCCGCTCTCGTCAAAACTTATCGTCACCAGCGACACGCGCGGACTTTCCGCCCCGTCGTTTAAGCGCGTTTCCAGCGTCGCCGCAATAGCTTGGGCGCTGTTTACGCTTTCTCCCTTCAACATGACGTTCATCATGCAGTTGTAGCCGAAGCCCTCGCTTTCGAGTATTCCCAAAGACACATTGGTGTCCGAGTCGTCCGGCAGGTATTTTTTCAAATCGTAATTCACTTTTGTTTTGCCGATGAAAAAAACGCTTGCGACGGCAAGCGCCGCAAACAACCCCAAGAATATATATCTGTATTTTACAATAAATCGAGCAAGCTTCATTTTTAACTCCCGAAAAATCCGTCCATTCTATTGTTGGCGGCTTGAAAAAAATTATATCAGAGAAAAAATCAAAAGTAAACAAATTTTGCTTTTAAATTTGTCGGCGTTTTCTTTCCGACGGTTGACTGAAATTCTTAAATGTGTTATTCTTTGCGTCGGAGCTTACTTATGAAAATAAAATTCGTCAAAGCCAACAGAGCCTTAAACGTCTCCACCTTCGCCATGTTTCTCGCGCTCGGAGTGCTGTTTCCGCTTTTGTTCCACGCCGTAGGGCTTGGTTCCCAGTTTTCGCCCATGCACCTGCCCGTTTTGCTCGCCGGCATGATATGCGGACCTTTGAGCGGGCTGATCGTGGGTTTTTTGGCGCCCTTTATTTCAAGCCTTGTCAGCGGCATGCCGCCCGTCTTCCCCATGGCGGTGGCAATGGCTTTCGAGCTTGCCGTCTACGGATTTGTTGCGGGTCTGCTCATGTGCGTCTTTTCGGAAAGCCGAAACAAAACCCTCAAAAATCTGAATATCGTGCTGTCGCTGCTTGTCGCCATGATAGCGGGGCGCTGCGTATACGGAGCGGTCATGTGGATTCTGACCGCAATTCAAGGCGGCGCCTATACCTTCGCAGTGTTTATCGGCGCGGTGCTTCTCGACTCGTGGCCGGGCTGGCTCTTGCAGCTTCTTGCGGTGCCCGCGGTCATGTACGTTTTGAAAAGCGCGCACATACTTGAAAAATACGATATGCGTCCCGTTTACGTGCAGCAGACGGAAACGGACGGCGAACAGCAAAAATAACGCAATAAAAAAGCCGCGTCTTACGCGGCTTTTGTTTTTTCAGTCCCCTACGTAGGGAATAAGCGCCATCTGTCTGGCGCGCTTTATTGCGACAGCCAACACTCTCTGATGCTTGCTGCACGTACCCGTCATGCGCTTGGGTATTATCTTGCCTTTTTCCGTAATGTATTTTTTGAGCTTGGCAATATCCTTGTAATCTATTTCCTCCACCTTGTCGGCGCAGAACGCGCAAACCTTTTTGCGGGAGGGACGACGCGCGGGACGTTTTACTTTCTCTTCACTCATTTTCGTTCTCCTTTTTCTTAAAACGGAAGCTCGGTGTCGTCCTCGACACTGGGCAAATCCTCAATGGCCTCTTTGCGACCGAACTCGTCGTAACCGGAGCCGCCGTTGCTCTGCGCGGGTCTGCCGAGAAATTCCACTCTGTCGGCTACGATTTCTGTAATATACCTTTTTTCGCCGTCCTTTTCATAGGTACGGTTCTGAATGTTGCCTTCAACAGCGCACTGGCTGCCCTTTTGAAGATAACGCGCGCAGTTTTCCGCCTGCTGTCTCCACACGACGATGTTGAAAAAGTCCGTCTGTCTGGCTCCGTCCGCCGATTTGTAAGGTCTGTCCACAGCCAAAGAAAAAGTGCAGACGGACACTCCCTGTCCGGACGTGCGAAGCTCGGGGTCTCGCGTAAGTCTTCCTATAAGAAAGCATTTGTTCATAACTACTCTCCTATTACTTCTTGACGATAAGATGACGCATGATGGCGTCCGTGATATGCATGACTCTGGATATTTCGGCGGGAACTTCGGGCTTTGCCGTAAAGTTCATGAGCACGTAAAAACCTTCGTTCTTGAAATTGATGGGATACGCAAGCTTTTTGGTTCCCCACTTGTCGATGGTTTCTACGCTTCCGCCGTCATTGACAACTATATCGGAAAATTTTGCGATAAGCGCGTCTTTGGCTTCCGCTTCCAGCTCGTTGTCGATGATGTACAGAAGTTCGTACTTGTTCATCACTCTTTTACCTCCTTTTGGACTATTGGCCCGCAAAGCGGGCAAGGATGCGCATTTTTCGATGCTTTGGTATTATAGCAAAAACACCTGCTTAAAGCAAGTGTTTTTTACCGTTTCGGCAAATCAATTTTTCACCGTTATATCCGTTTTGAACTGCACTACGTCGTAAACGCTTCTGTCTCCGAGAAATTCCAGCCACTTTTTGCCGTATTTTTTGTAAAACAAATTGTTGATTTGCAGATAGTCGCCGTCAATTCCCGAAGCCTCTTCAAGCGCCGCCAAACACAGAGTCGTCATCTGCTCCTTCACCTGAACAAGCGCCTCCTCTCCGAACTCGCGGTAAGTGTAGGGCTGAAACCCTTGCAGCTCGCCCAACGTGTCCGTCCTCATGCGTTTTACGCGCGAGCTGATTTTGATTGTCGCCGTCGCCCTTCCGTTTTCAAACTCCGGCTCAATGCCGCACGATTTCTGCGTCAGTCCCACAGTGGTCTTTTCCGGCAGATAAAAGGACTCGCTTTCGGCGTCCACGATAAAGACGTCGAAAATTTTTGGCTTGGTCATAAGACACATTCCCCGCGTCGCCTCCTCCGACAAAACACCCGCAAAGCGGTTGGCTTTGAAAACGCCGAGCGTGGAAGCGTCCAGCTTGACGGCGGGCTTTTCGCTCTGCTCGTCCTGCTTTTCCGAGTCGCCCGCGGTTTCAATGGTTTTTATGCAATTGAGGTAAAAACATTGACTCGGTGTTCCCTGCTTTTCCATTATGTTGTGAAGCTCGGTAAACGGCACGGTGGTCGTATCGCTGTTGTTCAAAACTATCGACAGCAAGGTAAAGGTAACGTAACTGTCCATTGTCGTCTGAACGTCAAACAGCTCCGACGCCTTTCCCTCGCACATCAAAGTCACGGTGCCGTCCTTGAAGGCGTCGCTGGCGTAAAAATAGCCGAGCAGTTGCCTCAAATCCGAGTTTTTAGCCGCCTCCTCGCCTATGACGAGTATGCTGCACTCCCCGAGCGACGGCGTTTTTCCGTAATGCTGATAGATATCGTTGACCGCAAGAGACACGGTTTGTCCCTTTCCTCTTACAAGCCGCGAACCGGAGCCGCCCGTGCCGCCCTCCTGAGAGCTGCCCGCCCCGGGCACAATCACCTCGGCGGTCACTTCGTATTCTCCCGTTTCCGTCAAAAGGTCTATGCCAAGCCCCAGCATGATTACCCTGTCGGACAGACCCTTGAACGCAAAAGAATACGCAATGACAAACATAATAAGCCCCGCAAACAGAATTATGCCAAGCTTTGCCACTTTTCTCATCAGACAGCCTCCCCTTTGACGCGCCCCGCGCCGCTCGTTTTCTTTTCGCGCCCGTCCTTGGCGCACGCCGCCTTGGTCAAAAAGGGCAGACATATCGGAAGCACGTACTGAACGACTATCAGAATATACTTAACGAAGCCCTTTGACACCTGATTGAAAATGAACGTCTCCATTTCAAAGAAAAGAGGCAGGGCGATTACCGGCACCACCATAGACAGAAAAACCCACCAATTGAATTTTTCCTTTTTGTAGCCCACCGTCCAGACAATCGCGCTGTATGCGCAAAAGCTTAAAACGATTATTTTGATAAAAATGGAGCACATCCATATCGAAATGCTTAGCCAGTCCAGCCGCCCGTAGCTGTTGTTTGAAATGTTGAACTGCGAAACCTTTGTTATCGCAATGCCGTTGATACCCGAAGCGTTGCCGAACAGCGCCACGTACAGAACGACAAGAGCCATAGTCACGAGTATGCCGATAAGCAGCATAACGCACAGCAGCACATTGTCCTTTTTTTTCGGCGCTTCGACCTTTTCGAGAAAGAACAGCAAAAACACGCTGTCGGCAAACCAGAAGCTGCCGTCCAGACTGCCTTCGAGCACGGGCTTAAACCCCTCGTCGAGAAACGGTCTGAGATTGGAAAAATCCGCCGAGCGCAGAGAGAGAAAAATTATCGAAAGCAGCGCCAGCATGACGAAAACAAATAGCATTTCGGTCAGGCGCGCCACGTTTCGGACCCCCTGAACGAGAGAAACCGCAACCAGCAGCGCAATGGGGATGATGTACGCTAACCAGTTTGTGTTGATGACGAAGGTAGAGGAAAACAAATCGACGCAGCCCAAAAGCAACACCGTCACCCGCAGAAGACAGAACACGGTAAAAACGGCAAAAATGATTTTGGCGCCTACGGGAGAAAGGGTGCGCGTCAAAATTTCGTTGAGGCTCAAACCGCGCCTGTTGAGATTGATTGCCCACAGCGTAAAAAGAAAGCATACGAAATCGAGAACGAAAAGCAGCAAAAACGAAAGCCAGCTGTCCCGCCCCGATATGCTGTACATATAGGACGGCAGTGACAGATATTTGCCGCCCGGTATGACAATCAACAAAATCAGCGCCAACTGAGAAATTTTTACTTTTTCCGCTTTTATCATTTTTCCGCACCCCCTCTCTTTAATCTCGTTTTGTTGGTGTTTCTTATGCTGTGCGGACGTTTGTCGAGACTGTAAATATCGCGCTTGAAAAGCGCGTCCTTTTTGTCCTGCTCGATGCTCGGCGCAAAAGGCGCAAGATACGGCGAGCCGAAGTCGGAAAGCCCTATCATATAGCTCAACAGCATAAGCCCCGCTATTATCAGTCCGTAAAGCCCCATCAAACCTCCCACCAGCGTGAGAACAAGTCTCAACAGCGAAAACAAAAGCGTGTTGTCGGGCATGGTATAAAGTCCGATTCCCGAAAGCGCGCCTATCATAACCGCGGGCGCGCCCAAAAGCCCCGCCTTTATCGCCGCGTCGCCGAGTACGATTGCCCCGACAACCGACAGGGAAAGCCCTGCGAAACGGGGCATACGCGAATTCGCCTCGCGGAGAATATCGAAAAGCAGAAGCACGATTATCATTTCCTCCAACGGTCTGAACGGTATGGCGCCGGTGGCGTTGATAATGGTTATCAGAAATTTCGCGGGCAGTATCTGATAATTGAAGTTTTGCAGCGAAACGTAAATCGCGGGTATCAGGATGGACATTATTACGCTGAAAAAACGCAGCCACCTTGCAAGCGTGGCGGTGCGCGGCGAGTCGTAATAGTCTTCGGGAGACTGCATATCCTCGATAAAAAGATACGGAAGCGTCAAAACTATGGGCGAACCGTCCACGACTATGGCTACGCGGCCTTCCAGCATTTTTGCAACCACGATGTCGGGCTTTTCACAGCTGCCCACCATTTTGAACAGCCCCGATTTGTCGTTGTCCAAAAACTTGGCGACATAACTGCTGTCAATGATTCCGTCCATGTCTATCTGCGAAATTTTTTCGTAAATTTCGTTTACAATCTTCATGTCGGCAATGCTGTCGATATAGCAAACCGCCACGCTTGTCGCGGTATATTTTCCCACTTCAACCGTTTTCACCTTGAAATCGGGCGTTTTCAGACGCTTTTTCAAAAGCGTCAGATTTGACTTGTAGCTTTCTACAAAGCCCTCGCGGGGGCCCTTGGTAACGCCGCTCGTGGGCGGCTCGGCAATGCTCCTTCCCTCGCTCGTGCGCGTGTCGAAGGACGCGCAGCGGCTCTTGTCCGGCATGAGAAACACCAGACTGTGCCCGTTGAGCAGCTTGCTCTGCATTGTCTCGAAATCGTCCACAAGCTCGGCGCCTATGCTGCTGACCGCTCTGTCGGCAACCTCCTGCGCGCTTTCCAGCTTTTTTTCGGCGGAGGTCAAGGGCTCGAGCACAAATCTGCCCACGTTGGCGGCGTCGCTCATGCAGTCGAGAAACAGTACGACAAACTCGTTTTCGCCCGATTTTACCGTGCGCTGCAAAAAGTCGTCCTGCCCCTCAAAGGCGGCGACAAGCCTGTCGAAATTGTTTGCCCCTCCCGACGAGCCTCCGAAAATATTTTTTAAAAAATCCATTATATTCGACATATCGTTAGTTTGCGTTTTTCAACTAAAAATATTTACATTTTTTGTCAATCTTTTATCCGTCACGGCGATTTTAAAACGGCGCGTAAAGCGCGCCGTTTTTCTGTTTTGTAAATAAACTGCTCTATTCCGCATTTTAATTTTTTTATTTAGTAACTTTATCAATCAGAAAAGCGAAACCGCACTTAAAAACAAGCTTAAACCGAAAAAAATTACACAACAAAAAAATTGCGTACTCTGCGACATGACTCTTGGGATGCAAACACAGGCGACTACACAGTACACTGCACCGACGGCGACATAACAAAAACCAAGCTGTCGACGGACGCTTAAAATTTTTTTCGGACGCGCCGTCAATCTTGTTCAAATCCGTTGACTTTTTTTCCTCTTGCTTTTATTATTATCTCGGCAATCAGAGGCGTATTTTTTGCAGCGGCAAAGCGCGCTCTTTTTTGTCCTTTCACGGGAGAATATTTATTATGGATTACAAAAAATATTTCAGTAAAATCGCTTACGAAATGAAGCCCTCCGGCATCAGAAAATACTTCGACATCGCGGCGACGATGCCCGACTGTATTTCTCTCGGAGTGGGCGAACCGAATTTCGTCACGCCCGAGGTCGGCTGCAAAGCTGCAATCAAATCCATAGAGGACGGGATAACGCGCTACACCTCCAATTCGGGACTTATCCAATTGAGAAAGCTGATTTCCCGCTATATGGAAACACGCTACGGCTTGTCATACAATCCCGACAACGAAATAATCACCACCGTAGGCGTCAGTGAGGGCATAGACATAGCTTTTATGGCATTGTTGAACCCCGGCGACGAGGTGCTGCTCCCCGAACCGTGCTTCGTGTCATACGCGCCAGCCGTCCTGCTTGCAGGAGGCGTTCCTGTGGTCGTCAAATGCGTCAAGGAAAACGGCTTTATCATCACGCCCGAAATGCTCGAAGAAAAAATTACGCCCAAAACAAAGGCTATACTCATGTGCTACCCCAACAACCCCACCGGCGCAATCATGACAAAGGAACAGCTCCAAGCGGTGGCTCCCGTTTTTGAAAAGCACGATTTGATTGTCCTTTCCGACGAGGTTTACAGCGAACTGACCTACGGCGGACTCAACCACGTGTCCATAGCAAGCCTGCCCCGTATGCGCGAGCGCACAATCGTTTTCAACGGCTTTTCCAAGGGATTCGCCATGACGGGTTGGAGATTGGGCTACGTCTGCGCTCCCAAGGAAATAATAGAACAGGTGCTCAAAATCCATCAGTACATGATTATGTGCGCGCCTACCGCAGCGCAATACGCCGCCGCAGCTCTACTCGAAGACGGTCTTTCCAACGATTTTGCGGAGGTCGCAAAAATGCGCGAGGAGTACGACCGCAAACGCAAATTCCTCTACCGCTCTCTCGGGGAAATGGGTTTGGAGTGCTTCGAGCCGAAAGGCGCGTTTTATATGTTCCCGAGCGTGGAGAGCACGGGTGTGGACGGAGAAACCTTTGTCGAGAGGCTTATACACGAATACAAGGTCTGCTGCCCCGCAGGCATAGCCTTCGGAGAAGCGGGCTACTACCACATCAGGATAAGCTATGCCTACGCTATGGAACAGATAGAAAAAGGCGTCGAGCGTATGGCGAAGTTTGTAAAACAGCTGCGCTCGGAAATGAAATAATCAAAAACGCGCTTAAAGGCGCGTTTTTTTGTTGTCTTTAAATTTGCCGTTTTTTGCGTAGCGGCTTTTAAACCGGCTTTCAGTCCTCTCTGCCGAGCAAGAAGTCGGGCGTGCAGCAGAAAACGTCCGACAACGCTAGCAGATTGTAAACGTCGGGCAAGGAGCCTCTTTTCGTCCAATTGTAAAAGGAAGAAGCCGCGCCAAGTCTACCCGTGCGTTTGAGCATATATATTTTTATTTCGTGCCGTTCTTTGAGAAACAAAAGCCGCTTTGAGAAATCGGGCAGATTTGCGCGCGGGCGGGTCAGAGAGTTTTCCTCCTCAAACCCCAGCAAATACAAAAGCGAGCAGCCGAAAAAATCGGCGAGCTTAACAAGACTGCGCGTGCAGGGAAGAGAGGCGCAGCGCGGCGACAGCCAACAGCGCAGTCTCGACAGACCGACGCCGCAAAGCGCGCTTATTTCTTCGGGCTTCAAGCCGCAGTCGTACACAAGCTCTTGCAGTCTTTCGGCAAAACGTTTTTCCGCATTCATATCCGTATCCCCCTTTTTTCAACGCGCCGCCCATACCGCGACGGAAAAATACCTTTCCCGCCGATATATTAACACAATCGGGAAATTTTTGCCACGACTATATGTGTCGCCCGCGCTTCACGGACTGTCGTACTTTTTCAGCAGCGGATACTCGACGGCTATCAGCTTTTTGGCAAAAACATTGCAGCTTTTTACGTATCTGTCGACGGTGCTGGACGCGGCTTGCGATTTCCTCGTAGCTCTCGTTTTCTCCGTTTAAAAACACGAGACAAAACACGCCGTAAAAAACCGTGCCCTTGTCCATGTCGTAAAGATACAGATAATCCGAAAGCCTGTCGAACAAGCGCCCTATTTCGCAGCAGATAATCTTGTCCGTCGAGGTGTTCCCCTCCCGTATAAGCTTTGCAAGCATATTGCTTCTCATTGTTCGCCCCCCTGTAAGCATCAAAAAAAGCCACGAAAAATCGTGGCTTTGCGTTTAAAAGCAAAAAGCGATTGACGTTAAAGACAAAAAAGCTGAACCGATTGCACCGCGCACGGGTTTCGACCGCGGCAAAACGCGCAAAAACGGCAGTTTTTCCTCCGAAAACGCGGCAGTCCGCGCGACATAAATACGCGACGGAAAAAGAACGCCCGAACGCGCTATTTTTCGGTGAACTCGCGCAAAAAGTCCGTGAGCACGTCGAGCTGAGCTTTGTTCAGGCGGGAAAGCATGGCAATCAGCTCGCGCGTCTTCACCTCGTTTTCTTCGCTCTCGTTTTCGGCAAAAAAGTAAGACAGCGAAATACCGAAAAACTGACAAATTTTCTCTATCGATTTGAGCGAAGGCGACCGAGTCGCGTCGCGGCTGGCGTTTTTCTTCCATTGATACATGGTCGTGGAAATTTCCGTTTCCTTCATCAGGGCGTTCATGCTCATATGCTTTTCTTTGAGCAATTGCTCCACACGCGCCATTACCCGCTCTCTGTCCATTGCAGCTTCTCCGTTATCTACTATTTTAATAGATATTCTGCACGGGTATTAAATGCTTTATACTACTTATTTACGGTGCAATTGCACCAAGCCCAAAAAAACAGTCGGCTGCAAAAAAAGGCAAGCGCAAGGGCGCTCGCCTGTCAACTTTGTCGAATTGCGGACTAAGAACCGATTTCCGACGGCATAAATTTCAATATTTCCATAAAATCCGCTCCGAGCAGAAACCTGTGCGTATCCGGCTCTATTGCCACGCCGTAAAGCTCTTTGTTTGCCTCGACTGCTTTTATCAGCTCGGACACGAGCGCGCGGCGTTTTTCCGCTTTCCCCTCCTTAAATCCCGCAAAAGCTTTGAGATAGCGCCGCCCCCTGTCCGTCAGAAAATCGCTCATGTCGCTTTTGACATACAGAAAGGAGTCGCGCAGACAGCGCATAACCGCATACAACGCCTTGTCGTCGCGTCTGCCGTCGAATTTATCCAGCAAAGCTTTCAGCACCGAGCCGTCCTCAAGCGAAGCCGAATCGGGGCGGAAAGCAGGATTAGCGTCTTTTTCGTCGAGGTAATAACCTACGCACCGTTCCGTTTTATTCATTTGTTTTCCCTGCCTAATTTTTTGTAAAGTGCGATTTTTCCGCTCGGCAAAACCGTCGTATTACACCCGCCGTCCCAAACGCCGCAGACAACGCTTTTTTCTTTCGGACACGCAAGGCGCAAAAAGCGTATATGTCGCGCCGCCCGTGTGTCCTCGTCGATGCGTCCGTTTAAAAGCGCGAAAAATCCTGTGTCTGTATTATAGAATAAAAAAACAAAAAGGGCAACCGAAAGTTTGCCCTTTTTCGACATAAAAACCTTAAATATCTTTATTTTCGACCTGTCGAGCCGAAACCACCCTCCCCTCTTTCGGTTTCGGCAAGGCTGTCCGCCTCCACAAAAGCCGCATTGAGAAAAGGCGTGACAACTATCTGCGCGATTCTTTCCCCGTCCTCTATTCTCTGCGGCTCGTCGCCGTGATTGTGCAACGCAACGATTATTTCCCCGCGATAGTCCGAGTCCACGACTCCCACCTTGTTGGCGGGCGCAAGTCCTCTTTTGGACGCCAGCCCGCTCCTTGCGAAAACCAGCCCCGCATAGCCCTCGGGGATTTCCATCGCCAACTTGGTGCCGACGAAAACGGTGCCGTGCGCGGGAATCTCCGTCCCGCCGTCCACGCAGGCGTACAAATCGGCGCCCGCAGCAAACTCGCTGCCGCGGGTTGGCAGCTTGGCTTTGGAATCCAGCTTTTTGACCTTGACCGGTATCATTTTTTCTCCTTTTCGTAAAACTCTTTTGCAAGCACGGTCTCCCCCTTGCGGAGAGACTCCTTCACGTCGATAATTCTCTGATTGGAGCTGCCGCGGAAACGGAGTTTAAGGTCTTTCTTTTCCTCGACAAACTCTCCGTCCACCAAAACGTCGATGTGGGAAAGCATTTTCAGCGGCTCCTGCCATTTGAGCGCCATATCGCCCAAAATATCGCGCTCGAACAGATAACCCGTATAGCACCAGACGTTCTTTTGGGGATACCTCTCTCCGAACTCCTCGAGCAACTTCAAAAGCTCCGCCTGATTGGCGCGCTCGAATGGCTCTCCTCCGAGCAGCGACAGCCCCGAAATATAATCGGGAGCGCAGGCGTCTAAAATTTCTCGGGCGACCTCCCGCGTAAAGGGCTGACCGTAGTCAAAATCCCAGGTTTCGGGATTGAAGCAGCCCTTGCAATGGTGAGTGCAGCCGCTGACAAACAGCGACACGCGCACTCCCGTTCCGTTGGCAATATCCGTTTTTTTGATTGTAGCGTAATTCATAATCAATCAGATATGCAGCACTCTCGCCTTGATTTCCTTCGTTTTGCCGAGGTTCCAGAAATTTTCTCCCAGATAACCGCAGGTGCGGCGCGTAACGTTCATCTTGGAGTGGTCCTTGTTGTGGCAGACGGGGCACTCCCATTGATTGTCGTCGTTGATTATGATTTCCCCGTCGTAGCCGCATACGTGGCAGTAGTCCGACTTTGTGTTGAATTCGGCGTAAAGTATGTTGTCGTAAATGAACTTGACTATGTCTTCAAGCGCTTTGAGATTGTGGCGCATATTGGGAATTTCGACATAGCTTATCATACCGCCGGAGGATATAGGCTGAAATTGACTTTCAAATCTGAACTTGGAGAAAGCGTCTATTTTTTCCCTCACGTCCACATGGTAGGAATTGGTGTAATAGCCTTTGTCGGTGACGTCCTCTATTTCGCCGAAGCGCGCTCTGTCAATCCGCGCAAAGCGATAGCACAGCGACTCCGCGGGCGTGCCGTACAGCGCAAAGCCCAGTCCCGTCTCCTTTTTCCATCTGTCGGTTGCTTCGCGCATATGGCGCATGACTCTGAGCGCAAACTCTTCGCCCTCGGGCTGCGTATGGCTAACTCCCTTCATGAGCTTTGTCACCTCGTAAAGCCCTATATACCCAAGCGAAATGGTGGAGTAGCCGCCGTAAAGCAGCTTGTCTATGGTCTCGCCCTTGTTGAGGCGCGCGATGGCGCCGTATTGCCAATGTATCGGGCTGACGTCGCTTTTTATGCCCTTCAAAGCGTTGTGACGCACCATGAGCGCCTCGAAGCAAAGCTCGAGCCTTTCGTCGAACAGCTTCCAAAAGGCGTCCTCGTCCTTGTTGGCAAGTATGCCTATCTGCGGCAGATTGATGCTTACCACGCCCTGATTGAAACGTCCCTCGAACTTGAAATTGCCGTTTTCGTCCTTCCACGGCGAAAGAAAGCTTCTGCACCCCATGCAGGAAAACACGTTGCCCTGATAGGTGGCGCGCATCTGCTTTGCCGAAATGTAGTCGGGATAAAGTCTCTTGGAGGAGCACTCGACCGCAAGCTTTGTGATGTAGTCGTATTTGCCGCCTTTGAGACAGTTGTGTTCGTCAAGCACGTAGATGAGCTTGGGGAAAGCAGGCGTGACGTAGACGCCCTTTTCGTTTTTTATGCCTTCGAGACGCTGACGGAGAATTTCCTCCACTATCATGGCGTTCTCTTCCAGATACTCGTCGTCCTTGTCGAGGTTCAAAAACAGGGTGACAAAGGGCGACTGACCGTTTGTGGTCATCAAGGTGTTAATCTGATACTGTATGGTCTGAACGCCGCTTTTGAGCTCTTCCCTCAGGCGGGCGTCGATAAGTTTGTTCATGGTCTCGCCGTCGAGATGTCCGCCGGCTATGCCCGAAATCTGACGCGTTATTTTTTCACGGCTGCGTCTCAGATATTTGCCGAGATGTCTCACGTCCACCGACTGACCGCCGTACTGACTGCTTGCGACCGCGGCGATAATCTGAGTGACGATTGTGCACGCGACCTGAAAGCTCTTGGGACTCTCTATCAGCTTGCCGTTCATGACCGTGCCGTTGTCAAGCATGTCGCCTATATTGACAAGGCAGCAGTTGAAAATCGGTTGCAGAAAATAGTCGGCGTCGTGAAAATGCAGCACGCCGTCCTCGTGCGCTTTGGAGATTTTTTCGGGCAGCAAAATTCTTTTTGTGAGGTCTTTGGACACCTCGCCCGCAATAAGGTCGCGCTGCGTGGACGCCACCACCGCGTTTTTGTTGCTGTTTTCCTCCATCACGTCCTTGTTGCTGTTTTTGATAAGTCCGAGTATGGACTCGTCCGTCGTGTTGGCTTTTCTTATCAGCGCGCGGGTATAGCGATAGATAATATACTTCTTCGCAAGCTCGAATTTGCCCAGCTCTACAAGCTTCTTTTCGATTATGTCCTGCACGTCCTCGACCTGCATTTTGTTTTTGCCGAGTCCTTCGATGTACGCGATGATGTCGGCAATCTGCTCTTTGTTTACTCTCTGCAAGGGTCTGACCTCGGCGTTTGCTTTGCCTATCGCCTTTTCGATTTTGCTTTTGTCATACTCGACAACCCTGCCGTCTCTTTTGATGATTTTCATTTTCCTGTATCTCCGTCTATATATATTTTCTGCTTATATTATGCTTCAAATAAAGATACGCAAAAAGTATCAAAATGGATGCAGGAATTAAATGAAAAGGGTCGTTATCAGATTGATGATGAAACTTTTAAAACCATTCAAAACCTATTTGCGTGTGGTAGTGTTGATGATAAAAATACAAGCTTAGAAATTAAGTTGGTATATGATAAGACTTGCTATGTCTTAGATCCTCATTCTGCAATCG
>OHOO01000218.1_pt1 | contig 15317 bp, 14 predicted proteins | sample 1569891 | NCBI WGS metagenome assembly OHOO01 (sample SAMEA3879600, study PRJEB24766) | human gut metagenome | biome: human-associated habitat; feature: feces | place: USA | collected 1985/1987
AAGAACGCTGTGCGCGTCCGCCAGCTGCAAGTGCCCGGCGGAAAGCCGATGGATGCACGGGATTATCTGCGCGGTCACGCAATGGCCGCTGGAACAATGTTGAAAGAGGATACGGAAAATGAGTGACGAGAATCGACAGGGCAGCGGCAACTTCCGCGCAAACAACGGCGGACAGAAGCGTCCCGCGGGTGGCAATCGCATGAGCGGAAACCGTACTGGCGGCAAAAATTTCGGCGGCAAGAAGCCGTTCAGCGGTGAGAAACGCTCCTTCGGTGGCAGCAAGCCTGCGTTTGGCGGCGAGAAACACTCTTTTGGTGGGGACAAGCCCGCGTACAACGGGGAAAAACGCTCCTTTGGTGGAAATAAGCCTGCGTACAACGGCGAAAAGCGTTCCTTTGGTGGCGATAAGCCCGCATACAACGGCGAAAAGCGCACCTTCGGTGGGGACAAGCCCGCGTATAACGGCGAAAAGCGCGCCTTCCGTGGGGACAAGCACAATGATGGCGACAAACGCCCGGCAAAATCGGGCTTCAGTGGGGAAAGACGCCCGTATGGGGACAAAAAGCCGCCCTTTGGTGGAAAACCGGGATTCCGTTCCGGAGAAAAGCGCCCCTACGGTGGCGGCAATGGGGAACGCCGTCCCTATCCGGCAAAACCGGCTGCCCCGAAGGTGGAGGGCAGCGATGGTCTGCCCGCGCGCCGTCTCGCGCTCGAAGTCATCCGCGCGGTGACGGAGAACGACGCGTATGCCTCCCTCGTGCTGGACGAAAAGCTGAACAAGTGCACGCTGCCGCTGGTTGACCGCCGTCTGGCGGCGCGGCTGGTGTACGACACGCTGGAGCACCTGCTGACGCTCGACTACGCGCTCAATTCGCTGATGGCGAAGCCCGACACGGACGTGAAGCTGCGCAACGTGCTGCGGCTGGGGGCGTGTCAGATTCTACTGGAAGACCGCATCCCGGAGAGCGCAGCGTGCAACACGTCGGTCGCGCTGTGCAAGGAGCTGGGCATGGAGGGACTGGCAGGCGTGTGCAACGGCATCCTGCGCAACCTCGTGCGGCAGAAGGACGAAATCAAGTATCCGGACATGGAAACGGAGCCCGTCAAGGCGCTGTCCATTCGGTACAGCGTGCCGGAATGGCTCGTGGAGCGCTTGATGGCTGACTGGGGCGAGGACGCGGAGAAGCTCATGGGCTTCCATCAGCCGAACGCTGCCATCACCATCCGCCCGAACCTGATGAAGATGGACGAAGCCGCTTTTGAGCAGTTCCTCGGCAGCAAGGTCTGGGAAAAGGAAAAGGGAATGCTGCCCTTCTCGTGGCGCATCCGCAACATGGCGGAAATTGCGCATGACGCGGGCTTCGTCGGCGGCAAGTTCTCCATCCAGAGTGAAAGCAGCATGATGGTCTGCCTCGCCGCAGCGCCGAAGAACGGAATGCAGATTCTGGATGCGTGTGCCGCGCCGGGCGGCAAGAGCTGCCTGATGGCGGAAATGATGCAGGGCACGGGGCGCGTGCAGGCGTGGGAGCTGCATCCGCACCGGGCGGATTTGATTGCCGCGCAGGTGCAGCGTCTGGGGCTTGAAAACGTGCGCCCGATGACGCGCGACGCCCTCAAGCACCGCGAAGAGCTGGACGGCACGATGGACATTGTGCTGCTGGATGCGCCGTGTTCGGGGCTTGGCGTGATGAGCGAAAAGCCGGACGTGAAATACCGCGTGACGGCACAGAGCGTCGATGAGCTGGTGCAGCTGCAAAGCAATCTGCTGGACGCGGTCTGCCCGTATGTGAAGAAGGGCGGCACGCTGGTATACTCCACCTGCTCGGTGCTGAAGGACGAAAACGTGCGTCAGGCGGAGAAATTCCTCGCGCGTCACCCGGAATTTGAGCTGCTGCCGCTGCCGGAGACGATTCCGGCTTCCGTGCGGCAGTATGAAACGACCGGCTTGCAGCTCCTGCCGCAGCGCGACGGCATCGAGGGCTTCTATATGTGCCGGATGCGGAGGAAAAAGGCATGACCGAACTGACAGGCATGACGCCGCAGGAGCTGTCCGACTGGTGCAAGGCGCAGGGAATGCCCGCTTTTCGCGGCAAGCAGATTTTCCGCTGGATTCATCAGGGCGCGGATTTTGACGCGATGACGAATCTGCCGGCGGCGATGCGCGCGCAGCTGAAGGAAATCGCTGTGGCGCAGCCGGTCAGCATCATTGACGAGCGGAAAAGCCAGATTGACGATACGGTGAAATTCCTCTTTGGTTTGAAGGATGGCAACTGCGTCGAGGGTGTGCTGATGCACTACCACCACGGCTATACGCTGTGCATCTCGACGCAGGTCGGCTGCCGCATGGGGTGCAAGTTCTGCGCCAGCACGCTGGAAGGGTGCGTCCGCTCGCTGACGGCGGGGGAGATGCTGGGCGAAGTGCTGGCGGCGAACCGGTATCTGGACGGCAAAGACCGCGTCCACAACATCGTGCTGATGGGCAGCGGCGAACCGCTGGACAACTACGACAACGTCTGCCGATTCCTGCGCCTGCTGCGCGAGGAAGACGGCGTGAATATCGGCTTGCGCAATGTGAGCCTCTCCACCTGCGGGCTGGTGCCGAAGATGTACCAGTTCGCGGAGGAGAACCTGCCGGTCACGCTGTCGGTGTCGCTCCATGCGCCGAACGACGAGATTCGCCGCCAGACCATGCCCGTCGCCAACGCCTATCCGATGGACGAGCTGCTTGCCGCTTGCCGGAATTACATCGACAAGACCGGGCGGCGCGTCATTTTCGAGTACGCACTGGTGGGCGGCGTAAACTGCGAGGAAAAGCACGCGATTGAACTGGCGAGCCGGCTGCGCGGAATGCAGTGCCATGTCAACCTGATTCCGCTCAACGCCGTGGAAGAGCGCCACTTGAAGGGCGTGAACGAACAGACCGTGCAGCGCTTCCTGCACAAGCTGGAGGAACTGCACATTTCCGCGACCCGCCGCCGCGAAATGGGCGACGACATTGAGGGCGCGTGCGGCCAGCTGCGCCGCAAGACACTTACTACTCTACACGACCCGCAGGGAGAAGAAGCATGAGCCGCAAAATCCGTTTCAGCAAGGAGAGCCAGAGCTCGCTGAATGATTTCTTCGTTCACCGCAGTCCGGAACAGCCGAAATCCAAAGCGGAAGAGAATCTGCCCGCCGGGATTCTCAGCGCCTTCCGCACGGACGTGGGCAAAGTGCGCGCAAACAATCAGGATGCGCCTATTGTGTCGGAGAAGCTGCGCCTGTACGGGGTGGCGGACGGCATGGGCGGCCACAAGGGCGGCGAAGTAGCGTCCACCAGTGCGCGCGACGACCTGCTGCGGGAACTGGAAGGGAAAACGCCCTCGGTCGCGGCGCTCTCCGGCGCGATTGAGGAGGTCAACCGCCAAATCTACCATCAGCAGGAGCATGACGACGCACTGACCGGCATGGGGACGACGCTCTCCGTCCTCTGGATGAGCGACAATTTCGTATACATCGGTCATGTAGGGGACAGCCGTGTGTATCTGCTGCGCGACGGCGAGTTCAAGCAGATGACGCTTGACCACTCTCTGGTGGAGCAGCTGGTGCGCGAAGGCGTGCTGACGGAGGAAGAGGCGCAGAATCACCCGATGCGCAACATCATCACCCGCGCGATTGGCACGGATGAATCGGTGGAGGTGGACGTGGTGGTGGAGGAGCGCCGCAAGGGAGACCTGTGGCTTGCCTGCTCCGATGGTCTGCACGGCTTGGTGGATGACCGCCAAATGCGCGATGCGCTGCGCCAGTATGCGCCGGAAAAGGCGGCGGATGTGCTGCTCAAAGCCGCACTGGATGCGGGCGGACGCGACAACGTGACGCTCGTCATCGTGCATGACGGGGAGGAACCGGCATGAATGCGTTGATTCAGCCTGGCCGCATCCTCGCCGGCCGCTACCGCATTGATCAGCAGATCGGCGTGGGCGGCATGGCGGTGGTTTACCGCGCGACCGACCTCAATACACAGCATTTCGTCGCCGTCAAAGTTCTTAAACCGGAGTACAATCAGGATGCGGAGTATGTCGCGCGCTTTCAGCGGGAGGCGGAAGCCGCGTCGAAAATGACGCACCACAACATCGTCAACCTGCTGGATGTCGGCATGGATTCCAGCGGCAACCGCTACCTCATCATGGAGTACGTCGAGGGGCAGACGCTCAAGGACGTCATCCGCGAAAAAGGGCGGCTGAGCGAAACATCGGCAGTGCAGATTACCATCCGCATTCTCTCTGCGCTCCAGCACGCACATTCCAACGGCATCATCCACCGTGACATTAAGCCGCAGAATATCCTCATGCAGTCCGACGGCCATGTGAAGGTGGCGGATTTCGGCATCGCGCGCATGGCAAACAAGAATACGCTTGCTAAGGGCGATTCCGTCATGGGGTCGGTGCACTACTTCAGCCCCGAACAGGCATCGGGCAAGGAAGCAGGGGTCACGAGCGATATTTACAGCGTTGGCGTGACGCTCTACGAGATGCTCACCGGGCGTGTGCCGTTTGACAGCAATAACCCCGTCGCCATTGCGATGCAGCACATCCACAATACGCCTGTGCCGATTCAGCAGTACGCGCCGGAAACGTCGGACGCGGTGTGCCATGTCTGCATGAAGGCAATGGACAAAAATCCGGCGTACCGCTATCAGTCCGCGTGGGATATGGCGCGGGATCTTCGCCACGCCATCAGCGGGCAGGTGGGAGAGATGGAGCCGCGCATCGTTGACGGCAGGCTTCCGGGGGACGGCGAGAGCGGCGGAATGCAGCCTGCACGCCGCCAGCCCAGCAGACGCATGGTGCGCAAAAAGCACCCCGCCAGCTGGTGGGTGATTACACTGCTGATGTCACTGGTTGTCTGCTACGGGCTGTTCGTCGGCACGAAGGCGATTTACGAGCGCGTGGTCAACAGCGCAGTGGTTGACGAGTACCTTGGCATGGATGTCTCAGCGGCGCAGCGGCAGATTCAGCGCGCCGGACTGCGCCCGGAAATCATGGAAATCAATCACCCGACCATCAAGGCGGGTGAGGTCATCCTGCAAGCGCCACAGGAGGGGACGACCCTGCGCAAGAATGACGTGGTGGTGCTGACTGTCTCGAAGGGGCCATCCACCCAGACCGTGCCGAAAATTACGAATTTGACCGTCTCGGACGCAATTACGACGCTGTCTCCCTATGGGCTGACGCTGACGATTGTCGAATATGTGGTCAGCGCGACGGTTCCGGCGGGGCGCATCATCAGCCAAAGCCCGGAAGAAGGCAGCGTGTGCATGTCAGGCGACGCGGTGAGTGTGTCTGTGTCCGGCGGCATGGCGGTTGTGCCGAATGTGTACGGGCGGCATCTGGCGGATGCGCAGGAGCTGATTGCGGCATCGGGATTGTCGCTGAACCAGAACATCACCTTCTTGGAGACGGATGACACGACGATGCACGGGTTGGTTGCCCAGCAGTCGCCGTCGGGCGGCAGCGAGGTGATTGCCTCCGCGAAGGTGTCGCTGACGCTCTACCGCGTACCGTCGATGATGGCGCGGGCGAAGGTGCTTTTGTCCCTGCCGCAGACGGAAAGCATGATGCACGTCCGTGTGACGCTGGTGGAAAGCGGCGTGGAGTTCACGGCGTACGAGGGGGATTTCCCCGCCAACGCCAGCCGCGAGCCGGAGGTTGAGCTGTGCGGCAATGAGGCGGGCATGTACACCTACCGCGTCTATTGCGACGGCGAATTTGCCTATCAGCAGCAGGTGAATATGGAATGAGAGAATCAGAAATGACGCAGGAATTGCAGGCGGAATTGCATCAAGGCGTGCTTGTGCGCTTCTTCGGCGGCTTTTATGTCGCAGCGGACGCGGACGGGCAGGAGTACACGCTCCGCTGCCCGAAAAAATTCCGCCATCAGCGCCTGTCACCCCTTGTGGGGGATGCGGTGCGCTTTACGCCGGGTCAGGGCGAAGAGGAAGGCTGGCTGGTGGAAATTCTGCCGCGCAAGACCGAGTGCATCCGCCCGCCTGTGGCAAATGTGACGCTGCTGCTTGTGAGCATCTGCCCGTCGCCTGAACCGGATCTGCTGCTGGTAGATCGCCTGCTGGCGCGCGCGAAGAAGCAGGGCATGAAAACGGCGCTCATCGTCGGCAAATGCGACCTTGACGGCGGCAAACTGCTCGCCCAAATGCAGGAGGAGTATCGCGGGGCGGACTGCCCGGTGCTGGGTGTCAGCGCGCGGAACAAGGAAGGGCTGGATAGCGTTCGGGCGCTGATGCGCGGGGCGGACTGCTGCTGTCTGGCGGGGCAGAGCGGCGTGGGCAAATCGACGCTGCTGAACGCGCTGCTTGACTTGCAGCTGGAGACGGGTGAAATCAGCGAGAAAATCCAGCGTGGCAAGAACACGACGCGCTATGCGCAGCTGCTGATTCATGACGGCATCCGCGTGCTGGATACGGCGGGCTTCAGCTTGCTGGAAACAGAGAAGGGCATGGAGCCGGAAAAATTGCAGGAATTGTACCCGGAATTTCAGCCGTACATCGGGCAGTGTCGCTTCCAGCCCTGCCTGCATGACCGCGAACCCGGCTGTGCCGTCACGCAGGCGGTGCAGGCGGGGGAGATTGACGGGAATCGGGTCGAACGGTATCGGGAACTGCTGGCGGATGTCAGGCTGGCGTGGAAGAATCGGTATCAGTGACATAAAAGCAAACAAAATCACCCCGGCGTGTGACCAAAGCGGTTCACATGCCGGGGTGAGTTTCTATTCGATTAGCCGATGCCATCCCGCTCGAACTATTTCCATTTTGGAAACAGTTGCGGCAGGGGCGGAGCGCCTTTTGCGGAATTGCCCGTGGGTATTTCCATTTTGGAAACAACCACTCCCGCGCCGCTCACTTCCGCCTGAGTTTCGCCACAAAGAACCCCTCAAACCTTTCATCCGGTTTGACGCACACGACCCCATCTACCTTCGTCGGCAGCAGCGGCACGTCAGTCAAGAACGGGTGTTCAATCGGCACAACCTCACAGATGCCCATGCTCACTGCGCTCTGCACGATGTCCTCATTTTCCATTTGCAGCACCGAGCACGTCGAGTAGACCATTTCGTGCTTCTTCGGCAGCAGGGACAGCGCCTTTTGCAGCAGCACTTTCTGCGTTTTTGCGGTCTTTGCCAGCCAGTCCGCCGTCATCCGCCGCTGCGGCTCGCCGTCTTCAAGCAGCAGCGTGCCGCTTCCGGAACAGGGTGCGTCCAGCAGAATCTTGTCGAACTTGAACAGGCTGTCCAGCAGCCGCGCGTCCTGCCGCATGATGTTCACGGCGCGCGCACCCTGCCGCGTTAGGTTGAATTGCAGGCGGTCGGCGCGAATCGCGTTTTTCTCGCAGGCGGTGATGAGCGCCTTGCCGCCGGACAGCGCCGCCATCTGCGTCGTTTTGCCGCCGGGGGCAGCCGCCATGTCCAGCACGGTTTCGCCTGCTTTCGGCGCAAGCACCAGCGCTGGCAGCATCGAGGAAAGCGATTGCAGGTAAATTGCGCCCGCGTCGTAGCAGGGCAGGGCGCGCAGCTGCTCTTCGTTGCCGTCCGGCAGCAGGAACGCATCGTCATACCACGCAATCGGCTCGACTGCAATGCCAGCATCCGCGATTTCGCGTAGAACCGCCTCCCGGTCGCCTTTGAGCGGATTGACGCGGAACGTCGTGCGCTTGCGGACATAGCCCGCTTCAATCTCCCGCGCAAGCTCCGCGCCGTATTGTGCTTCCAGCCGCTCATGCAGCAGCGGCGGTACTTCGGGTATCATAGGCTTCTCCTTTGCCGTCAGGACACCGGACGTTCCCGGCTCATGCGGCGCTTGTCTTTGATGGGCGCGAACAGCGGCTTTTTGCCGTGCTTTTTCGCTTTGCTTTTTTTCATGCGGATGCACCTCCTGCGGATAGCTTATCCGCATTTTGCAGCCGTCATTCAACGCATTTGGTGGATTTTCGCGATGTCCTCGGCGGGATTTGCGCTCTTAAACAGCGCCGTGCCCATGACCGCAGCGTCCAGCCCGCACTCGTGCAGCAGGGGCAGATTGCTAAGCGACACGCCGCCGTCCACCTCGGTCAGCCCGGTGTAGCCGATGGCGCGGAGCTGGCGGAGTTTGTCCAGCACGAAGGGGTTGAATTTCTGCCCGCCAAAGCCGGGCTCGACCGACATCAGCAGCACCATGTCGCACAGGGGCAGCAGGGGGATGATAGCGTCCACCGGCGTGTTTGGCTTGATGGATACCGCCGTCTTGACGCCCTGCGCGCGGATAAAGCGGAGGATTTCGGCGCAGTCGGCGGCGATTTCCTCATGAATCGTGATGGAGGACGCGCCTGCCCGGCAGAAGGCTTCGACGTATTTTTCGGGCTGGTCGAGCATGAGGTGCACATCCAGCGGGATGGTGAAGCGCTCATGGAGCGCTCTCACAACGCTGGGGCTGAAGCTGAGGTTCGGCACGAAATGCCCGTCCATGACATCTACATGAATCCAGTCTGCGCCCGCGGCAATCATGCGGGCAGCGGCGGATTCGAGGTTGAGAACATCGGCAGCGAGGATGGAAGGGGATACAATCATGGCTTGAACCTCCGAGTAGTCGATTGGATTCAGTTCATCATGCAAAATGCGCATCCTTGAGTATCTTTAGCGCCGCGGGGGCAATCGGGTCAGGAACCGCGGCAGGGCGGGCGAGGAAGTAACCTTGCAGCAAATCAACGCCTAAGCGCAGGACAGTGCGCAGTTCGGCTTCGTTTTCAATGCCCTCCGCGACGACCTGCATCTGGCGCGCATGGGCGTAGGTGACAACGTCCGTGACGACCTGCTGCTTGTCGATGTTGGAGTCAATGCCGCGGATGATGGCAATATCCACCTTGATGTAGTGCGGAGCGAGCAGAAGCAGGTTGTTGCTGTTGCTGTACCCGCTGCCGTAATCATCCAGCGCAAAGACCGCGGTTCCGCCCAGCTGACGGCGCTTGATGGCAAGCACCTCCGGCATCGTTTCTTCTTCCTCGGTAATCTCGATGACCATTTTCTTCAGCATGGGGGCAAACTGACGGCGAAAATCCGCAAAATCAGCATCTGTCAGCGAAACGTTTGCAATGGAGTTGATGAACAGCTTCGCGTCGGGGGAGAGCTTGCCGCACGAGACAAGGCGCTCGAACGTCTGCGTGCCCTTGAAGAGGGTCAAATGCTCAATGTCGTACAGCCGATTCTCCTCGTGCGCCAGCTTCATGATGGTTTCGGGGGAACGCAGCAGCGGCATGTTGACGCGCATCAGTGCCTCGTAAGCCACCACATGCCCGTCACGCGCGGAGAACAGCGGCTGGAAGTGATAGAACACGCTGCTGTTCTCCAACAGCGCGGAGAACTCCTGCCGCAACTGCGCGTAGTAGGCTTCGCGGTTGTATGCACCAATGTCAAATTCGCGGATTTCGCCCTTGCGCTGCCGCTTCACCTGATAGAGCGCAAAGTCGGCATAGCGTTTGAGGGTCGCGAAATCGCGGCTGTCATCCGGATACCACGCCACGCCGCCGGAAATGGCAATGTGCATCGTGTCGCCGGAAGGCAGCACGGCGGTGTAGGTGGACATGGCTTCCTGCAGGTGCGTCAAATCCGCCCGGAGCGCGTCGCGGGATTCATAGCCGTGCAGCAGGACAACAAATTCGTCGCCCGAAAGCCGCGAACAGACCGCGTTCGCCGGGATATTCTCTGCAAGGCATTGCCCGGTCAGGCGGATGTAGCGGTCACCACAGTCGTGTCCGTAGGTGTCGTTGATGCGCTTCAGGTCGTCCAAATCGGTCATCAGCAGCGCAGCATGGCGCATCTTGTCTGGGTGCGCGAACATCTCCTGTACCTTCCGCATGAACGAGAAGCGGTTGTACAGCCCGGTCAGTACGTCGTAGTCGCGCTCGTGCTCAATGCGGCGGCGCTCCTGCATGGAGGTCGTTACATCCTCCACCAGACCGACCTGCGTCCCGCGTTCTTCGCCGGAACGCAGGAGGATGTAGCGCACCGTGCCGCCCGAAGCGGGCAGGGCGTACACTTCGCCGCCGTATGCGCGGGTTACGTACTCGTGCGTCTGCTTCCAGCCGTTCAGGATGGCATCGAACCAATCCTTGTCCAGCGAATCCGGCGGTACGTCCGGCAGCGCCAAGAGGGAGAAGAAATTGTCCGTCACATACACGGTATCCACATCAGGCCGCTTCTCAAAGCCGCCGATTTCCACGCTCGCCAATTCCATAATGCGCTGGAATTTGACTGACGTGTCCAAAATCTCCTGTGAACGCTGGGTGAAGGCAGCGGAGAATTGGTCAAGCTCACAGATGCCCGTCGGGGAGAGCGTCGGCACTTGATACCGCTGATTCTGTGACGCGCTGATCTGCTTGGACAGGCGCGTAATCGGTTGTGCCAAACGCCGACTGACGATGAAGGAAGCAAAAACACCTGCCAGCAGTGTCAGTACGATGATAATCACCAGCATTTGCCGAACGCTGCCGGAAAAGCTGTACAGCTGCTTGACGGGCACAAGCCCAATCAGCAGCCAGTGCTCACCGGAGAACGGCGCGTTTCGGCTGTACAGCGCCAGCGGCTGTTCGCTGGCAAAGTAGCGTGTGCCGTCAATTGTCAGAAAGCCCTCACCGGATGCATCCTTTTGCAGTACCAGCGTGTTTCCCGCCTGAATTGCTGTGTCGGGCGAAGAGCAGACGGCGATTTGCAGCGTCAGCGTATCCGCGGACAGGTCGTCCGTCGTCGAGCAGAGCAGGTAGCTGCCGCTTCCCTCGTTCTGCAATTCATTGGTGGGCAGCTTGCCGCGCAGGTAGGGGTCTGACAAAAGCCCGATGCCGACCACGCCATACACCGTGCCATCGGAAAGTATCAGCGGCTGGGAGTAGGAAAACACGCTGCGTGGGTCATCAGGGAGGCAGAATGGAAAGCGCGTCCAGTGACCATAATCATCCGCCGAAAGCAGGGTGTCAGCGTTCCGCGCGGTTTGATAGGGAAGCTAGAGAAAGTCTGATGCTTCGCGCTGATATTCAAAGGCAGGCTGCCAAGCGCTGGCGGTGTAAAGCCCTGTGGATTGCACAAGCGTTGCCGGGGCAAACTCCAGCGAAAGGTCAGCATTGCGGTCGGAATATGGACCATCCGGGTCGAGGTCGCGCACATAAATACCGGGGAAGCGCGTCCCGTCCACGCAGTCATCCAAATCACGGCTGCAGAGAATAACATAGATGCCGCTGAGTTTTTTTGCGCGCATTTCAAACACCAGCTCCGACGAAATGGCGCGCAGAAGCGGCTCGGATGCGGCACTGCCGGAATCCAGCGTATCCAGCGAAATCGTACCGTCCGCCAAGAGCGCTTCGGTCTGACTGTTGATGTAGGTGGACAGCGCGGTCAGCTCCTGCGAAGAAACCAGAAAATTCTGCAAATATCCGCTGCGATTTTCCACCTGTTCGCACAGAACTTCCTCCGCATTGTCATCCAGCTGCGACGGCACTTGCCCGACGACAATTGTGCCGATGAGCAGGGTCAATTCAATCACCAGCACGAGCAGCAGAGAAAAGAAGATGGTGAAAAAGACAGAATGCATTTTGCGGCTCTGCGGCGCGGGAACCATGACACTTTCACCTCCTTTTTAGAGTGTGTTTCTAAATTCGCCCGGCAGCATTTTCGGCATCTTTTCTTGCACTTCTGCGTCTTCAAACCTCGATTTACCGCCAGTAAACCTTCGGTTTTCATCCTTGAATTGCAAGAAAATCTGCTCGAAACTGCACCGGTCTCATTTTAGAAACACACGCTAACGGCAATCAGGGCGATTTGATTATTCGTAGGCCTGCAGCTTCGTCAGCGTCTCCTGATACCAGCTGTCAAAGCATTCATCCGTGAGAAAATCCGCTTCAGCTTCCTCGGCGCTCATCCCCGCGGCGATTCGCTCGACGACGCTGGCACGGTCTGCCGCGGCTTTGTCGCTCAATGCGTATTCCAGCACTTTGCGCGCCGCTTGACAGCCCTCAAACGCCAGTGGTGTGTACAGGCGATTCTCATTGATCGTCGCGACCGCGCCCGTCAGCACCTGCTCGACGACGGGGGAGAGCGTCAGTCCGGTGGCCTTGATGGTATCTATGTTGTTTGCCGCCTTTGTCACCGGCATGTAGCCCGAACCGACGGAGAAGCTGATGTCGTTTTCCGGCAGGGTGAACCACTTGAGGAACTCCACGCTTGCGCGCACTTTCGCTTCATCGGCCGCCGTGACGACCATGCCGGCGCCCTGCTGGACAGCAAACGATTCGCCATCCGCAAACTTCGGGCAGGGGAGCACTTTCAGCGTGATGTCATGGCTCTCGGTGTCGCTGGTTATGACACGGGAGGGGAAGAACGTGCCGCTGGAGGATGAACCGACGTAGCACAGCAGGTTGCCCGTCTTGATATCGTCGCTGCGGAAGCGCCCGGCAGCGCTGAAATAGCCCTTGATGAACGGAACGTAGTAGCTGTCCCAGAGCTTGCGGATGATATCGCGGTCGAAATGCAGCGTAAGACGCCCATCGCCATCCACCTCGAAGATGGTGCAGCCCAGCTCCTGCGCGCCGATGAGCAGATAATTCGCCATTGCATCGCGCCCGAAGAGGGCCTTGCCGTCATCAGGCGTGGCGGTCTGCGCGTCTGTCCAGTTGTAGTAGCGCTCGGCGACGGCAAGCAGACCCTCGATGGTGAGCATCTCGCTTTCCTGCGTGCCGGTCGCCTCGGCGAAAGGCTGCCAGTCCGTTTCATTCAGGAAAAGCAGTTCGGTAGACTTGGCAACCGGGAAGATTTTGATGCTCCCAGTCTGCCCGAAGTCGCCTTCGGTGAGATAATTATCGACATATGCGGCGCGTTCGTCTGCTGTCAGATAGCTGCTGACATCAACGACCAGCCCCAGCTTGTCCAGTGCGTAGGCGGTGTCGGCGTAGGCGGAGAAGATGTTCGGCATCGCTGCCGCGCCGACTTTTCCCTTGGCGGACTGCATGACGCTGGCTTCCAGCTCGTTCACGCTGCCTTGGCTGTACGCCTCAACAATGATGCCCTTTTCCTTGCCAACCGTTTCGTTGAAGGCTTTGACGAGCGTATTGAAACTCTCCAGCAATGTACCGTTGTAGTATGTCCAGACCGTAATGCTGATGGGCTGCGGTGCAGCGTTATTCGATGAACATCCCGTGCAGAGCAGCAGGACGATGATGCAGAGCAAAGCCAACAGGTATTTCAAATTCTTTTTCATCATGTGAAAAACTCCTCTCGCCGGCGAATTCCGACGGGAATCAGTATAGCGCGTTTTCGCAGGAAATGCAAGGCTTTGCACGTCTAAGCGAGCGGATTTTCGGAAAAACTTACATTATAGATGAAAAAAAGATAAATGAAAAATACGCCGGAGGAAAGTCCTTCGGCGCAGGGCAATTGCATCAACCCTTTATTCTACTGATGAGACGCTCCGTGACGATCCGCATGTCCTCCGTCGTGCCAATCGTTACGCGCAGATACGACCGCAGGAGCGGCGTGCTAAAGTGGCGGACAAGGATGCCGTCGTCGCGCAGAAGCTGCTGAATCGGCGCGGCGTCATTTTCCGATGCCTTAACGAAGAGGAAGTTTGTGCGGCTCTTGAGGACGGGAATGCCCGCGTCCGCTAATGCTTGGCGGCAGATATCGCGGTCATGGCTGATGGTGGCGACGATGCGCGCAGTGTATGCCGTATCCAGCTCGGCTTCGCGCGCAGCGGCTTGTGCCAGGCGGTCAACCGGGTAGCTGTTGAAGCTGTCGCGGATGCGCCTCATGGCAGCCATCAAGCGCGGATGCCCCAGCGCATAGCCGACGCGCATTCCCGCCAGAGCGTGACTCTTGCTGAACGTGCGGGTAATTATTACGTTGTCAAATTCGCGCAGGAGCGGTACGGCGACTTCCTCCGCGAATGCCGCGTACGCCTCGTCAATCAGCAGCACTTCGCCGCAGTCGCGCGTGTACGCCGCCAAATCTCGCAGCACATCCAGCGGGAGCGCTATGCCGGTCGGGCCGTTCGGGTTCGCCAAGGCAATGGGGCAGGCAAGGCGCAGACCATCCACATCCACCGAAAAATCGGGCTTCATCGGCACAGATGCGACTTTTGCGCCGTACAAATTCGCATAAACCGGGTAAAACGAGTACGTCACCGCCGGAATGGCGACGGTTTTGCCCGCGAAAAACGCCGCAAACGCAAACGCCAGCACTTCGTCTGAGCCGTTGCCGCAGAACACCCAGTCCGCCGGAACCCCCTCGACGGCACTGATGGCTTCGCGCAGGGCAGTCGCATCCATGTCCGGGTACAGGCGCAGGGACGCGGCATCGAACGAGCGCAGCACCTCAGCCACGCGCGGCGACGGCGGATACGGATTCTCGTTCGTGTTGAGCTTGATAAACTTGCGGTTTTTCGGCTGCTCACCTGCAACGTAGGGAGTCAGGCGCAGCGCTAATTCGCTCTCATACATACTCATGTCCTCCTGACCGGCACGCCCTCGCGCGCCAGATATTCCTTCAAGTCGCTGATTTTCAGGATGCCGAAGTGGAACAGCGTCGCGGCGAGGGCGGCATCAGCGTGCCCGACGGTCAACGCGTCACGGAAGTGCTCCATCTTGCCCGCGCCGCCGCTGGCAATGATGGGGATGTTCACCCGGGCAGCCACCGCGTCCAGCATTTCAAGGTCGAAGCCGTTGCGCACGCCGTCGGTGTCGATGCTGTTCAGGCATATTTCGCCCGCGCCGTGGGCGGCGCACCAGCTGATCCAGTCCAGCGCATCCCGGCCGGTATCCTCGCGCCCGCCCTTGGCGAACACCCGGAACTGTCCGTTCACACGCTTCACATCTGCGGAAAGCACCACGCACTGGTCGCCGTAGCGCTGCGCGGCGGCGGGGATCAGCCCGGGGTCTTTCAGCGCGCCGGAGTTGACGCTTACCTTATCCGCGCCGCATTTCAGCACCCGGTCAAAATCCTCCAGCGTGTTGATGCCGCCGCCCACGGTCAGGGGGATAAAAATCTCTCCCGCCACCCGGGTCAGGATATCGGTGAAGAGGGCGCGTCCCTCAAAGCTGGCGGTGATATCGTAAAACACCAGCTCGTCCGCCCCGGCGGCGTTGTACAGCCGTGCCATCTCCACCGGGTCGGCCACGTCCCTGATGCCCTCAAAGTTTGTGCCCTTGACCACCCGGCCGTCGCGCACGTCCAGACAGGGGATGATGCGTTTGGTTATCATAAAGCTCCCTCTTTCTCAGTCCTGCACCAGCTGCACGCAGCGGGCAAGGTCCAGC
>OHOO01000221.1_pt1 | contig 15198 bp, 14 predicted proteins | sample 1569891 | NCBI WGS metagenome assembly OHOO01 (sample SAMEA3879600, study PRJEB24766) | human gut metagenome | biome: human-associated habitat; feature: feces | place: USA | collected 1985/1987
ATATTGTTCCATTCGGGCCACTACAAACAGCCGCTCCCGGCTTATATAATTCTTTATCTTCATTAGGATAAACTAATACTCTACCGCATACCGCAATAGGAGTTTTTGCTTTTTCAGTTTCTCCAATAGAAAAACCAAATGTATCTGAGATAATATTAGCTCCTAACTATAAACGTTTAGTTGATAATTCTAAATCTCCGAAACCAGTTTCAATTATACAACGACCTGGCTCTTTAATATAAGATTCTCTATACTCAGCATAATCATTAAATACTGCGCCGCGTACTTTGCTACCTGTAATAATGCCGGAAGCTACTATATTACCCTTCTCTGTAGATGAATATTTAGCTGGATCTTTATAAGAACCTACTGTAAGACTCCCAAGTGTTGAAATTACTTGTCTGGAATATACTGATTTTAAACCATTGATTTCACCAGCGGTGACTTTTTTATCTTTGGGTAAATCTAAATTACCGGCACTAAATCCTTTGATACATATCGCTTTTGGATCTGAATAGTCTTCATTAGTAATTAAAATAAATGTTCCATTATCATTTACAAATCCAGCTTTTAAATTTTTATCAGCGGGGATATCTTCATTACTTCTATAAAAATTTAATAAATTACCAGCCTAAATGTAAATTTTATTTTTTCCTTCTGGAGAAGATGTATCCCAAATACAAATACATCCAGGATATTTTTTCTTTTCTTCGGAGGTTCCTTTTTCTTTTACAGAATAAAATTTTAAAGCATTTTGAATTTGAATATGCTATTTATCATCTGTTGGTGCTAGAATAATTCCAGTGCCAGTACCAGCGATAGGATAACTTTTAGTCATCCGCATTAATAAATTTAATGCATCATCTTGTAAAATTACTGTATTTTTATATGGAGATTTATATTCTGCCATAATATTTCTCCTTTCACACTTTATATATCTATTTATTATCAAAAATTATAATAAATCATTATTTATATTTACCCAAAAAAATAAAGAGAAGACTAATTTCAAGTCTTCCCTTTATTTTTATTTTATTAAAAATTATCAATCCACTCTAAAGCAAATGTACCTTTCTAATGTGCTTGTTCTAAATCATGAATTGCCTAAATAAATGCTTTATCAAAAACAAATTCTTCTTGAGAAATATTATCTAAATCCCAATTCTGACCTTGTTCTACAATTGCTTCAGCCACTAATGTATTTAATTCATACATTAAATGGCCTGCAGCGTTAAGACTAAAGAATTTAATAGCAAATTTTACAGTACCAGCATATTTAGTAGCGGCATTTTGAATCACCCATGGCATAATAATTTTTTGATTTACATTATCAGTAGTGATATCCATATAAGGCACTACATAATAATAGGCTTCACCTTTTGCATTTTGGAATTGAATAATGCAACAAGTATTAGATAAATCCATGCCATCAAAATATCGATCAAATGTAAAGTATAAAGTCTCAGCCGAATGATCCTGAGAGACGATAATGAAGGATTTAGGCACTTTTATTTTACGTTCATTTAAATCGATAGGGATTAACTCTTCTTTAGGCGGAGTTGGAAGGAGAATGGCTTTGGAAGTTCGCATCTATTTGTCAATTGACCAAAGCTTATTCTCATAATCTTGATAATTAGTAATCATGATTATTCATTCTCCTTTCTCCTAATTTATCACTTAATATTAATATAGAATGCATCACTATTTAGTGAATAAGCACTTCCATTATATTTATTAGTTACACGAATAAAATAATTACCTTCTTGATTACCAACCATTGAAGAGGTAATTGTAGTATGCTTTCCACCTTCAATATTAGAAGATTCCAATTCACAAACAGGAATAGGATTAGTATCATCACTTTCTTCATTAGGTAATTGATATAGAGCACAAACTACTTTATCGCTATATACTTTTTCATTAGTGGGTGTTAAAACATATTTAACATCAAATGATTTTTGAGTATACTTATCTGTAACTCCATCAGTAGATGCATTTAAATTAATCCAATATTGTCCACCTTGCTTGCTTAAACCTAAAATAATACTATTCTCTTCAATCTTAGAAGCTAAAGGAGAAACAATATATTCTTTAGATTTAGTTTCATCTAAAGTAGTTTGATTATTTAAAAATGTTTTAACTCCAATAATATATTTGCCTTCTTCTCTAACAGCAAAGCTATTATTTTGAGTAGAACGAATCCACTTTGAAGTATTAACAGGAGTTTTATTCCCATCTTTATACCAAGCATATTGAACTAAAGCCTTAGGTTCAACTCCTGCAGCAGGAGCCTCATAAGCATCTTTATTATCATATCCAGAAGCAGTAGCAGTCAAAATAACTTCATTGCCAGTTAAAAATGCCACAGAATCAGCTACAGATAAATCAATATCATAACCTTCATCTTTTAAATCACTATTATTAGAAGTAATTGTAATTTCAGCAGGAGCATCGGGCTCAGGACAAATTACCACTGGAGTATGCTCAAGAACGCCTTGACCAATTTTCTTATTTTCTTTATCAAAAATAATTCCTTGAGCTTGAATATAATATTCACCAACGCCATTTACTTCAATAGTAGCATAACGGGCATATAATTCACTCTTATTTGGAATAGCAATCTCTAAATCATTCCAAGTTCTAATATCTTCACTAGAAGCGATATTATAAACACTGCCTTCTTTTATGTAATAAGTACCAGCAGGATCTAAAGGAATACGTTTATCATTTTCGTCTTTTTTAGAAACTAAAACATATTCATCTACAGGATCATCTTCTCCAGCAGGAGTAGAATACTTAATATCGGCGGCACCGGCTTGAGCACGAGCATATAATTTTACAGGTACAGAAGATAATTTTTGAGAGTTGCCACTATCTACCGCATTACCTGCTAAATTTATAGTCTATAAAGCTACTGTGGCACCAGGGTCAGTAACCAAGCCATTGGTAAGCCATTTTAAATCCTCAACTTTAGCTTCGCCTTCACCGAAACTGCTATTTTGAAGCATATTTAAAATATCATCATTAACATTAATAACTGTGGGATTAATTAAAACCAATCCCTCTTTAATATTAATTGTTGAGACTAAAGTATTTAAACTATAGCTAGTAATATTATCACGTTCAGTATAAAATTCAACTGCGAAACTTAAAGTACCGCTTTTGCCAGTTAAATCTTTAGCTACAGGCCAACCAAAAACAATTTTTCCAGGTTCAGCATCAACGCTCTTAGAGAAATTGACAGATTGGCCAGAAATGTCGCCAATTTTCCAATTGATACGAATATTACAATTGTTTAAATCCATATAATCAAAATATCTATCAATACTAAAGAAAACAGTTTCAGCTAAATGATCTCCTTGAACTGATAAACCATTAGCAGTAAAATCAGAAGGAATTGTAATTTTGCGGCTATTAGCATCAATTTCAAATAAAGGCTCATCCAAAGGAAGTCTTAAAAACTTTTTATCTAACTCACCAATTTCTTGTATATATCCAAAAAAGCTCTCAAGGTTATCAATTTGAATTTTACCATTACTAGCTTTGTCAATATCTTCATACAGTTTTTGATAAGCTAATCTAACAGAGTCTTTATACTTTGTAATCATAGACTAGAAAACCTTCCTTTCTAAAATAATTTTCCCTTATAGAGAGAAGAGAATTAATCTCTTCTCTCTATTTTTCAAAAAAGTTATATATTAGATAATTGGAACTACCCAATCAAACTTCTTTCCATTGATTTAATTCTTCTTCTGGAATAATTACATTTTGAACAAAATCTTTCCCATTTTTAGTAAGACGTTTGTCGTGGTCAGCAATTAAACGAAGTTTTCTAATGTAATATATATCTTCAAGATGCACGGGAGAAAGAATTGTTCCGTTTGTGCCTAAATATTCATACATCACAATTTTAGTCATTTTCTTTTCTCCTTTTTAAATTAATGAATAATTGTCAGTGCTCCATCAGGAATATCAGTAAATTTCTGAAGAGCAATACTTTCATCAAGATCAGTATACCATTCGATAGAATTTATCTATACAGGGCTTACACTAAAATAACCTTGAATAGCTTCATTTTGCATATTAGCATTTGTAAGTTTTGATTTACTATCAGATGTACCAATAATAATTTCATTAATACCAGAACTTCTTGCACTATTATAGTCACTCATACTACTAAATACAATACTCGCGCTACCCATTTTTTGAACTTCTGGCCCAATAATAAGAGTAGTTAAGCTAGGAGCCCAAGCATTTTTAATAGCATCAGTTTGAATTTCTGCGATAGTACCACTTAAATTACTATTTGTTAAAGAAGGAGTATTAACCGTTCCACTAGAGCCTATACCTTTAAAACTATAAGCTTTTAATATTCTTAATCCTTCTGGGAATTCAACCCACACTAATTGGTTAGAACTATCAAACGTACCTTTACTAAAATAACGTAGATTACATTTAGTCTATCCATTTTCTTCAAATTTTTGGAAGAATACATGAGTTAAATTTTCACCATAACAAACAGGAACAAGAACTGAATCATAACCATTAAGTATACCTTCAGTTTTTCCTACAGGATTAGTTAATCGTTTAACATCTTCTAAAGTAGAACACCATAAATCACCAGGAGTGCCAAATGTGGCATCAATACCTATTACACGTTTTTCTACATCATCAACTGTGAAAAATGCTGGTACTGTTAGTTTTCCTTTAACTTTTTTATTTAAAGCTAAAACGATACCATTATCTAGACTCCAACGAGGATCTAAATTATCTATATACCGTGAAGAAGTGTCTTGAGTTGAAGGAGTGAAATACTCAGGATGAATATCTTCATATACATTAATAGGATTATTATCAAATACTGCATAAAATGTAGTGTCTTCAGTAATCATATACTCTTCTAATTTCATAGCAGAGGAAGCAGTTGCAGAACGATTATAACCTAAGAATTTATAAGTCTACTCTAATGGTAAATCGCTATCATCTTTCCAAGGAATAATAGTAGACATTACAGCATAATTACCATGAGGAATTTTTTTCTCTTCGATTAATGTATTATCTTTATAATAATATTTAACACTCCATTTGTGGATAGGACAAATAGCATAGAATGTATAAGTGTAAATATTATTATCAAGAGTTTGTTCACTCCATTTATTAATACTTTTATCAATATTAATAAGAATATCAGCACTAGCAGAATTAGTTAATGCCCAACCATAGAAATCATGATTTGGCTTTTTCTCACTAACATCGCCAAATGCATCAATAGGATCTGCAAACCAAGTTTCGCCTTCTTTTAAGGTCATAGAACCAATTAATTGATAACGACTATCATTACCTTCATCTTCATCCATAATTACAAATCTAGCAGTATATCCCTGTTCTACATTTGCACAGAAGATTGTTAAATCAGGATAAGCAACTTGAATAGTATTACGCAATTCAGATTCTTTAATAACTTCTGTATTATTAATATAAATAATACCAGAGATATCAGGAATGTTTTTACTAGAATTTTTAATCCATTTCTTATCACTAATAAATTCTTTAAACATAGCTAAATCAGTAATTTGATTTATTTTATCTTCTGGGATTGTTTCATCCTTACGATAAATTTCACCATTTTCAACTTTAATAGTCCATGTATCAAAATTAGTATAAGTGTAAGGTTCTAGTCCATAATGACCATTATCTACATAATAAGTAGTAGATGGATTGCGTTCATCATCAACAGTCATCTAAACATATGGACACCAATTAACATCGGTCATAGAAATTTGAGAAGTATTAGTCTATTGACTACGAATAGCATAATATTGTTTTAATAGTTTATAACTATCATAGCCTAAGCCACCACCAGCAATATTTAAAGAAGCAATTACTGTATCACCCTTATCTCCAGTTGAGGTTTTATCAAAGAAACCTTGGAGATATAAACCAGGATTAGCATGTAAATTACCTTCATCATCACGGGTAGGGTTCTAATATTCATCTTCAGTAATTATATTCTTTAACAAGTTAGCTTCAATTAATTCAAGATTTGTAATACTAGTAGGTAAATATACAGTATTTAATGCGACGCCTTTAGCAAACTAGACGTTAATTAAATTAGAACCAGTAGCACGGAAATTCTCTAATTTTTCACAGCTAGTTAAATCTAATATAGGAGAAGCAGCATTAAACTGAATATTACTCATATTTACTTCTTTTAATAAAGGCATACCTTTACTATCAGAAGAACTGGCAGGAATACTGAATTGGTTAACATTATCATTATGCCAGCGCTCTCCATTTACATCCAAACCATCATATCCTAATTTCAAACTAGTTAATTTAGTAGCATCACCAGAAATTTCAAACTCTTGCCAATATAGATTACTCATATCGCCAAGGTCTTTCATTTGGTCAATGCCATAAACATATAGTAATTGTTCAGGATAATTTTCACTCTTACGGACACCATTTTCAATAGAGTCAATATTAAATCTTAATGCATGAACACCATCATATTTACGAGAAGGATAGGCTTCATTATCATCACCAAGAGTAACATAAGAAGAATGGGCTGGAGTTAATGTCATCCAATATTCAGCATCAAATAAATGATTTTTAGTTAAAGTGCTTTCATCCTTGAAATAAGGATCGCTAGCAGTTTCAATCCATTTATCTGAAGTCTTATTTTTATTGTTCGCGGCTACACGACCACGAATGCGGTTCGCACCACCACGTTGATAGTTACCTTCATTTAACCAAGAGTCAATATACTCTAAACGGTTAGATAAAAATTGTTGACGAGATAGACTTCTATTTCCTTGTAAAGCATAGAAATAAGTACCATTAGTATCAACAGTATATACACCAGTTGTATCACTGCTAATATGTCCAGTAGTACCATCTAAGTAAGAAGCATCATTTGTAATAGTGATATATTTATAATATTCATCTAAGTTAACTGCTACCAATGGACGAGTGCCCAAGTCAGCTAAATTATTTGTTGTATTATAATCAGTTAAATAATATGATTCAATACGATCAACAGTTTTTAAAGGTGGCTGTTTTAAATTAGAACCAAATACACTGGTAGTAATACCACGTAAATGTCTATACTTAGGAATAATTAAGCCAGTTTTAAAATATTTATAGAAGTTATTCCATAAAACACTATCAGAAGTAGAATAGTTACCATCTTCAGTAGCATCAACATTATATTCAAATGAAGGAATACCAGTATTATTAATACCTAATTGAGTATCAATATCATAAAAAAGTGGATACCAAATATAATCTCCACCTTCTTTTTGAGGACCCCAAGAAGCCATCATGCAGTTTTTACCACGAGAGTCATAACATTCAAAAATTTCTGTCATAACAAAATAAGTAGCCATATATTCTTTATTGAAGTGGTCACTTAATTCATAAGTAAATTTATCACCACGATACTCTTGAGTATCATATTTATAAGAACGATCACCATAAATAATAGTGGTTCCAATATAATATTTATTCGGCTCATAAGTTTCAGCAGTCACAGTAGCTTTAGTTACTGCTTTACCGCATTTAGCATTTCCATCATAGTTATAATATGTTTTACTTGCATCAAATGCTTCATCTTTACATAAAACAACTAATCTATCAGCCTTTGTGTCTAGCTCTTCATCACTATAAGACTCCAAAGTATAATAACGCTTATCAGGATTGAATGTATCAGTACTATAACAAGGAACATAAGTAATATTATTATTTTTATCAACTTCACCAGTATATAATTTAGTTTTAATAGCACTAAATAATACTGTTCCAACATAAGCAACGATATATTCATGACTATTTTCTTGATTGGGATTATAATCAGGATTCTTTTTATAATAAGTAGTGCCTTCTATATATTCTTTAGCTAAGGTATAAATCTATTCAGAAGTTGATGGATTAGTTGTCATAATATAATGTTTATTACTATCAAATAATTCTTTACCAACATCACAGATTTTATAAGTACCATTTGATACAACTTTTTCAGTACAAGTACTCCAAACCCAAGCTACGGCACGTTCCCAATTAGAATAATCTTTCAATAAATGTTGAGCGCGATTTTCTTGATTTAATGTAATATCATCCTTAGAGAATGTTAATGTTGGGTCTTTCTTACATTCTCCATCAGGAGCCATAATATAATCAAGGAGATCCTCATCATTATGATAACGATATTCAAATGAGTCTGCTACCACAGGGGCAGATTGAACAGCATTCAATACACGAGAGCCATCAGCATTAAATACATCAAATTTCAAATCTTTACGGTCTTGTGGATCGCGATATGAGCAGAAGGTACGACTATTATTTTCAAACTCCCAACATTCTGCTACTTTAGGCATACTCTTAGTACCATCGCCTATGAATTTAGCTTTTGGGTCTTTGCCAGTAGTATTATCAAGAGCGAATCCATATACTTCGTCAGAACCTTTATCTAAAAGCATGTTATATATACCAATAAATTGATAGATAGGTTCTGTGCTACCATCAACTGGTTTCTTTTTGTGGAACGCAAGTACACGGAAACCTCGTACAGAAGTACGATAATCATCAGTATTTTTAACCTTAAAATCACTATATCCAGGTTTCATAATATACCATTTATTATATTTAGGATTACTTGAATCAGCTACTTTTAATTTTGAATAAACAGTTGGATTTTCAGCCATTAATTTTTGATATAAGGCATATGGGCCCAAATCAAAATCTTCTTTGCTAGTAATCACAATATTATCTTCTAAGACTGTATTACTTGCTGTTTTTGGATTGCCTTTATGATTATAATAAGTATAAGTAGCATCAGGGATATATTCAGTTGTTTCAGTCTCAACAGTTTTATCAGGATCTAAAACCTAAAATGCTTTTGCGCTATTATAATCATCTAACGGATGTTTAGAATAAGCATTTTTAACCATATTCGCAAATCCCATATTATAAGTTCCAGAAGACTCCATATAGTCAATCTTCATAGTAAATTTAGTAGTACCGCAAGTATAGTTATTAAAATACCAATATTTTTGACGAGTTTTTTCATCGCCACGTTTTACATAAGCAGTATTTTCAATATAGAAAGTATTAGGTTTATAAGGATTAGTTTCGCTAAATGTAACTTCCTTTTCACCATTTTCATCTTCATAATATTTAATTTTTAATTGACCAGTAGCAGAATCAACTAGAGGTCCCAATGTTGTACTTAAAATATAAGGCTTCTGAGTAGAACCTAATACATCAGCATTATACTATTCTCTGAATGGACCGCGATTTAAGAAGATATTAACGCGCTTTTCGCCATCAACCGCATCGTTATTTTTAGTTTTAACTTTATAATTTCTACGAGGATAGAATTCAGATGAAGTTCCTTGAACGCTCATTGATGCGCTATCACTAATAAATGAAGGACAATGATATTTATAATAAGTTTCAACAGCTTTTTGCTTTTCAGCCGCTGTCGCGCCATCACCAAATAATTTATCAGCTTTAGCTAATTCTTCTAATTTACCTTTATTATAATACATTTCAAGTGGAGTATTAACAAATTCAACTCCAACATTTAATTTAACTTTTTTAGAATAAGGAAGTTTATTTTCACTATCTTCTAATTTAGTAGTATCAAAAATAATATAAGGCATTAATGGAGCATCAGGATGTTCATTGTTATACTTTATCATATTAGTATAACTAAACTGGAATTCATCAATAGCGGTATTTTCTTCTGCTAATTTATTTTGATCGTAAATATTTACATTCTCAAAGTCAGCAGCATAATTCATGACAATATCATTAACATTTAAATCAGTGCGATATACTCGGACTTTATATAAATCAATATCACAATAATCACTGTTAAATTCAATTTTATTATTTTCTACAACAAATCCATTTTCTTGAGTGTTTCTAACGACACTGGTTAATACACCATTTAAATAAATATAAATTAGATTTTGAATTTTTTCTTTACTATATTTACAAACGACAGATAAAGTAATAATTTTATTTTCTACATAAGATACGTTTACTGTGTCAGTACCATTAGAGAAAAATGCATCCTATGGTCCTAAGCATAAACCAGTAACGGCTTTAGTATTACCAGAAGAGTAACTACCTACGACATTACTTAAATTAATTTGCTTAGCAATATGACTAAATTCTAAATCATCATATTCCATTCTACGCTTATTACCATTTTTATCGACAAATTCAACTTCATAAGTTTTTAAATACCAAGCTAAAAATGCATCATAGTTGGTGTATGTAGTATTAAATTTACCAGTTTCTTCATCATAAAATGCTTTATATAATTTTTCATCATTTTTATAACGAGTAATAGTACGAATTAAATTTGAATAATCCTAAACATTACGAATTTTGAAAGTTAATTCAATACTATGAGACTGTTCAGTAGCTTGAGAGCCGCTAGGATTTGAAAATACAGTACGACCAATAGGAATAGATAATTTAGCACCATTACTAATACGTAAACAAGTTTTATTATCTTCATCCGTAGTCCAACCATTATTATACCAATTAAAGTTAGTAAATGTCGCAGCACAAGGCTCAGCACCTAAAGCGGTAGAAGAATTTACTAAAGTAGTACGTTTAGCTAACGTTTCAGAATTAGAACGTCCACTACCTACTGTATTTAATAAATAGGTTAAGAAGCCCTACTTCTAAATACCAAAGTCTGTTCTTGTTGGGTCATTTACAACACGAATTTCAATTTTACGAGCAGTTTCACGCGTTCCATCACCACAAGTAATAGTGTAGTGATTAATTACATTTAATTCAGGATTAGCAATTTCAAAAATAGCAAATTTCTTAGAATCTGTAATTGTTTGAGGAGAATAAGAAAGTTCAATATTATTACGTTTAAAATGCACTACTGGGTTTTCAGCCTATGGGTCAAAAACACGGAAAGGAATTTGAATAGTGTCATAATTATAATATTCATCTTTATAGTCTCCCAACCAAATAATTGGAGGAGCTTGAGGGTCTAGGCCATCATAAACGGCTACTTCAAAAATTAAAGGATTAACTTCGATTCCTTTTTTACCATTAATTGATTGGAATAAACGAATCCAAACTTTATGATAACCATTAACTACAGGGATATATTGTGAAACATTAACAGTCTATGATGTATCCGAATTAGCGGCTAAAGATACACTTAAAAATGGTTCATCTTCATTGTCAAAATAATATTCAACAATTTTATCCATAGCGCCATTAACATTACATTGTAATACTAATTCACTAGGCTCAAAATAACTTAAATTAGAAAAACTACTTGATTCTTGTAATTCTAACTTAGAGGTTTTAAATGTTACTAAACGAGTAACTGTGCTTGGATGATTGGTTTGGCTAGCCACTAATACTAATCTTGAAGAAGCATCGTCTTTAGCCAATTTACCAAATTCAAAAGCATATTTCTCACCATCAGGTACTTGGAATGTTCCTGAATTATATTGATTGTAATTGGTGCCATCATCAGTATATTCTAATTTCCAATTAATTGTTAAAATAGAGTCATAAGAATTACCCTTTTTATTTTTGGCTGATGTGGCAACAAATGTTATTTCTTGAGAGCGTCCATTAATTAAGTTAACAGTAGGCAATGAGTCTACGGTTAATTCAATATCAGAAGCTAATGAGCTAGGGTCATCTCCCCCACCTCCACTAGCAACAGTTAAACGACGACATAGCACATTTTGAAATGCTCGCTGGACTTTTATTACACGATAAAAACAATTATCACCTAAGTTGATAATTAAATCATCTTCTTCGGGATACTCTCCGCCTTCAATAGCTCCGATTGGAATATTGATTTCATCTTCTAATTTTTCAGCATCAGTCGGAGTATAATTGGCATAATAAATACCAGAATTACTTCCTGAGCCACCACCACTACCGCTTCCTAAAAGCTTTCGTGATACCATTGTGCCATCAGCTTGAGTATAGTCTATGAAAATTTTACCAGTGTCAACTGCAAAATAAACATATCCATCATTAAAACCCATTAAATCTAATTTAGCTTCAGTACCACGAACAGGGATGAATCGTTTATTGCTCATGCAAGTATCTCCTTTCTATCTTAAATTTTATATAAAACAAAATTATATATAAAAAAAATGGGAGAGGAATTTTCCTCTCCCAAATTCCTTCGTTGATTTTTAAAAAAACCACGAATATAATTATTATAAACTGTCCTTAAATTAGAAAGAACCCCAAGTTAATTCAACACTTAAGGCATTAGCATCGGTGCCTTTAGCAAGAGTTAAAGTATTAGATACTATCGTTCCAGTACCACTACCACTGGGTGCGCCATTAGTAGTAATAGTATGAGTAATAGTAGCAGTATTACCAGTTACAGCGACAACATCATTACCAGTTCCATAAACAGGTAATTTAGTAGGAGTTGAAGTAATCTCAGTAACGTGACCCTAAGCATTAGAAGTAACTTTATTAACAACGGTGAAAGTCCCACCATTACCCAATTGAGACGTATCAGTTTTATTATCAATTGTTTGAGTAACATCAGCATGTTTAATAGTAACTTCTAAATTTTCTCCAGGATCAGCCTTAGAAGAAATATCTAAAGCAGTGCCTTTTACAAATTTAATAGATCCAACTTGTTTAGTCGTTGAACCCGCGCTAGAGTTTACTGTCCAAGAATTTTGAGCGGCATTACCAGCAAAATTATAATGGGTATCAGTAACCATATCGTTACCAGAAGGAATATAAGTCCAGGTAATAGTTTTTAAGACTCCATTATCTTCTTTGCCTGTAGCAATTAAAAGATCGCCTTGCTTAGCTGTCTTATCTAAAGCATAAGTAACATCTGCATCGACTAAGAACATATCACCATTATGGACAGGCTCTAAAGTAGCAGCAGTTCCTTTAGTTATCTGATAAGTTCCATTCATCTGGTAAGTCGCATTAGAACTACCAACAGTACCACAATAAGTAACACCATTTAAATCAGTGAATAATTGGTCAACTTCTTTTTTGGTATATACTGGCAATTCAGAAGTTTTAGCATCTGAACCAATGCCATAGAAAGTAGAACCAATATTATATCCTAACTTTAATGCATCGCTTGAAACTGCCTTATCATCAGTAATAGTGGATACTAAACCTTTGTCAGTAAGAGTTAAGGCAGCACTCTTATTGACAGTATTTTTACTACTAATTTTAATGCCTTTACCATCAGCATCAGCAGCAGCAATAGTAACATTATCTCCGCCCTCTACTTTCACAGTAGAATCATCTTGTAGAGCACTATCTAAAGTTAAAGTCGCAGTATTACCAGTGACAGCAGAAGATAAAGTATAAGTATCTCCAGTAACTGTTACGCCTTTAGTACCATCAGGTGTTACTTGAGCGCCTTTAGCCCCTTTAATAGTAAGATTATCATAAACATTTTTATTCTTAGTATCAGTAACTGTAGTTTTAATATTTACACCATGAGTAACATCAGAAACAACATTAGTTAATGTTTTATTAACGGTATCAGTAGAATAGTTAATCTGAATCCATTGAGTGCCATTATAATAAGCAAGAATATTACCCTTACCAGTATTGCCATTTCCATCTGTGCCAGTACTAGAACCAGAAATATAAGCAAAATCGCCTTCATGAGCTTTACCAGTGCCAGGTAATTGGTCTAGACTACTATATACTTGAACAACTTTATTTAATAATTGAATGCCATCAGCTTGGCCAACATATAAACGATTACTATCAGAAGTTAGATAAAAAGTACCAACTTCCCAGCCAGTTCCACCATTAAGATATTCATTAATCTTAGTTTGTAAACCAAGTTTAAATTTTACAGGAGTATTAGGCATATATTAAACCTTCCTTTCTATTAGAAATTAACTTATTAAGTTATTTCTTTCCAAGTTAATCTTTCATAAACTTTATTAATTTCATTAACAATATTAGTGCTATCTCCTTCAGTAGGAGCATTTCCAATATCAGTTAAAGAGCCAATAGTAGAATTAAATACCTTTAATGAAGTATATTCTGTAATTAATTTTTGTTCAACAGCCTATAAATCTGAAGTTTTCGCGTAGCCTGTTAAATCTGCATTACCAAAAACACCTAAACGCTCTGGTTTAGCATTAACAATCATATACTCATCATAAATATTATTATTATCACCGTTGTTATTTGGGACTAAATAAACAACGTTTTCTTTATTATTTTCTTCAGAAGTAATATCTTCTAAGCTACTAACTGGTTTATAAGATAAATGATTTGCATTTGCGATTTCATTTTTTATAACAGTAGTAAAATTATTAACATCGGTGCGTAATCCAGCTAATTTATCACTAATTATATTAAAATCTTCAGCCGGTTTAACCCATTGAAGTTTACCAGTTTCACCTTTTTGTAAATAAGCACCATTACTGGCATCAATAAACCCTATTAGATTTAATTCAGGATTTTGACCTTCAATAGATTTAAATTCGAAAGTATTTGCATTAACATTAATTTCTAGTTGACTAGCAATTAAATTCGCAACATCAGCTAAAGACTTACTTTCCCATTTACCACTATCGTTTTTAACTAAAAATGCTCCAGCCTCAGTAACAGTTTCTAAAACGTCACTAATATCAGATAATTTAGTTATAGTAGAGCCTGAGCCAGAACCACTAATTAATTTATCTCCTAAATACAAATATCCATTTTTTCTATCAGCAGCTTCATAAATAAAATATAGAGTATTAGGATCAATTAATTTTCGAGCTCCTAATGAATTATAAGCAGCAACTGTACCACGTTGAAACTTTACATAATTAACATTATTTGGCATATTAATCTCCTTTCTTTTAAAATTATTTATAAATCATAAAAGAAATCTTTTCCCTTACTATTATTAATAAAAAAACTTGGCCTATAATTACACATTATAGGCCAAGTCAAATAATATTATTCATTATTTACTTCAGTAATTAATTCCATTAATCGAGTATCTGTCAATTCTACCAATGTAATAGATTGACCTTCTCCGCCTATTAAACCACTATCTGGATCATAATTTATCGCTCCTCCAGAATTAGAACCTTTTATTGATATGCCACTCCATCTAGCCCCTATTGAAGAATCACTTAAATTAGTATCAGCCGGTTCAGACAATTTATAATATTTTAATTTACTATTATA
>OHOO01000223.1_pt1 | contig 15114 bp, 9 predicted proteins | sample 1569891 | NCBI WGS metagenome assembly OHOO01 (sample SAMEA3879600, study PRJEB24766) | human gut metagenome | biome: human-associated habitat; feature: feces | place: USA | collected 1985/1987
CTTTTGAAACCGCACAGCTGGGGAAAAAGATCCGCTGCTCAGCCGAAGACGATTTAATCAGAGATTCTTAGGTTCGGGCCGGAAAAGGTTTCATCCAGCTTGGAAAGGACGCGATTGTATTCTTCCGTCCCCGGCTCGTAGGGGGTGGGCTGGAAATTATTCCGTCCGGCGACGGAGCTGACGCTGGCGGGTACGATGGTCAGTTGTCCCAATCTGACCGTTCCCTCCGCGTCCCGGATGACCTCCTGCTGCACCAGCGCCGTGTCATAGTCTTTGGGAGCGCCGTTTCCGCCGAAGCTGAAATTCCCCAGAGAGTAGAAAATGATACCGCCGCCGTATTCCTCAATGGGCTGCAAAACATGGGGATGGGAACCGAACACGATGTCCGCACCGGCGTCAATGGCGGCGTGACCCACCTGCTTCTGTTCTTCGGTGGGGTGGTATGTACCCTCCACGCCCCAATGGGGGACGAAGATGATTAAGTCCACCCCCTGCTCCCGCAGGGCAGCAATCTTTGCGGTCATGTCCGCCACATCCAGCTTGTAGTACACGGCGGCATACAGCCCGATGGTCAGGCCGCTGCCCGTGGTGACCACAGCGGTGCTGTCCCGCTCCACGTAGGGGACGCCCGCCTGCTCCAGCGCCGCCAGCGTGGACGCGTAGCCGTTTGCGCCATAGTCCATGGAATGGTTGTTGGCCACAGTCACGGCCTCGATGGAATTCTCCGTCAGGCAGTTTACGTAAGCCGTGGGGCCATGGAACACATGCTTCTTCTGCATGGGGTTACCCTCGTCGCACAGGGGGCCTTCCAGATTCACCATGGAGAACTCGTCGCCCGCGAAATAGTCGATCACGTTGGCGAATGGATAGGCGTAGTCATCGCCCACGGTCTTGATAAAGCCGGATTCCGCGTAATAGTTGGTCGGGTTGCTGCCGAAGGTGCAGTCCCCCGCGAAGGTCAGAAGAAAGTGTTCCTCCGTGGGCTGCGTTTCCGTGGGAAGGGTCTCTGGCTGAGACGTTTGGGTCGGTTGCGTCGCAGCGGCCTGCGTTTCCGGCAATGTGGGCGCGGTAGTCTCGGGCGCGGCATGGCCGCAGCCCGTCAGCAGCAGCGCCAGCAGAACGCAGACCGGTAAAAATCGGATCTTCACCGGATTCAGGCGTTGTCCTGAGCGCGCTTCTTCATCAGATTGCGCATACGGGCCGCGTGATCCAGCTCCCGCTTACGGATGCGCAGACTCTTGGGCGTGCATTCCAGCAGCTCGTCGTCCGCCAGAAATTCCAGACACTGCTCCAGAGAGAGGATGCGGGGAGGCGTCAGCCGGAGGGCTTCGTCAGAACCGGCGGCGCGCATATTGGTCAGCTGCTTCTTCTTGCAGACGTTCACGGTCATATCCTCGTTGCGGCTGCAAACGCCCACGACCATACCGGCGTAAACCGACGTGCCGGGGCCGATGAACAGTGCGCCCCGCTCCTGCGCCGCCGCGAGACCATAGGCCACGGCTTCGCCGGTCTCAAAGGCGACAAGGGAACCCACCTGCCGCCGCTCGATCTCGCCCTTCATGGGGGCGTAGGAATCCAGCACGGAGGACATGACGCCCTCGCCACGGGTATCGGTGAGGAATTCGTTGCGGTAGCCGAACAGGCCGCGGGAGGGAACCAGAAATTCCAGACGGTAGCGGCTGCCCATGGGGGTCATGCCCAGCAAATCGCCCTTCCGCTTGCCCATTTTCTCAATGACGGAACCCATGCACTCCTCCGGCACGTCGGCGACCATCCGCTCGATAGGCTCGCAGACCTTGCCGTCGATGACCTTGGTCAGCACGCGGGGGGTGGACACGGAGAACTCGTAGCCCTCCCGGCGCATGGTCTCCATGAGGATGGACAGGTGCATTTCGCCCCGTCCGGCCACGTTGAAGGAATCCGTTCCCTGCTCGGTGACGTGGAGGGAAACGTCCTTGAGAAGTTCCTTTTCCAGCCGGTCGCGGAGGTTCCGGGAGGTGACGAACTTGCCCTCCTTGCCCGCGAAGGGGGAATCGTTGACGGCGAAGGTCATTTCGATGGTGGGGTCGGAAATTTTCACGAAGGGCAGCGGCTCCACGCACTCCGGGGCGCACAGGGTGCGGCCGATGGTGATGTCCGCCATACCGGACAGCGCCACGATCTCACCGGCGTGAGCCTCCTGGACGGGGTTCTTGCTCAGGCCGTCGAACTCGTACAGCGCCACGACCTTGCCCTTGGTTTTCACGTTCGCGTCATGGAAGTCGCAGATGGTGACCTCCTGATTGACCTTGATGGTGCCCCGCTCCACCCGGCCGACGGCGATACGGCCGACGTAGTCGTTATAGTCGATGGAAGAGACCAGCAGCTGCAGCGGCGCGGTGTCGTCGCCGTCAGGGGCAGGAATATAGTTGACGATGGTCTCGAACAGGGGGGTCAGGTCGGTGCCTGCCTCATCGGGACTGTAGGAAGCCGTACCCTGACGGCCGGAGCAGAACACGGTGGGGCTGTTGAACTGCTCGTCGGTGGCGTTCAGATCCAGCAGCAGCTCCAGCACCTCGTCCATGACCTCATGCACCCGGGCGTCGGGCTTGTCGATCTTGTTCACGGCCACGATGACCTTGTGACCCAGCTCCAGCGCCTTCTGCAAGACGAAGCGGGTCTGGGGCATGGGGCCTTCGGCGGCGTCCACCAGCAGAATGACGCCGTTGACCATTTTCAGAATGCGCTCCACCTCGCCGCCGAAGTCGGCGTGACCCGGGGTGTCCACGATGTTGATCTTGTAGTCCTTATAATGCACGGAGGTGTTCTTGGCCAGAATGGTGATGCCCCGCTCCCGCTCCAGATCGCCGGAGTCCATGACCCGCTCCACAGTGGCCTGATTTTCCCGGTAAATGCCGCCCTGCTTGAGCATTTCGTCCACCAGCGTGGTCTTGCCGTGGTCAACGTGGGCGATGATGGCAATGTTGCGAATTTTATCCTGAGGTACCATGAAAAAGTCTCCTTTTGAAACCGAATTACACAAAATATCGACTATAGAGTATAGCACATTGACGAAATAAATGCAATATTTTTGTTGAATTTTCCGAACAAAAATAAAGAAAACGGGGAAAAGCGCCGCGGCAATGCCGCGGCGCCGGGAAAATCAGGATTTATTCCGCTCTTGTGCCGAAGTTGACGGAGGTATCGCCCTGCTCGTTGGTGCCGAACTCGTAGTCCTTGCCGGGCAGAACGGCGTTCATCAGGATGCCAACCAGCGCAGCCACGGCCAGACCGGACAGGCTGATGGTCACGCCGCCGACGGGAATGACGATGGCGCCGTTGTAGGTCACGCCAACGGCCAGACCCATGATCATGGCGGCGACCAGAACATTGCGGCTCTTGGTGAAGTCCACGTTGTTCTCAACCACGTTCCGCACGCCTACGGCGGAGATCATACCGTACAGCACCAGACTCACGCCGCCCATGGTAGCGGCAGGCATGGCAACGATCAGCGCGGCAAACTTGGGGCAGAAGGAGAGGATGATGGCAAACAGCGCGGCCAGACGGATGACCTTGGGGTCATAGACCCTGGACAGCGCCAGAACGCCGGTGTTCTCGCCGTAGGTGGTGTTGGCCGGTGCGCCGAAGAGAGCGGCCATGGTGGTTGCGAGGCCGTCGCCCACCAGCGTGCGGTGCAGGCCGGGGTCAGCCACGTAATTCTTTTCCACGGTGGAGGAAATGGCGCAGATGTCGCCGATGTGCTCCACGACAGTCGCCAGAGAGATGGGAGCGATGGTGATAATGGCGGTCAGCAGCATACCGCTGTCAAAATCCTTGCCGAAGATGGAGAAGGCGGTGTTGCCCCAGATCACGGGCAGGCCGACCCAGTCGGCCTCGGCCACCGTCTTGGCAACATTTGCCCGGGCGGCGGGGTCAACGATCATGGCGAACAGGTAGGAGCCGAGAACGCCCAGCAGAATGGGAACGATCTTCACCATGCCCTTGCCCCAGATGTTGCAGACCACGACGACCAGGATCGCGACCAGCGCGACCCACCAGTTGCCGCGGCAGTTATTGATGGCGGAACCGGCCAGAGACAGGCCGATGCAGATGATGATGGGGCCGGTGACGATGGGCGGGAAGAAGCGCATGACCTTCTTCGCGCCGAAGAGCTTGAAGAAGAGCGCCAGAACCAGATATACAAGACCCGCCACGGCGACGCCGAAGCAGGAGTAGGTCAGCGGGATGTCCTGCCCGGAAGCGGTGACCAAGCCGTAAGCACCCAGAAACGCGAAGGAGGAGCCCAGGAATGCGGGAACCTTCCGTCCGGTGATGAGGTGGAACAGCAGCGTGCCGAGACCGGCAAAGAGCAGGGTAGTGGATACGTTCAGTCCGGTGATTGCGGGAACCAGAACCGTTGCACCGAACATTGCGAACAGGTGCTGCAGGCCCAGAACCAGCATTTTGGGGGTACCCAGAGTACTTGCGTCATAAACCGCGTCGGTATTCTTTTCGGGAGTAGCCATAAAAATCATCCTTTCTGTTTTTGCAAATCTACGTGTTTTCATGAAAAAAGAGGCCCTAGGGCTGACCTAAGACCTCCTTTTCACACACTTCTGTGACAGTATACATCTTTTTTCCCGATATTGCAAGGAAATATGCCAGATCCCACCGCCAAAATATGAACGATTTGTAAAGCGGTTTTTGTGGATTCTGCCATTGGGGGGCAAAACCGGCAGCGCCGTCAGGCGATGCCTTCCTGATTAAAATTAAGATTTTAATCAGGAAATAGTATTAATCAGGAAATAGTATCAGTGTATCAGGAAGCCCCGCGGAGTTCGCCGCTCGCAAACGGCAAAACAACATCCGGCTGCCGCACGACAGCCGGATGTTATGCTTATTTTGTATCCCGCGGGGGATTTTTCGGCTTTCCCGCTTTGTGTCGGTACTCGCCCTTGGCGTCGAAATTCGCCATGGCGATCAGGTTGATGGCGATGGTGCCGATCAGCAGAAGGACTGCTTCCCATATCAGACAGTTTACCGCGCTCCACACCATGTCCATCGAATCCATACTGCCGTAACCGGCGGTGACGATGGCCATGATAACGGTGAGGATCAGCCCCAGCCCACCGAGGATCATCCCCGCGATCCGCTGGGTGAACCGCCATGCGCGGACGCTGCCCATGCCGAAATAGCAGCGGTAGCCGAAGTAGTAGTTGGCCTCCTTCGGCGCGAGAAACAGATACGCCAGCCCAAGGATCAGCGCGATGACCGGGCCGATCATCACGGCGACGCGGCACACGCCCACCAGACTGCCGAAAACCTTGCTCAGGTCAGGAAGCAGCGAGGCAGGGTCAAAGCCGTCCATCACGCTTTTGATGGAGGCAATGTCCAGCGAGCCTTCCGTGGCGGCGGTGATTTCAGTTGGGATCGTGCTCATTATTTTTCCTCCAGGAATTTGCTGATCTCCCGCATAAAGCTGCCCGCATCCTGGAACCGGTGGTAGATGGAGGCAAAGCGGATGTAGGCCACCTCGTCCAGAGGCTTCAGACGCTCCATGACCATCTCGCCGATCTTGTCGGTGCTGATCTCCCGCTCCAGCGTGTTCTGGATGGTCTGCTCGATCTCGGTGGTGATGCGGTCGAGGTCAGTGACGTCCACTTTCCGCTTGTCAAAGGCGCGGATCATGGAATTGAGAATTTTGTTGCGGTCAAAGTTCTGGCGGGAGCCGTCCCGCTTCACAACGATGATGGGCAGGCTTTCCACGATCTCATAGGTGGTGAACCGGCGCTGGCAGCCCATACACTCCCGGCGGCGGCGGATGCTCAGGCCGTCCTCCGAGTGGCGGGAATCGACGACCTTGCTTTCCTGATCGCCGCAAAACGGACATTTCATGGGAAAAACACTCCCTTCCCCAATACTATTCCTGACATTATAGCAGATGTTGGCAGAACTGTCCAGTTTTTTTTCACCGGCGGGGTTCGACGGGATTCGCTGTTGCCTTTTGCGCCGGTTTCGGTTAAAATGGGGACACTACATCTACCTGAAAAGGAGAACCTTATGTCTAAAAAGCTGCTGTTTGCCCTGTGGGGCGGTCTGTTTATTTTGTGCGCGGGGCTGGGATTTATCCCCGGCTTTTCTCAGAATGTCAGCGCGGGGGCGCAGGCTGTGCTGACGGTGCTGGCTGTGGCATTTTTCGCGCCGCCCGCGTGCCTGATTTACGGCGCGAAAAAGGAGAAGGACGCACGCACACTGAAGCTGGTGCGCGGCATTTCGCTGCTGTCGCTAGGGCTGACGCTGCTGGCACTGGTGCTGAACGTGCTGTCCGCCATGGGGACGGTGACCATGGGAAACGTGTTGTTCGCCGTGCTGATCGTGGTGTCCAGCCCCATGGTCTGCAGCGGCTATTGGGCGCTGAGCCTGTTCCTGTGGGCGTGTCTTCTGATCGTCAGCCACTCGCTGCTGAGGAAGAATTTTAACTGAATCTTTACTACATCTTGTGTATATAAGCGGAAGAAAACCACTACCTGTAGTGCGTTAACTCAAAAGAGGTAAAACGTCGAAAAATGGCTGTGCTATATTCCCAAACGGATAAGGGAACCTCTGATACAAACGGCAGATCGTTGACAGCTGGTTGAATACTATCCGCAGCCAAGCCGGCGATGATTTTTCGGGGGTTCCGGGAGGAAACTCTGAAAAAAATCGGGAGGGTTTGGTATGATAAGAAGGTTGGTAGCCAGAGGGTTGCTGTCAGTTGTATTGGCGGCAGCTCTTTTTTCGTTGTTCCGGCTTCCCGCCGGAGCGGCGACGGTGTATCAGGAGATCACCGGCATGGAGGAACTGACCAGCGGGCAATACGTGCTGGTGACGCCCCTTGGCGACGCGCCGGGTATCCTGCTGGGAGAAGATTTTGTGATTTCCGCCACGAAACCCACCTTCACCGGCGACACGGATGCCGCCGGTGCGGAATGGGACTTGACCGTGACGGAGAACGGGGTCATCCTGACGGACGCTCACGGCGTGTCCGCCGCACCCCTGGAAGGCGACAGAAACGGCATCGCCGCCGGGACGTATGAATGGCAGGTTCTCTGGGATGGCGAATATTTTTCCTTTCATGGCTGCAACGGAAGCGAGCCGGTGACGCTGGTCTCCGATACGCTTCGTGAGAAAGACTTCCTTGCATGCAGGGACGTCGATATTGAGGAAGCACCGGACTCCTACGTCAGCATCTTTACGCTGTACCGGCGCATGGAGGTGCAGGACGACCCGGAGCCGGAGGAGCTGGAGGAGCCGGGAGAAGTGGTGGAAACGTCGCCCAGTGTGACCGTTTTGCCCGAGGGCGGTACGATCCGCGCCGGGGAGGAAATTACCCTGACCTGCGAGGACGAAAGCGCCGACATTTATTACGCAGTCTCCGCCGACGGGGTGAATTACCAGCCCGATGCGCTGTATGCCGGGCCAATTTGCTTTGAAAAGGACTTCGGAACGGCGTATCTCAAGACATATTCCATCGCCGGGGGCTGCGAACCCGGGGAAGTGACCCAGGTCATTTTCACGGAAGAATTTGACCTTGACTGGAATCTGTACTTCGGTCAGCTCCACGCCCACACCGATATTTCCGACGGCGCCGGGAGCGTGGAGGAAGCGTTTCAGTATGCGTCCCAGGTGGACGGTCTGGACTTTCTCGCCGTCACCGACCACAGCGATTCCTTTGACAACGCTGATATGGGCGCCATCGACGCGGATGGCGCGGACATCAGCGCTGACTGGGCGGCTGGGAAGCAGGCGGCCGCTTCCGTGACCAACGGGGATTTTGTGGGGCTTTTCGGCTTTGAGATGACATGGCCTGAAGATAAGCAGCTGGGGCATATCTCCACCTTCAATACCCCCGGCTGGCAGACCAGAGATCAGGAAGCGTTTACCAACGTCACCGCAGCGCTGGAAAATTACTATAAGGCGCTGACCGCCGTCCCCGGTTCCGTCAGCCAGTTCAACCATCCGGATACCGTTCATGGGGATTTTGAGCGGTTCGACCACTACAGCCCCCAATATGACGCGGTAGTCTCCCTGCTGGAAGTGGCCGGGGAGGACGGCGTGGTGGACTGCGAGTATTATGATCTGGCGCTGGACAAGGGCTGGCACGTCGCGCCCACCAACAACCAGAATAACCACAACGGGCAGTGGGGCGACGCCAGCGAAGCGCGGACTGTGGTACTGGCGAAAAGTCTGACGGAGGAAGCGCTGTACGCTGCCATGAAGGACCGCCGGGTCTACGCCACGCAGGACAGTGACCTTGCCATTTATTATGAGCTGAACGGTACGGTCATGGGCAGCATCATCCCCAAGTCCGAGAGTGCGGCGGTCACCGTTTTCCTGAGCGACCCCACGGATGAGGCCATCGGCAACGTGGAGGTGGTGACGGACGGCGGGGCAGTGCTTGTGAGCGAGTATGTCGAAACGCCTTCGCAGGTGCTGGAACTGCCCGCCTCCGGCGGACGCAGCTACTACTATCTCCGTATCACCCAGCCGGATGGGGATGTGGCCGTGACCGCGCCCGTGTGGATGGACGGGTATGACGATATCGGCATCGGGAGCTTCATTTCGGATACCCTCACCCCTGTCCGGGACGAGGAGATCGGGCTGACTGTGGAGCTGTACAATGACGAGCCGGTGGACTTTATCGTGGAATCCCTGTCGCTTTATGCCGATGGAAAAGAGGTTTGCGCCGTCTCCGACCCGGGAACAGCGGCGGGCATGGGGACGCTGAGTCATACCTTTTCTTACGCCCATCGGGAGTATGGCATGACGGAGTTCCGGGTCGAAGCGGTTGGCAACGTAAACGGGGAAAAGCGCACCTACGAAAAAACGCTGAGCCTGAGCTTCCATGTCCCGGAGCAGGTGAAGCGTATCGCCGTGGACGCTTCCCATGGCAATTCCGGCGTTGATAAGCTGAACCGGCTGAAAGCTATCGCCGCCAAGGTCAATATAGCAGTGGATATTCTGGACGGCGAGCTGCCCGAAAACAGCGACCTCCTGCTGATAACCGCCCCGGCGGAGGCATTTGATGAGGAATTTGTGGAGAATGTCAGATCGTTTGCCGAAAACGGCGGCACAGTCATTCTCTGCGGCCAGTCGGACATGGACGACCGGAATCTACATACCTCCGGCGAGCTGAACAGGCTGCTGGAAGCCATGGGCGCAACGGTGTGTCTGAACGACGACACTGCGAGCAGTATATCCACCAACGTGTTCAACCCTGACAGCGGCCTGACGAAATCCCTGACGCAGGAGCAGACCTACACCCAGCGCGCCGGGTGCACCGTAAATCCGGGGAACGGCACCTGGCTGGTAAAGAGCCGCAGCGTAGACGCTAACGGACAGGACGCCGGCAAGGGTGCAGTGCTGCTTGCCTTTGAAGAACTGCCGGGCAGCGGCAAGGTGTACGTCAGCGGCGGACTGTTCCTGTCGGACGACGCCATGAAGGAACCGGACAATATCTGGAAACCCGTCAGCGGGAATCAGGGAATCGCGGAAGCGCTGCTGAAAATTGAGCGGGCGGCGTATCCGGAGCTGGTCACCATCGGCGAAATGCGCTCCGGCAAGGCCGGGGAGATATACCACATTCGCGGCTGGGCGACCTCCGGAACGTCCCATCCCGGCAACACTTTCTCCAAAACCATTTACCTACAGGACGATACCGGCGGCGTAGCGCTGGTGCCGTTCACAGGGGAAAACATCGAGGTCGGAACGCCCATAGAGGTGGTCGGGCGGAAGGAAATCCGCGGCGGCAACGTGGTGCTGAAGATCATCGACTACGATAAGAAGCTGGACGAGCCGCTTTACAACTACACGCCGGAAACCACCCCGAACGAGGACGCCATGGACTACGATGCCAACGGCGGCCGCCTGATGCAGGTGGAGGGCAGGGTGACGGATGTGACCTACAGCGTCGGCGGCAAGGGCGTCTCCCGCATCACGTTAAAGGACGGAAACGGCGATCTTGCGGAAATTCTCATTGAGAACGGCATTGTGTCCGGCGCAGACGGGAAAAACAACCTTGCGTCTCAGGTGAAAAGGGGGCGCACCGTGCGGGCGATCGGCATTCTCCATCTGGACGGCAACGGCACGCCGGTTCTCCGGGTGCGCAACTGCGACGAGGTGGTCTACGTGCCGCCCGTCCCGGTTTCCCTGGGTTCCCGCAGGAATCCCCGCACCGGCGATTTGATCTGGATCGCTGTCGGGGTGATGGCGCTGTCCGGAATCGGGCTTGCAGTGCTGCTGAAGAAGAGAAAAAAGTAAAAAATTATGCCGGGGGCGGTCAGCCCCCGGCATTCTTACATTAAATGTGTATGTACTGCTTATACGAGTTTTTAATAAAACGCTTAAAAGCGTTTTATTAGGCCGCAGGATTGCGGCCAGCGGCCACTGCCGCTAAAAACGAAGTCAATACATTTCTTACCGCCGCCCAGGCGGTCTGCCGTGGAACGGCAGAATAAAATGATGAAATCATTTTATTAAGAAATAGTATTATTCAGCCTGTCCGCCTTGCAGAACAGGACGAAGCCGATGGCGAAGATGACGACCAGCGTACCCACGGCGATGTTTTCGTTTTGCAGCTCCAGCCCGAAGACATGGAATGACTGCCCGTCGGTGAGCTGACTGACCATGGCGATTAGGGTCGTACCAAGGAAGGACGCGCCCTTGCCGCAAATGTCCATGAGACCGAAGTATTCGCCGCTGCGCTCCGCCGGGATGATTTTCCCGAGGTAGCTGCGGCTCAGCGCCTGAATGCCGCCCTGAAACATACCCACCAGAACCGCCAGTACCCAGAACTGCCACTGGGACACAAGAAATACCGCGAACAGGGTAATGCCGGTGTAGCAGAGGATGCAGATCTTAATGAGCAGCCCCGTATCGTACTTGGCGGAGAACCGGCCGAAGGCGATGGAGCAGGGGAAGGCCACGAACTGAGTCAGCAGCAGCGCCAGCAGCAGCCCGGTGGTGTCCAGACCCAGAGCAGTGCCGTAGGCCGTTGCCATGTCGATGATGGTGTAAACGCCGTCAATGAAGAAGAAAAATGCCAGCAGGTACAGGAAAATATGCTTCTGCTGCCGAACCTCCCGGAAGGTGTCTCTCAACCGACGGAAGGTGGAAGAAACGGGATTGCCGCCGTGCTCCACGAAGGCGGTCTGGCGGTAACGCTTCAGCAGCGGCTGGGTGCATACGAACCACCACACGGCGGTAATGAGGAAGGAAACGACCATGGCCGTTCCCGCGCCGATGCCGATCTTGCCCCCGAACAGCACCAGCAGCAGGCAGAGGATGAAGGGGATCACGGAACCGATATAGCCGTAAGCGTAGCCCATGGAGGATACCGTGTCCATCCGCTCGTCAGTGGTGACCTCCGGGAGCATGGCATCGTAGAACACCAGACTGGAGGAATACCCCACCTTGGCCAGAACGAACACCACCAGAAATGCCAGCCATCCCGCAGTCACGCCCATGGCGGCGCAGCCGAGAACGCCCAGCAGCATACAGCCCATGAAAATGGGCTTCTTGAAGCCCCGGTGGTCAGCCAGCGTGCCGCAGATGGGACCGATGACGGCCACCAGCAGCGTGGAGACGGAACCGGCGTAGCCCCAATAGGACAAATACAATGACTCGTTCAGTCCACCGGTAGTCGCCAGATCGTTGAAATAAATGGGAATCAGAGTCGAAACCAGCAGAATGAACGCGGAATTGCCGATGTCATAGAGAATCCAGCTCCGCTCCAATGCGGTGAGTTTGATTTTTTTCACTTCTACCACTCCTTAAATTTTAGCCGAAGGCCGGGGCAAAATCCTGCCCCAGAGGCTCGCCGGTGCGCATGTATTCGTCCAGCTGGCTAAGCAAAACGGGGTAGCGCTTGAGCGCGCGGTTGTACAGCACCAGCATTTCGCTGTCCATCCACAGCCAGCGGTCGCTCCCCTGCTCCGGCATGAGCTGATCCTCAATGGCCGGGCTGCGGGTCAGGCGCAGCAGGCGCTGGACGCGCTTGCGGTTCTTGCCCACCAGGAACCGGGTGGCGCGAGCCATGTTGCGGACGCAGGTGTTGACGTTCGCCGGGGTGGCGGGGGGATAAAAGAGGGCAACCGTGACGCACTCTCCCCGGGTCAGCCGCATGTGGGCGCTGCCGTCGTAGGTGTGGGGCAGGACGACGCCGTCGGATTCCAGCAGATACCGGTCGAATTCCGATTCCAGCTCCACGTGACGGGCGCTGCCGTCCGCGTCCTTTTTCTCCACGTAGGGATGGCACAGGGAGTCCAGACAGTAATGTCCCAGCAGCCCCAGAAGATAGACCCGCCCGGCCTCGCTGCCCGCCTGGGCGCAGACCCGGGCGAAAAATTCCTGTCCGGACTGGGCGTGGAAGACGCCGCCCAGCTGTCCCGTGGCGGTTTTGATCAGGGGGTTATAGTAAAAGAAAATATCCGGCCCGTGCAGACCCATATCGTAAAGCCGCCGGAACCGCTGGATACTTCGGCGGTCGTTGGGACACATCCCGGAAAGCAGCTGCTTTCCGAAGCGGTAATGGGCGTAATTTGCTGGCATGATCGGTCACCTCGTTGTTTTTTCTCACGTTTTCTCATTCTACATGATAATTCGGCAAAAGAGAAGCACTTTTTTCAAAATTCCACTTCAAATTTCTGTAAAGCCGGGGCGTTGCAATGCCAGCGGCACCGTGGTATAATGAACAAAATTGCCATTTTTCGAGGTGCCGATATGGAAACACGCAAGCTTTATTATGAAGATTCTCACCTTTCCCGCTTTACATCGGCGGTGCTTTCCTGCGCGAAGGCCGCGGACGGATGGGAGGTCACGCTGGCCGCTACCGCCTTTTACCCCGAGGGCGGCGGTCAGGCGGGGGACTCGGGAACCCTGAACGGCGTCCGGGTGCGCAGTACCCGGGAACGGGAGGGGGCGGTAATTCACCTGTGCGAAGCGCCCCTGGAAGCGGGCGCGGAGGTCGCGGGGGTGATCGACTACGACCTGCGCTTTGCGCGGATGCAGCAGCATTCCGGGGAGCATATCGTCTCCGGCATCCTCAACCGCCGCTACGGCTGCCACAATACCGGCTTCCACATGGGCGCGGACGTCATCACCATCGACTTTGACGGGGTCATCCCGCCGCAGGTGCTGCCGGAAATCGAAGCGGAGGCCAACGGAGCAGTGTGGCAGAACCTGCCCGTGGGGTGCTGGTATCCCAGTCCGGAGGAGCTGCCCGCCATCCCCTACCGCTCGAAAAAAGCCCTTGCATGGCCGGTGCGGATCGTGGAAATTCCCGGCTACGATTGCTGCGCCTGCTGCGGCACCCATGTGGCGGCTACGGGGGAAATCGGCCTCATCAAGCTGCTGAGCGCGGTGAGCTTCCGGGGCGGCACCCGGATTGAGATGGCCTGCGGCGCCCAGGCGCTGGCGCTATTAAACGCGGCGTATGACCAGAACCGGCAGGTTTCTCAGGCGTTTTCCGCCAAAATCACGGAGACCGGCGAAGCCGCACGACGGATGAACGAGCTGCTTTCGGCGCAGAAGTACCGCATGGCTGGTCTGGAAAAACGGGTCTTTGCCGGAATCGCGGAAAGTTATGGAAACCGCGGCAATGTCCTGCACTTTGAGGAAGGCTTAAGCGCCGACGGCGTCCGGGAACTGGCGGATGCTATCGCGGACAAGTGCGGCGGCACGGCGGCGGTGTTCAGCGGCGGCGAGGACGGCTATGCCTACTGCCTGATCGCCCGACAGGGCGACCTGCGGCAATTCAATCGGGACATGACCGCCGCGCTCCATGGCCGCGGCGGCGGAAAACCCCTCTGCCAGCAGGGACGGGTGCAGGCGGCGAAGGAAGAAATCGAAGCCTTTTTCGCCGACAGACAGTGAATTTGGTAGTTCGGTGAGGAAAAAGAGGGCGCGAAGCCGCTTTTTGTTCATAAATTCGACTTTTATTCTCTTTGCGCTTATGCTATAATACCCAAAATGACCTGTGCCGCCGGAACTGTTCGGAAGGCACAAAAGGAGAAACATATGGGAGTATTTGAAAAAATTTTCGGCACCCGTTCCCAGCGGGAAATTAAGAAAATCCAGCCCACGGTGGATAAAATTCTGGCGCTGGAGGACGACTACAAGGCACTTTCCGAGGAAGCCCTGAAGGCCAAAACCGCCGAGTTCAAGAACCGGCTGGATCAGGGGGAGACGCTGGACGAGCTTCTGCCGGAAGCCTTTGCTGCCGTTCGGGAAGCGGCCGACCGGGTGCTGGGAATGCGCCCCTATCCTGTCCAGCTCATCGGCGGCATCGTGCTCCATCAGGGGCGCATCGCCGAAATGAAGACCGGTGAAGGCAAGACGCTGGTCGCCATTCTGCCCTGCTACCTAAACGCGCTGACCGGTAAGGGCGTTCACGTGGTCACCGTCAACGAGTACCTTGCCAAGCGTGACTCGGAGTGGATGGGCAAGGTCTACCGCTACATGGGGCTTTCCGTCGGGCTGGTGATTCCCGGCATGTCCCCGGCGGAGCGCCGGGTGGCCTACGCCGCCGACATCACCTACGGCACCAACAACGAGTTCGGCTTTGACTATCTCCGGGACAACATGGTGGTTTACAAATCCCAGATGGTGCAGCGGGAGCTTAACTACGCCATAGTGGACGAGGTGGACTCCATCCTGATCGATGAGGCCCGCACCCCTCTTATCATATCCGGCCACGGCGAGGAATCCACGGATATGTACGAGAAGGCGGATAGATTCGTATGCCGTCTGGAGCGGGGCGAGAATATCGTCAAGCTCAGCAAGTCCGATCAGCTCATGGGCGTGGAGCAGCCTGAATCCGGCGACTATATGGCGGACATAAAGGCGCGCACCGTAGCCCTTACCGCCCGGGGCATGGAGAAGGCCGAGAGGTTCTTCGGCATAGACGACATATCCAAGCAGGAGTATTCCGAGCTGAACCACCACATACAGCAGGCGCTCAAGGCCCACGCCCTGTTTGAAAGGGATAAGGACTACGTAGTGCAGGACGGCAAGGTGCTCATAGTGGATGAGTTCACCGGACGTCTCATGCTGGGCAGGCGGTACAGCGACGGGCTGCATCAGGCCCTGGAGGCAAAG
>OHOO01000226.1_pt1 | contig 14762 bp, 9 predicted proteins | sample 1569891 | NCBI WGS metagenome assembly OHOO01 (sample SAMEA3879600, study PRJEB24766) | human gut metagenome | biome: human-associated habitat; feature: feces | place: USA | collected 1985/1987
TCTCCTATACGGTGCTGGACGATAAAATCTACTTCCGAGAAAACAGCCGTATGGCTCCGGTGGAGGTATCCGCTACCGCAGAGAACCGCATAAAGGGTATGATCCGCATCCGTGATTCGGTCAGAAAGCTGATCGAATTGCAGACGGAGGACTACCCCGACTCGGAAATTAAAGCGGAGCAGGAGCGATTAAACGCTCTTTATGATACCTTTTCCAAGCAGTACGGACTTATCAACAGCCGTGCCAACATCTCCGCATTTTCGCAGGACAGCTCCTTTTCTCTGCTCTCGGCTCTTGAGGTCTTGGGCGATGAAGGGCAGCTTGAACGCAAGGCGGATATTTTCTACAAGCGAACCATCAAGCCACACACCCCGGTCACTTCCGTAGATACCGCCAGCGAAGCGCTTGCCGTTTCTATGGGCGAAAAAGCCCGTGTGGATATGGATTATATGTGCGAGCTGACCGGCAAGACCGAGGAAGAAATCTTTGCGGACTTGAAGGGCGTTATCTTTCTGAACCCGATGTACGGGTACGGCAATTCCACGCAGGCAAAGTACCTGATGGCAGACGAATACCTCTCCGGCAATGTCCGGGAAAAGCTGGTACTCGCCCGAAAGTCGGCGGAGCTTTACCCTGAAGATTACACCGTAAATGTGGAAGCACTGGAACGGGTACAGCCGAAAGACCTGACCGCCAGCGAGATCGCCGTTCGGCTTGGTGCTACTTGGCTGCCGACCGAAATTGTCGAACAGTTTATGTTTGAGTTCTTGGGAACACCGAGGTACGCACAGTGGAACATCAAGGTTCATTTCTCTGCCTACACCGGCGAGTGGAATATTGAGGGCAAGTCCTATGACCGCAGCAATGTGAAGGCATACAGTACCTACGGTACGGGGCGCATCAACGCCTACAAAATCATTGAGGAAACACTGAACCTGAAGGATGTCCGCATCTTCGACTATGTAGAGGACGCAGACGGCAAAAAGAAAGCCATTCTGAACAAGAAGGAAACGGCAATCGCACAGGCAAAGCAGGAGCTGATCAAGCAGGGCTTTCAGGATTGGGTCTGGTCTGACCCTGAGCGCAGAGAACGGCTCTGCCGCCTTTACAACGATAAATTCAACAGCCTGCGTCCCCGTGAGTACGATGGAAGCCACATCGTTTTCAGTGGTATGAACCCGGAAATCGAGCTTCGGGAACACCAAAGAAATGCGGTGGCGCACATCCTATACGGCGGGAATACGCTGCTTGCACACGCCGTGGGCGCAGGGAAAACCTTCGAGATGGTTTCGGCGGCGATGGAGTCCAAACGGCTCGGATTGTGCAGTAAATCCCTGTTTGTCGTACCCAACCACCTCACCGAGCAGTGGGCATCGGAGTTCTTACAGCTCTACCCCTCTGCCAACATTTTGGTGGCAACGAAGAAAGACTTTGAAACCAAGAACCGCAAAAAGTTCTGCGGCAGAATTGCCACCGGCGATTACGATGCCATCATTATCGGGCATTCGCAGTTCGAGAAAATACCGATGTCCATTGAACGGCAGCGGGCGATCCTCGAACAGCAGCTTGATGAAGTTACGGAGGGCATTGCGGAACTGAAAAAGAACCGTGGAGATAACTTCTCCGTAAAACAACTGGAGCGCACAAAGAAATCTGTTAAGCAGAAGCTCGATAAGCTCAACGATCAGTCCAAAAAGGACGATGTTGTGACCTTTGAGCAGCTGGGCGTAGACCGTTTGTATGTGGACGAGGCGCACAACTACAAGAATCTTTTTCTCTACACCAAGATGCGAAACGTGGCGGGGCTTTCCGCCACCGACGCCCAGAAATCCTCGGATATGCTGCTCAAGTGCCGGTATATCGACGAGATCACCGACAGCCGCGGCGTGGTGTTCGCCACGGGCACGCCTGTCTCAAATTCCATGACCGAATTGTACACCATGATGCGCTATCTCCAGCACGACGCCATTCGCGGCAAGGGACTTGCCCACTTCGACTGCTGGGCTTCCACCTTCGGAGAGACGCAGACCGCCATCGAGCTGGCTCCCGAGGGTACGGGCTACCGGGCGAGGACGCGCTTTGCCAAGTTCTTTAATCTCCCTGAGCTCATGACTCTGCTCAAGGAGGCGGCGGATATCAAGACCTCAGACCAGCTCAACCTGCCTACACCCACGCCCATCTATCACAACGAGGTGGCACAGCCCACGGAGATACAGAAGCAGATGGTGCAGGAGCTGTCCGAACGCGCCGCAAGGGTACACGCCCAGCTTGTTGATCCCGGCACGGACAATATGCTCAAGATTACCTCGGACGGGCGCAAGCTGGGGCTTGACCAGCGCATCATCAACCCCGACCTGCCGGACGACCCGAACAGTAAGGTCAATCGCTGCGTGGACAACATCCACCGCATCTGGCAGGACGGGCAGGCGGACAGGCTGACCCAGCTCGTGTTCTGCGATTTGTCCACCCCGAAAACCGGCGCGACCGGGGCGAAGGCGGCAAAGACGGCGGGCGGGAATCCGGACAGCCCGGAGCTTCACGCGCTGGAAGCTGTCATTGGGCAAGATGCAGCCGAAGAACCGGCGTTCACGATTTACGACGACATCCGTGAAAAGCTCGTCGCCAGAGGAATCCCCCGCGAGCAGATCGCATTCATCCATGAAGCCAACACCGAGACGCGGAAGAAGGAGCTGTTTGCAAAGGTGCGCTCCGGTCAGGTGCGTGTGCTCATGGGCAGCACCTTCAAAATGGGCGCGGGTATGAACGTGCAGGACAGGCTCGTGGCGCTCCACGACCTCGACTGCCCGTGGCGGCCGGGCGATCTGGAGCAGCGCAGCGGGCGCATCATCCGTCAGGGCAACCGCAACAAAGAAGTGCATATCTACCGCTATGTCACGGAATCCACCTTCGACGCCTACCTCTGGCAGACGGTGGAGAACAAGCAGAAGTTCATCTCGCAAATCATGACATCAAAATCCCCTGTTCGTTCCTGCGAGGACGTGGACGAGACTGCTCTTTCCTACGCCGAGATCAAGGCGCTGTGCGCCGGAGACGAGCGTATCAAGGAGAAGATGGACTTGGATGTGGATGTTGCCCGCCTGAAGCTCATGAAGGCCAGCCATCAGAGCCAGCAGTTCCGTCTGGAGGACAATCTGCTCAGGCATTTCCCCGAACAGATCCGGCAGAACGAGAGCTTCGTGGAGGGCTTCACCGCCGATATGCAGACGCTCGCCGGGCATCCGCACCCCGTGGACGGCTTTGCGGGCATGGAGGTCAAGGGCGACCTTCTCACCGACAAGGACAACGCAGGCGCTGCCATTCTGGAAGCCTTCAAGGACGCAAAGGGCATGGAGCCCGTGCCCATCGGCAGCTACCGGGGCTTTGCCATGTCCCTGACCGTGGAGGACTTCGGGCGGGACTTTGTTCTCACCCTCAAGGGCAAAATGAACCACCGCGTGACGCTGGGCAAGGACGCGCGGGGCAACCTCACCCGCATTGACAACGTTTTGAGTGCCATGCCGGACAGATTGCAGAATGTCCGAAACACGCTGGATGCGCTCACCGCGCAGATGGAGACGGCAAAGGCGGAGCTGGGCAAGCCCTTCCCCCAGGAGGATGAGCTGCGGACAAAATCCGCACGGCTTGCGGAGCTGAACGCCGAGCTGAACATCGACGACCGCACGCCCATGGAGCAGATGGCGGAGGACGCGCCCGCCGTGCAGAGCGCAAAGGCGGAGCGTCCCTCCGTGCTGGCAAAGCTGAAAGCGCCGCTGTCCCAGCCCTGCGCCGAGGACAAAATCAAGCGCAGAAACAAGGAGGAACGCTAAAAAAACGGCGGCTCCGGCGAAGAATGGATTTTGCCGGAGCCGCTTCACTACAGCTTAATGAAAGGAAGGATGCACCAATATGAAGAATATTCCCGTTTACAGATTTCCCGCCGAGCACGCCCGTGAAAACGGCGAGCTGGAGCTTTACCGCGCCTCCAACAAGGCGAACGCTGCCTGCAAGGAGGCCATTGAAAAGGCGATCTCCGAGCATTATTGCGATAACGTCCTGCACAGGGAAGCCGTCGCGCAGGTGGCGGAGCAGTTCGGGCATGAGCGCATTTTATATGTGCTGGCGATTACCATCCGGCAGAAGGATTGGGACGGGCGGTTCTCAGCGGACAACAAGCAATGGGCAAAGACCGTTCCCGTTTCGGAGAACCCCGACGCATGGGGGACGGATCGGAACTGCTATCTGGCGGTGAACAGCCACAGCGGGCTGGTTGATTTGTTTACCAAACTGGCGCGGGAGGACGCAAGGGCGCATGAGCGCAAGCCCTCGGTGCTCGGCAGACTGAAAAGCAGACCGCCCGAAGCGGCGGCGGAGGCAGTCAAAAAGACAAAGGAGCCGTCCCTGTGAGCGCGCAGTTCATGCGCCGGAACATCCGCATCTCCGTTCGCCTGACGGAGGAGGAGCACCGGCTGCTGAAGGAAAAGATGGCGCGGATCGGCGTTACCAATCAGGAGGCGTTCATGCGGAAGATGGCGCTGGACGGGCTGGTGATCAAGTTAGAGCTGCCTGAGCTGAAGCAGATGATCTCGCTTCTGCGCTACACGAGCAACAACATCAATCAGATCGCCAAACGGCTCAACGAGAGCGGCAGAGCCTACGACACCGACCTTGCGGAGATTCTGGAAAGGCAGAAGCAGCTATGGGGACTTGCCAACAAAATTCTTATGAAGCTGTCCACCATTCAGTGAGCAGGCAGAAATATACGATAAGCCCATGCTGCCGGCATCCTTGTTTTAGGGCAGCTCTTTCTGTATAATGAAATCAAAAAGGACGGAAAACGACTATGAAATTCATTTTGAAACTGCTGCTTGCGCCCCTTATGCTGGTTTTGTGGATCGTGGAATGGGCGCTCACGCTGGCGCTCAAGGCTTCCGCCGTGGTCTGTGTCATCGCCTCCGCCCTGTTTCTGCTTTCAGGTGTTTTTTACTTTGTGGACGGCAACGTGCAGAACGGCTGCATCTGTCTGGGCATTGCGTTTCTGCTCTCCCCCTACGGGCTGCACTATTTGGCGGTGAAGCTCACAGCGCGTTTTATCGGTATGAGAATGCTGCTCAAGGAGCGAATCTACGGATAAACGGAATATGCGGAATGTGAAAAGGCGCAGGCTCCCTCCTGCGTCTTTTTCCATGGAGGGAATATGGCGACCACACGAATCATACCCATGCACTTAAACAAGGGCAAGACGCTGGCGCAGTGCCTTGCCGACCGGACGGAGTACGGCATGAACCCGGATAAGACCGAGGGCGGCGCGCTGATCTCCGCATTCGCCTGCGAGCCGGAGACCGCCGTTTCCGAATTTGCCCTGTCCAAGCGGGAGTACCGGGAGCTGACCGGACGGGTGCAGGAAAGCGACGTCATCGCCTATCAGGTACGGCAGTCCTTTAAGCCCGGAGAGGTTACGCCGGAGGAGGCCAACCGCATCGGCTACGAATTTGCCAAACGCTTCCTAAAGGGCCGGCACGCTTTCCTCGTCTGCACCCACACCGACAAAAAGCACATTCACAACCACATCTATTGGAACTCCACGGCGCTGGACTGTACGCGGAAATTCAAGAACTTCATCGGCAGCTACCGCGCTGTCCGCAGGCTGTCCGACCTGATCTGCGCCGAGCACCGGCTGTCCGTGGTAGAGAATCCGCAGAAACACGGGCTGAGCTACAACAAATGGCGCGGCGGTCACGACAAGCTCTCCAACCGCGATCTTCTGCGCATGGCGATAGACGCGGCGCTTGAAAAGCAGCCCGGGGATTTCGATGCGCTGCTGGCGCTTTTGAAGGATTCCGGCTATTCCGTCGCCCGAAAGGGCAGGCTGTCGCTGCGGCACGAAAACCAGAAACAGAGCATCCGCCTGGATTCTCTGGGCGAGGGATATTCCGAGCAGGAGCTGCGCGCGGTTATCGCCGGAAGCAGAACGCACAAGCCCTTCGTCAGGAAAAAATATCCGAAGCGCAGGGAGCGCGCCACGCTGATTGCCGATATTGAGGCGAAGCTCAACGCAGGAAAAGGCTACCGCTACGATCAGGCGATGAAGGTGGTAAAGCTCAAGCAGATGGCAAAGACGCTGATATATCTGGAGGAAAAGGGCTTTGCCGGCTTTGACGCGCTGGCCGATGCCGCCGCCGATGCGGAGAAGCGGTTCTATGATTTGAGGGCGGCCATAAAGACGGCGGAAGCGCGTATGGGCGAGATACAGACCCTGCGGACGCACATCATGAACTATTCCAGGACCCGCAGCGTTTACACCGGCTACCGCAAGACGGGGTACTCAAAAAGATACCTTGCGGAGCATGAGGGGGATATCCTCATCCACAAGGCGGCGAAGAAAGCCTTTGATGCGTTCGGCCTTAAAAAGCTGCCCACGGTCAGGAGCCTGAACGAAGAATTTGCAAGGCTGCTGGCAGAGAAAAAGGCGGCCTACGCCGAGTACCACCGGGCGCAGGAGCAGATGCGGGAGCTGCTGATCCACAAGGCGAACGCCGCCTATCTGCTGGGGCTGGACGAGCAGAACCGGCAGACCACCGAGCGGCAGCGCGAGGAAAAATAGCGATGGCACATCGCGCAGCCACAGATGAAATCTGTGTTACAGGGGGTATGGGGAACGCCCCATCAAGCAAAAGGCGGGGACTCGTCAGAGTCTCCGCCTGCTGTCTTTTGGCTCCAAAAGACCTTGCTTGCCACGTTTGTCGGGAACCTCACATTACGCGGGGAGAGCGTTGTTCCCTGTTTACATCCTGTTTACCGCGCAAGATCGAAGTTGATAATCAAACCAAGCCAAGTGCGATACGTATTACCATGACTGCATCTGCAATCTTGATAACTCCGTCACCGTCTACATCGCCGCAGAGAATCTGCTCAGGGGTGAATTCAATCAGGCCAAGAGCACAACGCATAATCAGAACAGCATCCGAAACCCTGACAACTCCGTCACCGTCCACATCTCCTATGCCGCCGGGAGTTGAGGCGGTAAACCTCGCAATAAAATTATACGGGTAATAACATGCTTCTCTGTCAATTACGAGTTCTGCCTCTGTAGAAATCAATGTGCCATCTGTGGCATCATACCAGCCACAGAATGTGCTGCCCGGAGCAGGAACAGCGGAAATAGCAGGAACAAGGTATTCACCATGAATCACAGTCTTTACCCCTATAAATCCCGATCCCTCCGCACTGACCGTTTTGATAGCGATAGGGTTGTTTGTCAAATCCAGGAACGTAATATAGTTGTTTTCACATTCGAGACGATAGACCGATGTGTTCTCGCTCAAGTCCAACTCCGTTAATTGGTTTCCGGAGCAATTGAGCTCTGTGAGAGAAGTGTTTGCACTCACATCAATCGCTGTCAATTGATTTTCGCTGCACCGAAGTGCCTCAAGTTCTGAATTTGCAGTCAGATCCAACTCTGTTATCCGGTTCCCGGAACAGTCCAGCCATCTGAGGGAAGTATTCCCACTCAAATCCAGCTCCGTCAGTTGGTTTTCGGAACAGTCCAATCCGTCAAGATCAATGCATCCGCTAATGTCAATTCTCACTAATTCGTTTCCGAAGCAATACAGTCCGTGAAGCCCAGTATTTTCACTGACGTCAAGCTCCGTCAGCTGATTTCCATAGCAACGCAATGTATACAGTCCTGTATTCGCACTGATGTCAAGCTCCATCAGTTGATTTTGGGAGCAGTCCAAATCCTCAAGGTCTCTGCATTCACTGACATTCAGTTGCGTTAACTGGTTTTTAGAACAATTCAAATCTCTAAGAAAAGTATTTTCACCGATATTGAGCTGCACAAGCCGATTTCCTGAGCAGTCCAGATACTCAAGAGAATCTTTCATACTTGCGTCCAACTGTGTAAGCATATTATCAGCACAATCTAAATAGTACAGTCTAGTATTCGTGCTGACATTTAGCTCGGTTAATTTGTTGTTGGTGCAATCCAGATCTTCAAGTGTTGTGCAACCACTGACATTGATCTCCGTCAGCTGGTTTTCGGAACAATCCAATCTCTCAAGACCAGTGCATCCGCTCACATCAAGGTTACCCATCATGCCCAAGCTGGAAGAACCAATTCTAATTTCGCAAATACGATATTCATCGTCATCGTCTGTCCATTCGACACCGATTTCACTGCCATCAGCTTCTCGCCAAGTTCCGGGATCCGTAGGATCATAATTTTCACTCAGCTTCTCGCCGTTCCTGACACCGTTTTCGTCCGTCTGTTCAAAGAACGCAACCATTTTCTGATAATCATGGTCGTTGTACCCGTCCGGTGTTGCATAACGGGTAGTGGGAGGTGTCATGGCCTCGGCGGCCAGCTGCATTGGCATAGCCGAGATAAACATGATGAGTACCAGAAAAATAGCGGCAATCGCCTTCAGTTTTCGTTTCATAAAGAAACTCCTTTCAAAAATGAATTTGGCAGTTTAGCCTCCTTCTCAAAAGGTTATAGAATGACTTAGAACAACACATCTCTACGGAGCAGGGGGCGGCTCAAAGAGGATGGGGGTCTTCGACCAACGCTATTGTAATTTGCCTTGCGGAATTGCGTGTATGTATCGAAAGGCACCGACTTCTAACGGCTCCACTATTCTTCTCAATTTACCGCGATAGTGTATTTACTGATCATGCTTGTTTTTGTCTGGTTGGTGTTCATGTTTTTTCTCATTTGACGTTCCGTCCTTTTGGTTGTTGGATGTTGGTTTGAAGCTATATCTGTTTGCAACCATATAACTTGCGTTAGTAAACTGAGCTGCAAATTCATAGATGGTGTTGCTGCGCAGCCGCGTCCTGTGTCAAGTTCACGACGGCTTCTGGTATGAGTTACGAAGGATACTGCGCATAACTGCAAAATGTATATTTATGCGCTCTCCTAATTTGGAAAACAGTATGCAAAGAACAGTTCTGCATAGTCAAGCAATGCCCGTATTCGGTAAAAGTTCTGTCCTTCTCGCGCCATTATTGTACACAATTGTGGCAATATCTGTCAACACCGTGAATGCATAAATATGCATTATATGCAAATATATTTTTTCCTTAATAAGTGGGCATTGCGAATGACGGGCAGTGTTACGCGTGAATAGAAAAGCAAAGCCACCTCAAGCGGGAGTTTTATGGGTCCTCCTCAGCCAATGTTTAGTCAGCACCTGCACCATATAAAAACGCAAATTCTGTATTTTTTATCTGATTCTGCGTTTAAGGAGCCATTCCCCAAAATGTGACCGTGGTGCCGGCGCAGTACCAGTGAATCTGAGGAAGTATTTCGTCACCCTGAATCACGAATCGCTGATGAATCTTCTGCGAAAGAATATCCACGACAAACGTGGCATTGAGCTGGTGAAACGGGATTTGAAGGCCGGAGTCATGGAAACGGGTTGCCGGCGAAAGCAAAGGAAGGCGTTCCGTAGGGAGGACGGCATCCGTTCCCTCTGTTGGTTTGCTCTGAGACTTCCACGTACTCTCTCCACAGCAGCTTTGCAATTTTCCCTCTGCTGCCTACAACGCCGGGCAAGCGTGTTTTTCCAAAGACGCGAACAACTTATTTTGAAAATGGGCGTAAAAAAACCGCAGAAACTCTCTGCGGCTGTGGCTATTTGATTTCCTGCGTTTGCTCTCCCTCTTATAAAGAGAGAATTTATCTCGGTTCTTATGCCACATTTACAAGAAAATGTCCCAAAGTGAGCGATCAAGACGTTGAGACTGCCTTTAGGATATGGTATACTATTCATGAAGATGTGAAAGCGTCTATCTACAACGATTGGAGGTAACACCATGTATCGACCCTGCGACACAGGCTTCGGCTTTGCATATTGGCGCTATTGGTGCGGCTCCCAATTCTGGAGAGGTCGTATCAGGGGTGTAATCTTGTGCGCATGAGTCGGACAGCTTCTTTTCGGCTTGTGCGCTTTTCTATTATGTGTTCAGAATAGAAGCAAATCACAAAGGATAGAGGAGGTGAAAATGATGAAAAAGATTCTACGTACAATTCTACGTGCAATTCCCGTTGTGCTGGTTTTGGTTTTCTGCCTATCTGTTACAGCGATGGCCTATAGTGGTAGTGAGAGTGTGACTTTGAAAACTACGCAGAATGAGGCTACTTCCGGCAGCCTCTCGTGCCATCACGCAAAAGTTTCCGCTACCAATAGTGCGTCATCTCAGCATAACGTAAGTGCTGCTTTGCAATTGTCTTCCGGGAGCGGTTGGAGTAACTATGGTACTTTCACTTTAGCTCCTGCGGCTTCGGGAAACACCGGGGCTTGGGGACACAGCGACTATGTCTACCTTTGCAGAGCAAAACTTTGGGTTCCCGGTTTGCCATCTAGTGGATGCAGCGCAACCGGAACACTGACCGTAACGGACTGACACGCTCACAGAACCCTAAAAGCAGGGAGTAACCGGGGCATGAACTAACATACGATGAACTTATTTACACTGGACCCTGAGGGCGGGGGATAATCTCTTGGCTTACCCCCCTGCCCTTTTGAATAAATTCCGTTTTCTTAGAGGGAGGGATTATATGCGCATCTCTATGAGCGTTTCTATAAAAATCTTTTTTCGCTCCATTATCTATTTGGCGATTTGCGCCGTCCTTTTTCTGCTGTCCAATTTCTTTCTGATGCGATTTTTCAATGCTTCCAATTATTTGGCAGAATTCCATGTAGCCAGCTTGAAGCTCGGCATCGTCGGCTACATAGTGTTTTCCTTCTTAAGTTACGAATACACCAACCTGCCCCGGACATCTGCCTTACAAGAGGCATTAGAAATTATTCCTTCTTCAAGGTCGAAACTTCTTTGCTCTCAAAGTCTGGTTTTGATCTCGCTGCTGTTGATCTGGAGCATCAACATCTTTGGTTGGATACTCGGAAAATATGTGCAATTGCAAATTCACTACCCAGCGTTCTTCCTTAATTCCATTCCCAGCATCTTTATTGACTTCTTCTTGCCCGGAGTAATTGCCATATTAGTTGGGGCGCTCTTGTCACAAAAAACTGTTCGTGAAGTCGCATACTGCATTATCATTGTTTCTGCGCTGGTTTGTAGTCCTGTTCCCTCAGGGATATTTGCAAGCGAATCGATATTAGGATATCCGGTATTGACGTTTTTCGATTGGTTTTCTATTCTTGCCCCAAATACAAGTTGGGTCGCAGACGACATATATGGGGCATCTATTGAAGCATATCGTTGGGTTCTTGCAGCATTCTGGATTCTGTTATTGACTGCGGCTATAGTTTTCGCAACAGCCAAACGAAATAGAAAAACCTATATGATGGCTTCTGTTCTTATTGTTCTTTCTTTCCTTTGCGGCGTGCGGTTCGTTTGCCGCAGCAATGATAGCATTATACGAAAAGATTACAGACCCTATGGGACATTGCAACATGAATTCACTTACCGCCAAAAATATCCTGAGCAGCAAGAACTGCCGGCTGATTTTCATGTTTCAAAATATTGTATTGAGCTTACTGTTCGGAACAATACGAAGGCAACTGTTCGTATTGAGTTAAAAGAGAACGACCGGAACGAATATCGTTTTACCTTATACCATGGTTATGTTATAAACTCCATTAAAGACGGAAACGGAGACAAGTTGAATTTCGACCAAAATGGCGATTATGTTACAGTATATGCGCCTATGGGAACGAAAGAACTGAACTTTTCCTATTCCGGAAGTGCAGGAAAGTATTTTTCCAATTATCAAGGCATTGCGCTGCCGGGCTATTTGCCGTATTACCCCGTTCCCGGCTTTGTGAAATTTTATGAAGCTGGGCAGATAGTCGTGAATACTGATCTTGAACCCACAGACTATGAAGTTTATGTAGATTCAAACATGGCTGTAGCATCTAATCTCCCCAAGACCGATGATAATACCTTCTCTGGAAATGCTGATGCGGTGTCATTATACGGAGGAATGATTGTTTCCGAAGAGAAAGAGGGTATCGTATGCTGGTATAGCCCCATCGGTGTCCGGAGTATCAAAATCAGCGGATACCAGGAGGCTTGGAAAAGACTCGCCGATCAAGTTGGTGAAACAGCAGCATTCGACCTGATGGGAAAGACCATTTTCATGCAGCCGGTAACAATTATGGCTGCCAACTCTGGTCAGGAAGGATATGTCGAATTCAGCGATCATATTATAACGGCAGACTGGTCGGTTACGGCAGATTCTCTTTGCAAACAGCATTTACTTGCAACGATGCCCAAGGAGAAAAGCACAATGCTGCTGTATAACGTGTTCTCGGATTATCTGATTTTTGGCGGCAGCCGTGAGGCTGCTGAAATCCCGTGGTCGAGCATTGAAATTCTTACTCGATATGATTCTGCCAATGAAATAGAAGATTTGGAGGAATGGTCAGAGTACATAGAAGCCAGCAATCTCTTTTCTGAACTGTTCAGCTATAAAGCCAACCTGTTAGGAGAAGACTTCGTCTTGAAAACAGTTTATCAGTATCTGAAAAAATCGGCTCCAGAATGCAATCAAATAGAATTTCTTTATAGATTGGGGGAATAAGAATGCTAACAGTTGATAACCTTTCCAAGAGCTTCGGTAAGAAAACCGTTCTTGATAATATTTCTGTTCAGCTAACGCATGGAGTTTATGGCTTGCTTGGCCCAAACGGTTCCGGGAAAACAACCTTTATGCGGTGCGTTGCAGGAATTTACCGTTATAATGGAAGAATCATTACACCTTCCAACGTGGGGTATCTTCCTCAAAAATTTGGAGCATTTCGGGAACTCACGGTTTATGAGGTTCTGGAGTATTTTGCAGAATTGAAAGGAATACCCTCCAATCGCCAAGGAAAGGACATTCATGACTGCCTGGAAGATGTAAATCTTTGGGAGCGCCATTCTGATAAGGTAAAAACACTGTCCGGCGGAATGATCCGGCGGCTTGGTGTTGCACAAGCCCTGCTTGGGAATCCCGAACTAATCCTTGTTGATGAACCTACCGCAGGACTTGATCCTGAAGAAAGACTGCGCTTCAAAAATCTGATTTCTCAACACCGAGAGGACTGCACGATTTTGATTTCAACACATATCGTGGAAGATGTTGAAGCTCTTTGCGACCATATAATCATACTGTCACACGGGAAAAGTATTTGCCAGGACACGCCGGAAAATATACGGAAGGCTGCAATGAAGCATGTGTGGCATGTTTCAGAGAAAAGGCAGAAAGAACTGACTTCTCCATACTACATCCTGCGCAGGGAGCAAATTGATGGGGAAGCATACCTGCGTGTGCTTTCCAACGAAGAACAACCCGGCAAATCGATTCAACCGACACTTGAAGATGGATATATAAATATAATAAGGGGGATACGATGAGGCTGCGCTTGAAATTGTTGCGCATTATTCTGCGTAATTGTAAGCCCCTGTTCTTCATTCCTATCATTATCGCATACTGCCTGCTGCCGGGCGTGTCTGCTATCAAGTATTTTTATGTTGATCCCTCAGAGGCGCGCAGCACTTTTATTTACATGGCACAAGTGTTTATTCCCTTATGTGGACTGCTTTGGCCGATGGGATATCTCCATGTCTGGGTAGAAGGCGACGGGTGTGAAGCGCTTCGTGCCTGCACAAAATACCACAAAACTTGTGTTGGCGAATTGCTTTTGCTTTGTTCAGCTTATTTGCTGATGGTCTTTCCCACAATTGCATTTGCAGTAATCATGTTCCATCTATCCTGGCTGGAATATATGCGTCTTGCATTGCAGTTTAGTATTATAATCAATTTCCTCTATTTCATGATCATGCTGCTTAAAAATGTGACGATAGGCTGCATCCCTGTTGTAGCATATCTCCTACTTTGCTTTTATATTTCAGGGTCAGCCGATTTTGCGTCATTTTCGATTATCGCGCCGAATTTGCCCGCAGAATTTTCAAATTGGAACACCTTGCTTGTGGTTTTTTCATCGTCTTTGCTTGGCCTGCTGCTTGGGTATCTGCTGGACAGATTTTGGTATAAATACTTATGATGGTCAGGACACTGGTATGTGCATCCTTTGGCGATTCGGTCAAAGTCCTTCCACAATAATCCGATGCCGTTTGGTCAGATGTTCTGTCTTTTCTGCGATCGTCCGCTTAATCTTCTCTTGGAGTCCATTGGAACATCCGTTACTGTATTATAGAGCCAGCAAATAAGTTATGGGAAAGACCTTCCACTGCTGGAGACAATATGGACATCAATCCACTTCATTGCAGCTGACCTATAATTTACAGGAACAAGCTCCAGCAAAGGAGGAAAATATGGCACTTACAAACCGCACGCTCATCCTGTTCAAATACTTCTGGGAGGCCACGGGCGAAGCGCACCCGGTCTCCCTTGCGGATATCTCCGCCCAATTGAAGGAACACGGCATCACCGCCGACCCGCGAACGCTCCGCAGCGACATTGAACAGCTTGTGGAGTTCGGCGTGGATATCGTCAAGGAACGCAGAGTGCAGAACCTCTACCATGTGGCAACCCGGCACTTTGAAGCCCCGGAGGTTAAGCTCCTCATCGACGCGGTACAATCTGCGCGGTTCATCACGCCGGGAAAAAGCAAGGAGCTGGTCAAGCGGCTGACGACCTTTGTCGCTCCCGGAGACGCCGCGCTGCTGGAAAGCTTCTGCCACAAAATTCCGGTGCAGCCCGGCGAGAGCTACATGATTCCCGGCGGCGTTCCCCACGCCCTGGGGGCAGGGTGCTTCGTCGCGGAGATTCAGGAGCCGTCCGACCTCAC
>OHOO01000227.1_pt1 | contig 14713 bp, 17 predicted proteins | sample 1569891 | NCBI WGS metagenome assembly OHOO01 (sample SAMEA3879600, study PRJEB24766) | human gut metagenome | biome: human-associated habitat; feature: feces | place: USA | collected 1985/1987
TTCTCATACTGCTCCTTAAGGAGATCCAGCCTCGCGCCAAATGTAGCATCTCCCATCTGGAACAGTTTTACATATTCAATAAGCGCCTCTATCGGAACACCAGCATTTCTCATGCATACAGTGTGTTCAACCCAATCGACATCCTTTTCCTGATAATCTCTGTTGCCACTGGCATTTCTCGCTACAGGAGGGATAAGCCCAACCCTCTCGTAATACCTGAGCGTATCAGCGGTGATATCAAACTTTTCACTTACCTCTTTGATAGTCATATTGCCACCTCTTTCCTAATTTCAAGAAAACCTTTCTATTTATAGCTATATGCACTCACACAATACCTATATGTTACATTGAATATATCACTTGGAGCTCACTCCAAGTCAACCCCCAATTTTCACCCCTTATGGGGACGGAGGTGCCTGACCCCATACAGGATATAAAAGAGGCGGGCAACGTAGTTACCGCTGTCCGCCTTTATATACATGAATATGTAAATTTTTATGCTACGCACTGATTCCAACTGTCGAGCAGATGTTTACTGCAATGATATCATCCACTGTTACACCAAAGATGGCGGCCAGAATGATCAGGTTATCTACGGTTGGCATAGCCATACCCTTCTGCCACTTGTATATCGCATTTGGAGTGGCAAATCCAAATATATCCTGCAGATCCTTTACAGAAAAACCTGCATTCTGTCTAAGCTTCACAATATTTCTGCCTGTTCCTGTCATGTCAATTGTTGGTACATTACACATAATACTTCCCTCCCAAAATTCTCATCTCATCTGCATTGCTACAATTGTGACAGATTTCTTCTTCACAAAGACGAGTTAAAAAACACGCAAAAAACGCCCATCCACATGAATACTTCTATAATACTCACATGGATGGACGCTTTTTCGTACATCATGATTCCAATCTATAAATGCTGATAGATCTGGCTGATCTCAGTCTATCGAAACCTATCTGATCTGTTATGTATTTGCTCAGATCATTCAGGTCAGCATATTTGTATGATCATGTTCCGTACGCTCTCGCCCTGTACCATATGAGTACATATGTTCACGCAGCTTATCATCTGTATGTAAAGTATTCCCTGCCACATCACTATTAAACTCTCGGGTTATGTATTTAGCGAAAACTATACTTAACATGATTCTTTCCTTTCCTGACTACCCTTCCGGGTTCCTTTTCCTAAGTCATTTTTTATTGGTGTGTCCTGATTTTCTTCTTTTATTTGACCACCTAAACTGTACTCTACCACAAATATAATTATTTGTCATTACACCGCTGGTATAAAGTTATATTTTTCCTTCGCTATATCAAAGTGTATCAAAATGGCTTAAATACACACTTTCTCAAGTGTCTTTTATCCAGGACTGTATCAAACCTTTTCAAAATTTTGCCCCTTTTTTGCCCCTACGATATCATCACGACCTCTATTCTCGTATCGGCATTCAGGGTGTTGTTAAACACTATCTTATATCCGCTATCAGTGTCTTCTGTAAGTTCGATAGTGTAATCATCTACATCTGCAAGTACACCGTTAATGTATATCTGCAAATTAGTGTCAAAGGTGTATCCATAGTGATCCGGTACAGGTATCTCTGTCACCTTAGATGTATGATTATACTTGTATCGCCTATAGTTCACTTTTGCCGCCGCAGGAATAAATGTCACATACGATCGTCTATCGATAATATCGTCATCTGTGATGCCGTCTGTGCCAGCCTTAACCAATACATCTGCAATTACAAGATCATATATGTCTGTTGTCTGCGTTGCTTCAGGTGGCTCTGGCGACTCATCCGGTTCGCCATCGATTGTAACAAGTTCTATTGATCTTGCTGTGCGATCATATCTGATAACCACTCTTGTATATCTATCCTTAACCGGGTGCGCTGCAGATATGTTCAAGTATTCAAATGCATCAGACTTGATCCAGTGTCCAGCCACAATGGCTTTGCCTGACTCAATGATAATCTGCATATTTGCATCTGTATTTTGTGTTGCTCTGAAAGCGTTGCCATATCTTTCAAATACACCTTCGGATAATACCCCATCAAAGAAGCTGTTAACATCGTCACTTGAATATATCCTGTCTGGCTGTCCGTTGTCTGCTATCACCGCATCAAAAAATCCGTATTTTATCATCCTGTTCTAATCTCCTATCCATGTGCTCAATGTAGGTACTATAGTTACTCCGTCATCGCTTACACTTTCTATCACCTCTGTTATTCTTGGATTTGCTGATATGCCATACTTGTTTATTACAGTAACTACGTCTCCTAACCCATAATCACTGCCATATTCATATATGCTGCCGGTCTCTATGCTTCCTTCATATTTCTCTACAAATCCTGATTCTGCAATCAGCTTTGCGCCGGCAGCTTGCAGCATATTCTGATACTCTGAATCCGATACGTCTCCGTTGTTTGATGACACATCCCTTGCATCCTTATACGTTTCGTACCGGTTCAGCCCTTCAGCCTTTCCTGACACAGCACGTCGGCGGGCTGTACCTTCTCCCTCTCCCGCTACAAGCACAACATTTGTATACTTTGTATAATCAATCGAATACGTATCATCAATGATATTTTCGTTCTTAGCGCTGAACACGACATGTGGGATATCGTCCTGCTCTATAGATCTATCCTTGCCTTTGTATAAGGTCATTGTGTAATACCCCTGTGAATCTATGTATATATCCCAGCCCGTGTTATATTCGGTTAAAATCGTCGTGACTGCGGTAAGCAAATTGTCACCAGTGAGCTGCCGCTGCAACACATCATTACATACATCTTTAAAATCAAGCTTGAAGTTGGATATCTTTCGATCAGAGTCCGACGGAGAAATTACATTCTCATTCAGCAGCTTCTTAATACCGTTTTCAACTGTTCCAGAGAGCACAGTCTGATTCCAGATGATTCTTTGTCCGATTATAGACTTCAGATCATAGCCGGTAACGATAAGATAATCACCATCCTCATCATCTGTAGAGAGGTTAACTTTCTGGACGAGCATTACATGATGCAAAGATCCATCTGCAGATATATCTACATCCCTCACAAGTCTATTTCCTTTTCTGAGTAGTTGTATCATATAATCATCCGCAGCTATATAGAGCTCAAACTCACCCGCATCATAATATTTCAAGTGCCATATTGCACTCTGGTACGTGTCTATTATATCAAGCCTCTCGTTGTCCTGATTTAATACGTATATGTCCATTTATACTCCTTCATATTCGTTCGTATAGATTATATTAGTACAAATATGTTCACGCCCCTCATTTGCAGTCTGACCAACATGATTTATTCCAGGGCGCAGGCTTAACCAGCTTGATGACGCCGTCATCTTATTGATAAGATTTCGTGTTTTATTATGATATATTCCTTTGATCGACTTACGCCTCGTGTGTGAATCTATCTCAATGACCTCGCCTTTGTTATAGCTTCCTTTAATTTCGATATATTCACCTGTCTCTATCATATATATTTTAGGGTCGACTACAGTAGCATCGAACTGCATTCTGCATATAAAGCCTATCTCGTCATCTGACTCGTTATATATAGATGCCTCCATATTTTGATCATATATTCCAAATACAATATACTTTGTCAAAGATGCATTATCATAATCGCACACTATGTCACCAGCGTTTACTATAAGATGATATATCCTGTATATACCGCTCGTGAGGCCAATATTAATCGAACACCTATTACTTGCATCAAATGCAAGTTTTACTTTGTTCCAACCCCGCCGGAGCTCTATCTTTTTTATATACTGCCCCGCCGTTACAGACAAAAATTTATCCGCATCTGACCAGACCCAGCTACACATTACATATGATCCTTTTACCTTTATTACATCATATATTCTTAATACAGCATCTGAAGAGAGTGATATTTCACACATTGTATCAATCTCACCAAGTGGATTCTCCTTCATGCAGGTGTATTTTTTATTCATTTTTCCTCTCAATTCTTGTTTATTACTGTTCCGATTTTGGCAGCTCAATAGCTATTCGCCATATTGATGATGTATTACCTGGAATAAAATATTCTTGATTGTTTATAACAAAACTTTCACTAGGACCATTAGAAGCAACATCTGGTCCAGCTAATATATAATATGCTGACGGAATAGCGAGATACCCTGCAGGATACACATATTGAGCAAGACTTACCACGTCATGTATGTTGCTAGCCTGACTCCAAGCCTGAGCATAATAAGATGTCTCGTCTACATCAGAATAAATGATGTACCTAGCAGAAGTGAATGACATATAAGCTATTCTATCTTCATTTGTTTTTAGATCTTTTGCAGGCAATACGATATGTAATAGATCAGTAATGTTAGATCCCTCGCTGAAACATCCAATTCCAAATACCACTCCTTCTTTGCATGATACAAAATGCAAAAATGCATTAGCCACACCACTATTGGCTGATCTAGTCAAACTCATGTTATACGAATAACAATATGTAGATGCGGACGGAGTAGCCCCCTGAATCACAGTTGTCATAATCAGATTAGCTCCAGAAAGACTAAACTTAAAACCTGTTGTGTTGTGCTCATCATCTCCCATGTATAATATCCACGTAGTGTTAGACTCTACAATATTTAGTTTCATGCCAAGGGCTGCCGCAATCTCCTGCATTTTTGCGTCATTTACGTCCGCATTGTAAAACGTTGAATCCGCCTCTTTTTTCCCCAGTCTTATTCTTTGTATATTATATCCCATCAACTAACCTCCGTTTCTACTGGCAGTATTCCGTATATGCTTGTTACATATCCATATGGTTTTGTATATAAAGATGTATTAACAATCATCCCATACGCTCCTGTACTAATTTTTTTCGCATTAGCAATCATATCATCAAAAGATTCATTGCTTGCGGTCGGCACTCCCTTCTCAGTGATGACGTCCGCAAGCCTTTCTTTGACATCACTGACATGTTTTTTTACATCTTCAAGTGTCTCAATAACATTTTTTTCTATCTCAACAAGTCCTTCTTCTATGTGGTCCATCTGTGCAGCCGATAGCACTTCCCCAGGCCGAAAGTTCTGCTTCTTGTACATAGTCATACCTCCATTTTCAGTTGCACCGGTGCAACTTACCCTAATGTACTCTCTTCGAGTTTGTCTGAATTAAGTATCAATGTCGTATCTGTCATATTTATAAGTTCACATCTGATGTCATCAAGCCCCGCTCCTCCTGGCACGAGATTTGATGCGATCAGTGTATAGAATGGGAACGAAAATTTGGGTGTGGAAACAGAATTGACAACTGTCATCTCCTGCGCATCAATGAACGCTGGAGCCGGACACAGGATACTAACCTGCGCTACCTGTGTCCGGGCAAATAGATCTGTTTCAAATGATTCCACATATCCATCTATATATACATTTCTTGTACCATTCTTAAAGAACACCCTGATCCATGCACCTGTAGATATGTACTTATACAGATTGATTCTGCTTGTCTCTATATCACGCCGTGGATATATCATAAGGACTATATTTCTCTTTTGCTTTTTCGAGCTTATGTACTTTGCACCGGGCATATTTGCCACTGTTGCAGTGACAATGTTCGCATTTTCCGGAGACAATCCCGATGCGGTAACTATATAGTCCTTATTCTCCGTCAGCTCTAACCTGTCACCTGTCGCATTCTGTATAGCAATCTGATACATCTATGACACCTCCGGCTTCCTTGGATCGATAAGATTCTTTGTCTGTCTGTATATTTCAAGGCGGTTCAGTGGTTTTGGTGAGGTATTGTTCTGCACAAAGTTGTATGTAGTGGTATTATTCGTGGTTGATCCGCCTTCTCCTCCACCTCCCGACTTTGGTCTCGGCATATGTTTCTTTACATCGTCAAGGTTAAAGCCTTCATCTGTTACACTCTTTGCCTCGTCTACTATTCGCCTCAAAGATTCATACACTTTATGCTTGTACAGATCCACACCATCCGCCACACCAAGATCAAGGAATTTTCCAATTTCGTCTCTGGCTCTTCTCGATGGTGAATGTATGCCAAAGAAGTTCTTGAGTTTGTCCATGACGCCATCGGCAAATCCTTCAAGCTTATCTGTCAGCCAGCCAAATTTGTCTGTTATTCCATCCCAAAAGCCTTCGATGAAATGCCCTCCAATGTCCTTGATATCGTCAGGCAGCCCCTTTATCGCATCCTTTATAGTATCAACAAATTTTCTTCCGGCGTCCTTGGCCTTCTCCTTGAGGTTGCCGCCAAACTCAACAACCTTTTGTATTCCCTTATCGAATATGTCCTTGAGTTCGCCTGGGATGCTTTCTATTTTTTCAGCAAGTCCATTGACGAATTTCAGTCCATACTCAGCAGCCTTAGCAACCATATTGCCAAACCAAGCTATTACTTTTGCAAGTATCTCCCCGCCAAATGTGGCCAGTTTTGGTCCTAATTTAGCAAGGGACATCATGATAGATGCTATTATCTGAGGGACAGACTTTCTAAGCTCTAATATGATCTGTGGAATGGCCTGGACAAGTGTCATGAACAGTTCGACCGCACAGTCTAAGAGCAAAGGTATGTTCTCGATCAGCACCTCTATGATGGTCGTTATGATCTGAGGCAGCGCATCTATGATGGCCATCCAGAACGATATGCAAGCCTCCAGGAGCTGTGGTATAGCGCCAAGAAGTCCAGATATCACTGAATCTATGATCTGAGGCAGCGCAGCGACCAGCGAATCTATGATCTGAGGCACCGCCGAAACTATCGCCATTAAGAGGGATATAGCCCCATCGGTCAAAGCCTGATAGCCAGATAAAAGCCCGTCTATCAGCGCCTGGATAATCTGAGGAGTCGCAGCGACCAGTGAATCTATGATCTTAGGAAGAGCTGACACCAGCCCTTGCACAAGCGTTATGCCTGCAGCTATGAGGTCAGGCAGCTTGGCCAGGATAGCAGTAATGATCTGAGGCACCACATCTGCTGCCTTGGTTGCTATTTTCGGAAGCTGTTTTGACAGTCCGGATAATATCTCGGATGCCATGTCTATTGCCGCATCTGCTATATCAGGTAAGGAATCAAGCACTCCTTGTATAAGACTGCCTGCAATGGATATACCGAGATTTGCAACCCTTGGCAGCATTGATGTTACTTCATCAAGTGCCATAAGTATCAGATTGCTGACAGCCTCTCCAAGCGCTTCGTCCGCGCCTTCCACACCAGTAATAGAATCTTTGATGGCTGGCATAAGATCATTAGTAACTTCCTTCACAAACTCTCGCATTGAGCCTGTAGCAGATTCATATATAGTAATACCAAGATCTTCGTAAGCACTGTTCAGAGCCTTCAGGTCGCCTTCAAGGTTGTCATTCATGACATTTGCCATGTTCTCAGCGGAGCCGCTGCATTTTCTCAGTTGCTTCTCGAAGTCTTCTGCATTGCTTACCCCTGCATTAAGGATAAGGTTCAGACCCTTAATTGAATCTGAGGTAAACGTTGACGCAAGAGCTGTGGCCTTCTGAGCATCACCCATGCCATCCGTGGCTTTCTCGACGTCTTTCAAAATATCAGTAAGATCTCTGTAGTTTCCCTCAGCGTCCATGACCTGGACATTTGTATCACCGATGGCAATAGCTCCATCTTTCATTTTAGCAGTCATATCTCGCATGACTGCTGTAAGAGCTGTTCCACCTTCGGAGCCCTTAAGTCCCTGATTCGCCATCATTGCAAGAAGGCTTGTAGCTGTCCAGCAGCATTGAGATTGGCAGCACAATTCTTATAGGCTTCGCCAAGCTGTTCGGCTGATGTGTTTGAATTGCTCTGCGAATAAGCAAGCAGATCAGCAAAGTACGCACTGTCTTTTGCCTGCATACCAAATGCAGACAGGTAATCTGTCACCATGTCAGATGCCTTGGCCAGATCCATACCTGATGCCGCTGCAAGGTTCAGTACACCTCCCAGTGCATCTGTACTCTGGTGTGCATCCCAGCCGGCGAGAGCCATGTACTTTAATGCGTCCGCTGACTCGCTTGCGCTAAATACCGTAGATGCTCCGAATTCTTTTGCTGTGTCCGACAGGAGTTTCAGGTCTTCACCTGTCGCCCCGGATATAGCCTGGACTTCACTCATAGATGATTCAAAAGTTCTTCCGGTCTCAAGTGCATCTGCAGCAAGATCCTTAAGTCCATCAAGAGCCTTGCGGATTCCTTCAGCTACAAGGTTCGCCAGCACGCCCTTCATCACCGTGAATCCTTCGCTGGATTCCTCTGCCGCTGTTCCTGCATCTCTGACTCCATCTTCAAGATCATCATAACTGTTGTCGAGTGCGTCTGCCGCATCATTAACATCTTTTAGCGCTTTCTTGTTGTCTGACAGATCTGTTGACAGACTATCGATCTGCTTTGCAAGATCCTTCGCTGCATCTGAATTCTTACCCTGTGTCAATACTACAGATGCATATTCTTTCTTGATATCAGTGAGGCTCTTCTCCTGAGCATTGATTGTATCTGAGAGATGTTCTGTTGCAGATACAGTCTTGTTATTCTCCTGTGTAAGCTCAGCAAGCACATTGTTGTACTTATCAATACTTTTTTCAGTAGTCTTAATCGCTGCTTCCTGATTCTCGATCTTGATCTTGAGATCGACTGCAGCCTTCGAGTTCTCTCCGTACTGATTTTTAGTGAGCTCATACTGCTTACGATAGTCCGTTAATATACTTCTCTGTGACTGCAGATTCCTGCCGAGCTGGGTCAGCTTACTGCTCACCCCATCAGCACTTTTAGACCAGTTGTCAAGTCCTGCTGTAGAGTTCTTGAATTCTGCAGATGCCAGAGCCATCTGCTTCTTTGCTGCCGTGATATTTTTAGTCAGATCACTGATGTCTACTTTAAATTTAGTTGTCGCTTCGTCTGTCTTCTTCGCCAATCATTGCATTACCACCAGCCTGCATCATCACTCGCTCTGCGTCGTCTCGGCTTGTCCTTTGTCTGTGCCTCCCGGATCTGCATCCGCCTCACGTCTGCATACATCACAAGTACATCGTGATATGATGTTTTAGTGAGCGTCAGCGGATTAAGTCCTGGATATAATACGCACAAATTATTTATGATCAAAAAAAGTGTCTCATCAAGGGGGATATCTTCCCCCTCATCTAGTTTTTTGGGTCTGTCGGGATACTGAGCATGTCCTTTACGGCAGCTACAGCTATATTCTTAATTACGATAAGGAGCTCCTTCATCTTGACATGATCCCAGTCGTCATTTTCCATGTCTGGAAAAGCTTCAGAAAGGATTGATACAAGATCATTCCATTCCTCAAATATCATTGAGAGCAGTGTAGCATTATCGAGATTCTTGTAATCAAACAGGGCCATGAGCCTTCTGACAGTGCCAAACTCCAGGTCAACGGTATCTGCCTTGCACACCTTCTTCACCGTTTTTTTATCTTTCTCATACACTTTGATTGTTATATCCATCTTATCCTCCTATTAATAAGCGTGAAGGGTGCCCCCTCCACGCCGTTTATAAACATGACTTACTGATGTGAATCCGTCTGATTTTCTGTCGCCTGAGAAGCCTCGATCCAACTGTCCGGGGTATGTACTTTCTTGAAGAACTCATCCTCGTCAACATCCTTATACCGGTCATCAATGACAATTCCCTTGACAGAACACTTCTTCCACTTACCATCCTCAAGCTTTCCGTGCTCAAACTTATGCTTCGTCCTGATTGCGGTAAATGTAAGCGACTGATTATTTGACGTAGTGCCATTGTCCTCTGTCTGGGATGTCTCGTCAGGGATTGCAAATGTGCCTTTATGTCTTACTACATACCTATACTTGCCATCTGTACCCTTTGTCCTGTAGCCAAGCGCATAATATGTGGTATCTCTATCACCTTCTACAAGCATCCCTGATTCCCGGTCAAAGGACTTACCTGTAATCTTTGCATACATATCAAGCTCAGGAACTGAAGTAGTCAAAGTGATCGTATCAGGCCCCTCGGAGCTGATTACAAGCATAGGCTGATTGTCATAATACTTTGACTCGGAGCTCGTCTCCACCGTCTTGCTGACTTCTGCTACCGGAGCAAGCGGCTCCCAGTCGCCTGTTACATATCCATGTTCCGCCTCTGTGCTGTTGTCGTCACACTTAACCTCCGCTATGCAGAGCATGTCAACGCCACGGAATTCTATTACCTTATCGTTCATTGCTTAATCCTCCATGTATAAGACTCCGATACCTCTTCCTGTGTGTGTCGGCCTGTCACTGCCCACATCATGCCCGGAATCATAAATTATAAAACCTTTTTCCTTGAGCTTCTTTTTTGCTTCAGAAAGGACTGAGTATGTTTTTTCAGGATCAACTGAGTAAAAATTGACATCAAAGTCCTGTACTTCCTTCGTTGCCGTGTTGTCATAATAACCAGCCTCTTCTGATGAGTTATTCCAGAATGTAAAGAAATGTTCCGGGTATTCATCACCATCAGTGAAGCTCCCTTGCCTGTATGACTCATACCCTACGCTTTCGAGAATGCTTATCAATATATCTTCCATATCAGCCTCCCATTCTCTTATGTATAGCTTCTGAAAAAATCTTTTTCTGTTCCTCAGCTATCATATTCTTTGTTTTTCTGCCATACACAGCATTTTTTAGGCCCAGCACCGGGCGCATCGTCGGTGTACCATACATCAAAAATATTGACGTAAGCCCGCCTTCCGCAAAATCAAATCCAACCTTGGTTGAAGCTGTTAAACCCTCCCATTCGATTGGATAATTATCACGAATCGAGCCAAGGGTTCTACCGGTCTGCTTATGTTTTTCCATGATAGGTGTAAGCCTTTCAGCTACAATCTGATTAGCAACCTTGAGACTTTCCTCCGTGGCCTTCTTAACATCGCCTTCAAGGCTGTCAAGCTGGGCCACTATGTCCTCAAATCCTTCAAACTCAAGCCCTATCCGGTTTCTGCTTTTTGCCATCACGCACCGCCTTTCACAGCCTTAACCTTGACCTTTAGGTAAGTATTCGCCATGTTGATATTTTCAGGTGTGCCAAGGACTTCATAATCCTTGCCATACACCCTTATCCTTGATGCAGATGTAATGTCTGGCCTATACCAGGTTTCCACCGTGGCCGTATCCTCTACAGCAATAACCCCATTGTCCTGTGTCTCTGTGCCGCCAAAAGTCTTAAAGCTGATATAGATATCATCAACTTTTGTGAATATTTTCTTGTTAGTTCCTTTGACCTTTTCATAAGATGGCGTCATAAGCTCTGCCGGCACGGCATACGGCAGATTTGGTGTATATGCTTTCATGTCTCCGCCTTTCTGCATGTCTTTCTACAGCCAAGATTCACTATACGCATATGCGTGTACTCACTCAGTTTTTTGTAGTTAAAGAGATCATCGACAGCGCAGCATATTGTTCCTATCGCCTCATCCGAATTAACAAGTTCCTCCGACGCACCAGCGTCAACCAGCATCTGCTTGACTTCATCAAGGAGTCTGCCTATGCGGGCGTCTTGATATGAACCTGTTATATTCATTGATTCTTTACAAGCGGTAAGCTGGTCTTCTCTGGTCATTGCTACTCTTTACTCTCCCTTATTCTCTGTTGGCTCTGTTGATGGTGCCGGCTCCTCGCCCTTCTTGATGATAAGTACACCATTCGGATCAACGAGCTTTCCATCAACAATCATGATACACTTGTTCTTAATTTCGTTGGTGTCATGATCAACCCACTTGACTGTGGTCATCTGCATGTTTGTGTTGATTGCATAGTCTGTTCCCTTGAAAAATACTGCAACAACATCACCCTTAGCCGCATCATCCCACGATGATATGAGATCATCCTCGACAGTCTCAACATCCTTTCCCAGGAAGCGGTATGATTCCTCGCCATTAATGCCGTAGTTAGTCCTTCCGATAGGCTGTCCGTTCTTATCAACCATGCCGTCTATATGTTCGTCAAAGGTTGACTGATTCATGAAGAACGCACCATTCCTATATGCTTTCTTCATCTTTGCCTTAACCTTTTTATGCCAACCTTCCCAGGATGCGAATTCTGATGGTGTCATTGTTATAATATTTGCCTTTGGAATCCTAGTATCTGTAAGGATTCCAAGAGGCTTTGATGTTCCGTTACCCTTAAAGACTGATATCTCTATAGCCTTAACTATAGCCTCTGTAGCAAGTGGTACGAACAGCGCCTGAAATGACTCCAGTGTAACTACGTTAGCAAGCAGCGTCTGAGCGATCTTACACTCTATGCCATAGTATGAGAATGTAATCTTCTCATCAGCCTTGATTTCCTGTGAATCAGACTTTCCTTCTCCAACCCACGTAGCCTCTGGCTTAAGAGAAAGAACAGGTATCGCAATGCCTCCCTGAACATTCAGCTTACGGATGATCTTGTATACGTTTCCATAGGTATCCATCTTCGTAATGATCTCGTGCATGAGTGATGTTGGTATCACTGCGCTGGCATCTGCCACGCCTGTCACCGCATCAGCTCTGAGTTCATGTGGGATTTCTACACCCCTACACACATATTCCATGAACGCATGACGATACTCTGGGGTATCATGGCGATCTACATTATCATCAGATCTCTTATTAGTTGCAAATGCGGCAAATGGTGTGCCCCCACGGAATTCAGCATTAGCAGGCACCTGTGCTCTAGAATTGTCGCCGTCATCTCCAGGGTTACCATCATCTCCTTCGTCATCAAGCTCTGCAAGCTGTGCCTTTGCATCCTCAAGCTCTGTAAGTACTTCATCTAAAGTATCTCCAAGGCTGCGAACTTCATCAGCTGTAGTAGCTGTCTTGATACGATCCTTGAGTTCTGTGGCTCTCTTGTTCTTCGCATCAATAGTCTTCTGTAAGTAAATCCTTAATTCTTTCTTCATCTTTTCTTTGCCTCCTTATTTGTAAAGAATCTCTGCTTTCAGCTTTGCAAGCTCCAAATCCGTGTCAGACTCCTCCGACTTAGCCCTCACGCTGTCCAGCGTGGATTTGACACTATCCAGCGTCTCCTTCGCTCTTGCTGAGATTTCAGTAGCTTCATACGCCGGGAAGGTTACCGCAGATACTTCAAACACACTACTCACCTTCCTGATGTGTCTGAGGGGATGATCACTTTCAAGATTCTCCCACTCCTCATCATCTATGGTAAACATAAACGACATGCCGCTTATGTCTCCTCTCTCAACTGCACTGTACAGATTTGCTGCATCAGTATTTCTCTCCGCATCGAGATTAACCCTGATGTGCATTCCTTTATCGTCAACACTCATCTGCATTGTCGAATTCTTGTTATTCCGCCTCGACCTGGCCAAATGGATCATGTTCGTGTTGTGATTCACAAGGAATCTGACGTCTCTAAGATCAGCCCCATCCAGCGCACCAGGTTCTATGATCTCATCAAAGTAGCCAAGGTCTGTTCTGCTGCCATATATGATCGGGCGACCTTCCAGATAATATCCGTGCTCGTCATCGTGTTTAGCCCTGACTTCAAAATCATATGCCCTTGTTACAGTCATTTTTTCTGTATCACTTTTTCTCATCGTTCTGCCCTCCAAGTTTCTTCTGTTGATATATCCACGCCTTGTTGACGTCAATATAATTAAGCGACTGCATTCTCTTACCTTCGAGCTCTGCAAGTGGTTCAAAGCCAAATGCATTTCTCTTTTCATTTGCATAAAGGTCGCCCGAATCACCTAGGATTCTTACCATCTCAATTACCTGATCCGTCGTCATGAACTCAAGAGTCTTCGTATAGAACCGGATCTCATGGCCTCTTGCTTTCTCCCCAGGAGTGAAAATGGTTTTAGTGAACGCCTGCCCTACTTTTACAACAATAGGTTCTATAGCTTTCTGGAAAAAAGCCTCATACTGAGCTTTTGTATAATCGCCTGTAAGGATCGGGATAGATGTGCCATAATTTCTCAGGATCTTCTCGTCGACAAATTTCAAGGTATCTGGATCAATGAGCTTAATGTCCGGGGTAATAGGTGTATATTCTGTCTTCAGATCGAGAGGAAGAAATCCGCTCAAACTCTGATTGATCTTCTTCTCAAAATTCTTCAGCGCCGTCTCTGTCGCATTGTCATCATCCATGTATGTGTTGAACTTAACTATTCCTGTTATGTTCATCCCTCTCTTGGCTGCCCTGCTCACACTTTCAAGAAGGTCCTGATTGATCTGCAGAGTCTTCAACAAGCTTTGATTATCCGGTTGGCCAGCATTTCCGCCCATGAGTTCATTGACACTATATCTATATCTGATATGTATCACTTCACTGTATGGCAATGTCATCTCATAGCCATTTGCAAATCCAAGCTTGACATACAGGGTGTTGTCCTTGTCCTGCTGCCATTCGACACTGGTCGGAAGCACCGGATATAAACCGGTGTACTTCCTCTGCTCCTTTCCGTTCGCATCCTTCCAGGTGTAGAATGTCGGGATTATCCAACTGTTATAATTCAGCATCAGATTCCACATGAACTTTTCAATAAAATCTGCTGTAGTCATCAATTCATTTGGCTGCCTTAATAACCGCTGTATGTCACTGTTTACCTGGATGATATCTGATCCCTTGGTCTTTATGTGCTTGGGGATCAGCTTAATGCATTCCTGGACGATGCAGCTCACAGCCTGCTGTACTACGTCACTGGCATATATATCCTGTCCAAACTGGCTATATATAGGTGCATA
>OHOO01000263.1_pt1 | contig 12862 bp, 7 predicted proteins | sample 1569891 | NCBI WGS metagenome assembly OHOO01 (sample SAMEA3879600, study PRJEB24766) | human gut metagenome | biome: human-associated habitat; feature: feces | place: USA | collected 1985/1987
TCCCACAGAAGTTGCTAAGGTTGTAGCTAAATTTGCTCCTGCAGCCATTATTGTTGTATTTATTCCTGAGATCATTGCTAATAATTCTACAACAATAATGGTAAATACCATTTTAAATAATTGTTCTATTGTTTGAGAATTTGCTGTTACTTTTACATTATTTCTGCCATTAAAGTACCCTCTAATTACACTAATTAATGTAACAAAAAATATTGATGGAGATAGTGCTACTAAGGAATATTCTGCTTCTGGAATTTGTAGCCATTTTTCTGCTATAATTTCTGCTCCTAAAAAAAGTATTAATGAACATGTAAACCCGATTAGTGCAAATGTTACAAACGCAATTTTAAATATTTTATGTGCTCCTTTATTATCTCCTATTGCCAATTTTTCTGACACTAATTTTGCTATGGCATTTGGTATTCCAACAGACGAGAATGTAAGCAATAAAGCATATATTTGAAATCCACTTGAATATATTGCATTTCCAGTGTCTCCAAATCCCTGTTTATTCGTTAAATATACCCTGTATATTAGTCCTAATATTTTAATTAGAATATGTGAAATCATTAGAACTAATACTCCACCCATAAAGCTTTCTTTTTTTAATTTCTTTTTATTTTTCATCAATTACCTCTTGCACAAATATATTCTGTTTTTTTTCTTTTATGAATTTTTAATTTCAAGTCTGACTAGTAAAATTTTGAGAGGATTTTTTTGTCAAAAGTCTTGTTTTTTTGCTGATTTTGTAGGATAATATATATGTAAGGTTAGATTTAATGAAAGTGGTGGAATAAGTGAAATTATTTGATAAGTTTTTAAAACTACTAAAGACAGATAGAAACACATTTATGACTTATATTTTAACAATAATATCTTTTTACATATTAGTAGACAGAGTAGTAGAAATGCTGTTTATTATTTTTACGGGAGTTTCTTATTCATATTGGGGACCTGTAAAATATACACTCGCCATAGCTTGTGTATCTTTTGCATTTTTCTTTTCTTCTGGTTCTAAATTCGCTAGAGCAGATATTAATAAGTTAAGAATATTTCATACATTTATAGTTAGCTTTTATATAGTATGTATTTCTGCATTAGTTCAATGGTTAAATGCAATTATATGGCTAGGCTTATTGTCTTTGCCTAATTTTATTGAGCTTGTAACAGATTTTTCATATTTATTTAAGCCTGCATTCACTGCATTAGGAATATATATACCTCTTGTAACATTTTATAAAGTTATTAAATGGCTTATATTCTCTATTAATGATGTTAAAGACATTAGAGATTCTATATTTGATTATGGCGGTATTGATTTATCTGCAAAACCAGAAGGTGTTGGAAACTTTACATGTGAAGTAAAAGTTTGTATGAACACGGAAAGTGGTGAAGATGTAAAAATACCTGAAGCTAAACGTTTTGAATCTTTACTTGTTGTTGGTGTTTCCGGTTCTGGAAAAACAGCTACAATTTATGAACCAATGATAGCAAGAGATTTTGAAAAGAAATATTTCTTTAGAGAAGTTGCGAAAGAAATGGGATTTACTGCATTAAAAACAGGTATTGCTACATTAACATATCCATACTCAAATGATTATTTAAATAAAAACTTCTCATTATCTTTGTTAACGCCAAATCCTGACAAGCTTGATATTTACAAAGCATATATGAAAAAAATGACAATTTCTTCTTCTGGAAGTCGATTTGTTTATAAAGATTTAGGATTAACGTATATGGCTCCTGACCCAGATACAATAGAAACTATGGCAGGAGTTGCAAAAAACTTTAGTTTACCAGTAAATATTATTGATCCTAATAACTCTGATTCTGTTGGATTAAATCCATTTATATATAAAGACCCTATAAAAACTGGTATTGCAATTTCCTCTGTATTAAAAGGATTATTTGCAACGAACAGACCTGATTTAAGTTTAGCATTTAGAGAAAATGCAGCAATACAAATATTAGAAAATCTTTCTATTTTATTAAAAGAGATGTATCCAAGATTGCATGAAGGTTCATTACCCAATTTAGAAGATTTACTAAATATGTTAAACGATTTTAGTCTAGTTGAAGAAATGACAGAGCAAATGAAACAAATACCAGAACTTGCAGATAAATATAAAATATTAATTAGATATATGGAAAACAATTTTTATGCAAATAGTACAGACTTAAATAATACAAAAACTTCTGTATTTACTGCTTCTGCAGAGTTAGACAATTTGTTAAGATATCCAGGTGTTAAAAATATATTGTGTAATAGAACAAACAATTTGGATTTTGACAAAGCATTAGAAAAAGGAGAAATTACTTTATTATGCACAAGAAGAGGAGATTTAGGACCTAATGCACATAAGGCTTTCGGTTTATTCTTTATATTATTAATGCAACAATCTATTTTATCACGTCCAGGAAATGACACTACTAGAATTCCACATTTCTTGTATATAGATACCTTCCCAGACTTTATATGTAAAGCAACAGAGCCAATATTCACAGTTTATAGAAAATACAAAGTTGCAACGGTATTAGATTCTCAAAATTTATCTCAATTAGAAGGTGAAGGGAATTCCTCAAATGGTCCTGGCAAACACTTTAGAGATACAATATTAGCTAACTGTGTTAATAAAATAATTTTTGGAAATGCTTTACCAGAAGACCTTCCATGGTGGGAACAAGAATTACAAACAAAAAGAGAATGGCAATGGAAAAAAAGCTATCAAATGGATCAATCAAAAAAGGATTATGGATATGATTCTAAAGCATCAGACATTGGCTTTAACTGGATACCTAACTTTAAAACAGGTAAGATAAAATCTTTAAAAAGTAATCAAATTATTTTTAAAGTTAAAAATCTAAAAGGTCAAAGCGTTGTAGATAAAGGTAAGGTTGAAAAGCTTGAATCTAAATATAAAGAACCTCATAAAGTAAAAGAATTTAATTTTGATAAATTTACCAGCGGAATATCTCAAGAAGCAAAAATTAAAGAAAAAGCTCGTAAAGCTATTAAAAAACGTTTAGACGATGATTATAATGATGATGACCCAATCAAAATAGACACTTCTGATTCTAGCTTCTTATTTGATAATGAAGATGCTATTATAGTAGATTTAAAAAAAGGAAATAGCAATTAATAGGAGAAAAGAAACCATATAGTAATTTATATGGCTTCTTTTTTTATGTATTTATTTAATTTTTCTTGCTTCTAAATAATATCTTTTATCATAGCTATGTCCCATTGAAAATGTTTTTCTTGGTAATGCTCCATCTAGTATAACAGTTTTAAATAATTCTGATTTATGCATATTTGGTAATAAAAATCCTATATTTCCTTCTTGTTCTCCTAATTTTTCTGTTGTCTCTTCTCCATGTATATAGTCTACTTTTCCTCCATTTTTCTTTAAATATTCGTCTATAAACATTTGTAGGCTACCTACTGCCAAATTAGATTTAGGATTTTTTATAACTATTTTTCCTTTTTTACCTTTATATACATATTGTATTACTTGTCCCTCTCCTTCTTCTGATGTTTCGTAGAATTTCTTTAATTCCTCCATCATGTGTTCTGGGTTAATTCCAAATACTACTCTATGTATTGGTTCAAAGTCAAGTGCATCACTATGTAAGTTAACAACCTCTACTAATGCATATCTTGCTGGATGGTTCTCGTATTCTTCCTTTGTCAATGTTTTCTTTAAATTTTCATAGCATGTTTTTGCTGTTGCTAATGAGTGGTTTCCATCTCCTACAGAGAATAATAGGACTCCTTTATCTTTTACATTGTATTTTTGCTCAAACTTTTCTTTATCTGCTAATTCCCCTATTCCTTCTAACACTTTTTCTATAAGTTCATCATTAAGCTTATATCCTTTAATATGTCCACCATTTTTCATTAGATCTGTATCATATACCTTATCTGCCTCACTTACTTTATCTGTTAGTCCTTCTATTATTGGCACATCTTTTGTACCTAACCCTATTATAAATGCAGCAAGTGTTAATAGTCCAATCATTACACCTTGATATATTATTCTCCAAGACATACCATTTGTAAATATACCCTTTTTAGGTTTTATTGGTTTCCTTTCCATAACATCTTTTTCAGCTGGATCCACAGCTAACGCTAATGCTGGTAAAGAATCTGTCACTAGATTTATCCATAATATATGTATTGGTAATAGCGGCTCTATTAGGTGTATATCAATTCCGAATATTTTGCTCAATAATGGAGTTATCAATATTGCTACAAACAGAACTATTATCTCTCCAACATTGCTTGATAATAAAAATTGTATTGCTTTTAATATATTATCATATATTCTTCTACCTTCTTCTACCGCTGAAACTATTGTAGCAAAATTATCATCTGTTAGTATAACATCTGCTGCTTCTTTCGCCACATCTGTACCAACTATTCCCATAGCGCAACCTATATCTGCTGTTTTTAGTGCTGGTGCATCATTAACGCCATCTCCCGTCATAGCCACTATTTCTCCATTTGCCTGCCATGCTTTTACAATTCTTACCTTATGTTCTGGAGATACTCTTGCATATACACTATATTTTCTAATATTTTTTGTTAACTCCTCATCTGTCATTTCTTCTAATTCACTGCCTGTTAATGCTTCACTCTCATTTTCTAATATCCCTAAAGCTTTTGCTATTGCAATTGCTGTTATTTTATGGTCTCCTGTTATCATAACTGTTTTTATTCCCGCTGTTTTACATTTATGTACTGCAAGTTTTACTTCTTCTCTTGGAGGATCTATCATTCCAACCATACCTATATATATTAAGTCATTTTCCAAGCTTGCCATGTCTTCTTCTGTTGGCTCATGATTTAATTCTTTGTATCCCATTGCTAAAACCCTTAAAGCATTTTTAGCCATTTCTTCATTATTTTCTGATATTGTTTTTTTGTATTCTTCTAAATCTGTTTTAATCTCATCATTTAATATATATTTTGTACATCTATTTAATAATTCATCTACTCCACCCTTAGTACAAACGACATACTTTTCTCCAACTTTATTTACTGTTGTCATCAATTTTCTATCTGAATCAAATGGAATCTCTTTTAATCTAGGCATTTGTTCAAACAATGAAGGTTCAAAATCCAATTTAAATCCCATATCAACTAGCGCTGTTTCTGTTGGATCTCCTGTAAGCTGATTATCTGTGCTTATTTTTGTATCATTACATAACATACTAATATGTACTAATCTTTCTAATGTTTCGTCCTCTTGTTTCAAATCAATTTTATTTATGTCTAATAATTTATTATTATAAAATATTCTTTGTACTGTCATTTTGTTTTGAGTTAATGTCCCTGTTTTATCGGAACATATTACAGTTGCACTTCCTAAAGTTTCTACTGCTGGTAATTTTTTAACAATAGCATGCTTTTTAACCATCCTTTGTACTCCTATAGCCAACACAATTGTTGAAACAGCTGCTAATCCTTCTGGTATTGCAGCTACTGCTAAACTTACTGCTGTCATAAACATATCTAAAGGATTTTTTCCATATAGTAATCCTATTACAAATATTACTGCACATATCACAAGCGCTCCTACGCCCAATGTTTTGCCCAGTTTATTCAATTTTTCTTGTAAAGGTGTTTCTGTTTCATCTGTGCTATTTATAATATTAGCAATTTTACCAACTTCTGTATAAGCATTAGCTTCCATTGAACTTTCAAAAGCAGCAAAAAGCTTATCAACATTTTCAAATTGAAGTTCTAAAGGCACTTTAACTATTTCATATTCATCTTCAAATTCTTTATAAGTACTTAAAACTTCACGATATTCAGCTTTTAACTTAGTAATTGTTTCTCTATTTCTCTCTTCACTTAAAGTAACATCTTTTATTTCATCAAGTAAAAAAGATGCTTTAGTTTTTAATGTATTTAAATCAAAATCAGCTTTTAAAACTAATCCCTTTAATTCTTTAAAATTCTTTTCTTCAAATAGTTCTTCAATTTCATTTATAGTTTCAGTTATCTTAGGCATTTCCTTATCTTTAATGTCATTAAACCTTTTTTTCCAATCATCTAGTTTTTCTTTCATTTCATCATTATTTACTAGAGCTTCTACTTTATTAAGTTCTGATAACATACTTGCAGAAATAACCATATTTTTTTCTTTTTCTAGCGTTTCTATTTCTGATTTTAATTTTCTCTTTTCTTTATTATTTATTAATGTTAAAACAACTATTACCAAAATAATAGTTACTATCCATACTAAACCTGCTATTAAAATAAAGGTTATTCTATCCATATGCTTCACCACTATATTAAGTTTATCACATATTACTAATTTTTTAAAGTTTAAAAAAATAACTTTTCAGTTATTTTTGCAAAATATAATTATCAATTAAATCAAATATAGCAACTATCACTAGAAATGCCCCAGCAAATTTAGTTATTGCATCTCCAGAAAAAGGATTAAATATAAGTACTATTCCAAGTATCGTAGTTATAACACCAATTACTAAAGTACCTATCCAATTTGTATTTATTTCTTTTAATGTAAATGAAAGACGCACTTTTGATAAACCAGTTATACTAAGAACAATACCTATGCCAATGGCAATACTCCTTACAACAGAACCCGGAGAAATCAAAATAATAATTCCAAGAAGTGTATATAAAATTCCACTTATTAAACTTGACGTAAAGCTAATCTTACTTTGAATATAAGTATAAATACTACCTAGACCTATAAGTAAAAGAACAATACCTACGATAATCCCCAAAATTTTATTTAATGTATCTGGCATAAGAACCAAAACTAGACCAACAAGTCCCATTATTAAAGTTCTTGTTAATTCTTCTTTACCATAATTTTTATTTACTTTATTTGCATTGTTATTTGCATTTTTCTTTTCTAAAGTACCTTCGACTTTTACCATTTTTAATCACCATATTCATTATACACTAAAAGTGGCTAATTTGTAAATAACATTTTGACTTTTCTATTTGCATATATTATAATTAGGAAAACACAATAATTGATGGAGGTAAAATTATTTGTTAGCGCCAGACCCACGAGGTTAACGAGGATGATGTTTATCGAAAATTCGGCGGATGCATCACGGTTTGTATAATCGAAAGGTATATTACAAAAAGCAAAATCAACATTGTAATAAAAAATATATCACATACATTAAGAAAGGAAAATTTTTTAATATGTGTGGAATTATTGGTTATAATGGAACAAAAAAATGTGTTCCAAGACTTATTGGGGCTTTAGAAGCCTTAGAATACAGGGGTTATGACTCTGCAGGGATTGCTTACATAGAAAACGGAAATGTAAAAATCTCTAAAGAAGTCGGAAAGATAAAAAACTTAAAAGAAATCGTTGACATGAATACAAATAGTACTATTGGAATTGGTCATACTAGATGGGCAACTCATGGTGGTGTTACAAAGGATAATGCTCACCCTCATAAAATAGGCAAAATTACTTTAGTACATAATGGTATTATTGAAAATTATGTAGATATCAAAAAAGCTATAGAAAAGAAAGGCTATAAATATAAAAGTGAAACAGATACAGAAATAGCAGCTGCCCTACTTAATAGTTTATATGAAGAAAATAATGACATGGTTAAAACTCTTCATGAAGCTAGCAAAATAATCAGAGGCTCTTATGCTTTCGTAGTTTTAGTTGATGGACTAGATGAAATTTATGCAACTAGATGTGCAAGTCCTATGATCGTAGCCATATCTGATGATGGAAATTATGTAGCATCAGATGTACCAGCTATACTTGCCTTTACAAATAAGTATATGTTACTTGATGAATATGATATTGTAAAACTTGGAAAAGATAAAATAACAATATATGACAAAAACTTAAACGAAGTAAAAAAAGAAATTAAAATTTTCGAAGGCACAATGGATGCTGCCACAAAAGCTGGTTATGAACATTTTATGTTAAAAGAAATAAATGAACAAGACAAAGTATTTAAAGATACAGTTAACTATTATTTTGATGGTACAATCAATTCTTTAGAAAAAAACTTTGGTTTTATAAAAAACTTTAAGAAAATAGATATTGTTGCTTGTGGTTCAGCTTATCACACCGGAGTTGTGGGTAAATATTTAATTGAAAGTTACGCAAATATTCCAGTAAATGTTGAAGTAGCAAGTGAATACCGATATAAAAAATGTTTTTATGATAAAGACACTTTAGTTATATTAGTTTCACAATCCGGAGAAACTGCTGATACTCTCGCCGCTTTAAGAAAAGCCAAAGAAGATGGCATTACGACAATGGCAATAGTTAATGTACTAGGTTCATCAATAGCTCGTGAAGCAGATTATACCATTTATATAAAAGCAGGTTTTGAAATTGCAGTTGCAACAACTAAAGCATATTTAGCACAACTTGCCATATTTAGTTTAATATCTCTTTATCTTGGTGTCACAAATAAAGTTATAAGTAATGATGAATATGAAGAAATAACAAATGAAATTAATAATATGCCAGAATATATCAAAGAAACAATAAAAGATGAAACTTATTTACCGGTAGCCAAGAAAATATTTAGTAAAAAAGAAATATTCTTTATAGGTCGTGGTATTGATTATGCTCTTTGTTTGGAAGCTTCACTTAAACTAAAGGAAATCTCTTATATAAATAGTGTTGCATATCAAGCCGGAGAACTTAAACATGGTACAATTTCTTTAATTGAAGAAAATACTCCAGTAATTGCTATATCAACTGATGAAGATTTAAATGAAAAAACAATAAGTAATATTAAAGAAGTTAAAGCTCGTGGTGCTTATGTAATACTTGTTACAAATACTAAGCCACAAGAAAAATTCTATGATGAGCTAATAATTATAAAAAAGATTCACCCTATTATGGAATCAATTTTAACAATTATACCACTTCAATTACTTGCTTATGAAATAGCAAAAAATAATGGCTGTGATATAGATAAGCCTAGAAATTTAGCAAAATCAGTTACTGTTGAATAAGACTTTGCATTTTTCTCAAAAATTTGGTATACTATGATGCAGGTGAAGAAGTATGAAATTACCAAATATAAAAATATTAGATGAAAAGCATAAAATATTACATGAAATAAGTAAAGATGTTACTTTTCCAGTAAGTAAAGAAGATAGAAAACTTGCCGAAGATACAATAAAATATTTAGAAATGAGTCAAGATGAAAAAATAGCTGAAAAATATAATCTTCGTGCTGGTATGGGAATGGCTTTTGTACAAATGGGACATTTAAAAAGAATATTTGTAATAGCAAATGAACTTGAAGAAAAAGGAACATTTGAAGAATATATAATAATTAATCCTAAAATTATTAGTCAAAGTGAAGAACTTATTTATGTTGGTGAAGGTGAAGGATGTTTAAGTGTTAATCGTGAAGTTGAAGGAATTGTTCCAAGACACGCAAGAATAACAGTTGAGTATTATGACTATGAAGGAAATAAGAAAACAATGCGTGCTCGTGAAGACTTAGCAGTTGCCTTTCAACATGAAATAGATCATTTAAATGGTATATTATTCACTGATAAAATAGATCCTAAAGATCCTTATAAAGATGCAAATAAAATGCGAGAAATTTAATTCCCGCATTTTTTTATTCATGATTAATTTTTTTAAACAGTACAATTCAAATAGGTGCCGCACTGAGTAATGTCAACAACTTAAGGACTAGAAATAGTTCTTTTTTTAATATGTAGAATTAATCACGTTTTTGTGAGATAATTAAAATAAAGAATAAAAGGAGAAATTTAATGTTAGAAGTAATAAAAAGAAAAAAAGAAATAGAAGAATTTTTATATGATGAAAAAACTAGGACATATTGCAGATTAAATAATGAAAAAACATTTATAAGAAATAGGAAAATAACTTTCACAGATTTATTATTAATAACATTGAACAATAAATCCAAAACAACTACAATGGAATTAAGAGATTATGAAATATACGCGAAGGGAAATGATAAAGTGAATTATACAGAAGAAGCATACTTAAAACAAAGAAGGCATTTAAATCCACTAGTGTTTAAAAAAGCAAATATGGTATTTACAAATAGTTTTTATAATGATAGCAATGATGCAAAAAAATTTAAGAATTATCTATTGATGGGGATAGATGGAATAAAACATGAAGTTCCAAACACTCCACAAAATCGTGAATATTTTGGAACTTCAATTAATCAGCATAAAAAACAACCAGCTAGAGCTAGTTCATCAACAATGTTTGATTTAGAAAATCATTTTTATGTGGATATTCAACTTCAAAAATATAATTTTAGTGAAAAATCAATGGCTAAAACTCACATTGAAGAAGCGTTAAAAATATTAAAAAACGATGAATTTATTGTTGTACTTGATAGAAATTACATTTCACTAGAATTTTTATTGTGGTTAGATGAAAAAGAAATTAAATATGTATTTAGACTTGGAAAAGACAAATATAAAAAAGAAATTAATGCAATGAAAACAGATGATGAATTTGTAGATTTAATCCATACATATGCAAGATTACAAAATATTAGAGAAACATATCCAGAACAAGCAGAAAAATTAAAAAAACTTGAAAAAACAACTGTTAGAATAACCAAAAAAAAGATAAATGGTAATAAGAAAATAATTTTATTATCTAATCTTAATATGGAAGAATTTAATTCAAATGAAATTATGGAAATCTATAGTAAAAGATGGAATATAGAAAGTTCATATGATTGTATGAAAAATAAACTATGTGTTGAGTGTTTTACTGGAAACCTTCCAATAATTGTAGAGCAAGATTTATATGCTCAAATTTTAATTTACAATCAAATACAAGACATGATAAATGAAAGTAATGAAAGGATAAGAATTAAAAATCAAGATAAAAATTTAAAATTAGAATACAAAGTAAATGAAAACAAAGCAGTAGGTTTATTTAAAGAAAAGTTTATAAAAATAATATTAATACAAGATGATATAAAATCTGCATTAGAATATGATAAATTGATGGATGAAATGACTAAATATGTTTCTGCGATGAGGCCAAATAGGCCATCAAATCCTAGAAATTTTAACCGAGCCAACAAAAATAAAACTAATATGAAATTAAGTTATTGAATTCTTAAGTTGTTGACATTACCCAGTGGGGCACCTTTTGAAATTAACTAAAAAAACAAGACTTACACTATGCAAGTCTTATTTGAATATTACTCCTCAATATATTTTAGATAAATTAATACTAGGGTTATATCGAAGAAAAAATCATGTACATAAGTAATACTCGTAGTACATGATTATATTATTCTCTATTTTACTGGATTTATAGTTCCAGTTTTTTCTAATTCTATTTCTTCTTTGCGATAATTAAGGGCCATACCTATTGTAAAAGCATAGGCAAGAAGATAAAACCAAAACATTAAAATAACTATGTTTGCTAGTCCTCCGTAAAAGGTTGAATAATGAGCTAAATTATTTATATAGTATGAATAAATATATGTAATAATTACCCATGAAAATGTCGTAAATAAAGCTCCATATCCAACATTTTTACTTCTTACCTTTTTATTTGGGGCCATCGTATAAAGTATTTTAATAAAGAAATACATTATAAGCCAAGTAATTGGTCCTTGCAAGAAAGTTATTATCATTGATACATTATCTGTTACATTACTATTTAAATCAACAAATTTAAATAATTCTATTATTTTAGTACCAAAAACTGGCACTATTAACATGAATATAAATAGTAAAACTAATACAAATGTCATTATTAATGCTTTTAATCTTCTTCTAAAAAAACCTTCTTGTTTTTCACCATAAATAGTATTTGATGTAATAATGATTGATGCTGGTCCATTTGATGCTATAAAGTAACCTACGATAACTACTAGAAAGAAACCAATTCCTTTTTCACTACTTGATGTTGTTGCAAGAAGCATACTTGCTATATCACTGGAAAAGGCTGAACCTATAAAATCATATATTACATCAGTTGATAAGTTAAGAAGTGCTGCTTCATAACTTATCAGTGTAATAGTTGGCACAATAGCTAGAACAAAGAAGTAAGCTAGTTGACCTGGCAATATTGCCATCTCAGGTTTAAATAAAACTTTTTTAAAGTTTTCATAAAACTCTTTTAGTTCTAGTTTAAGCTTCTTCATTGCTATTATTGTCCTTATTTTTCTTCATGTCTTCCACGGCTTCATTTAAAGCATCTTCAATAGTTTTGATATCATCAAGTATCATACTATATCCAAATTCTGCTCCGAATTCATATGGAAGCTTTTTAATTTCTTTGTTTAATTTAAAGATATAATTACTTACTTGTTTTTGGCTATAACCCACTAGATAAATTACAAACTCATTACCATCAGTACGCATTACTTCACTATTGTCAAGTTGAGTCTTAACAAGTATATTAGCTAAAGCTTTAATTTGTTTATCCCCTTCATTATATCCGTATAAATCATTTATTTCTTGAATTTTATTTAAATCAACAACTACGATTGTTTGAGGATAAATTGTATTGTTATTCCATGTTTCTATGTTTTCATTTAAGAAATTTCTATTTTTTAAGCTAGTTAATTGATCAATAAATTTCATTTTATCATCTTTTTTGATTTTTCTAGCAATAGTTATTTTTTTACTCTTTTTGAAAACTACAAGAATTATAACTGCTACTAAAATAACTACATATAGAATATACTCAGCAATTTTAGTTATCATTCCTCCACTTTTTACTGTTTCGGCATGATTTAAAAGGCCTTCAATAACCATTTCATTTTCATCAGATATATCTATATACTTATTTAAAAGTTTATATAGAGCACTATTTGTTTTAACTTTAAATGTGTAATTATTTAAAATATA
>OHOO01000270.1_pt1 | contig 12569 bp, 8 predicted proteins | sample 1569891 | NCBI WGS metagenome assembly OHOO01 (sample SAMEA3879600, study PRJEB24766) | human gut metagenome | biome: human-associated habitat; feature: feces | place: USA | collected 1985/1987
CCCGGCGCGCCGGTCAATGCGGAGAATCAGCGGGCGTTTTCGGACTTGCTGGCGGAAAAGACAGTTGCGGGGCAGTATGTCGTCCTGACGGGGTCGCTGCCGCCGGAATGTCCGCCGGAGTATTACCGCGACCTGATGCTCTCCCTGCCGGAGCGCCTGTTTGTGCTGGATGTGAGCGGCGCGGCGTTGATGGCGGGGCTGGCGGCGCGTCCGTTCCTCGTCAAGCCGAACCGAAGTGAACTGCAAGCCGCCATGAACCGTCCGCTGCCGACGATGGCGGATGTGCATCAGGCAGCGCTGGAACTGCTTGAGATGGGCGCGCAGAATGTGCTCGTGAGCCTCGGCAGCGAGGGTGCGTTGTGGGTGTCGGAACGCGGCGCCATGGTTGCCCCAGCGATTCCGGTGCGGGTGCAGTCCACCGTTGGCGCGGGCGACGCAATGGTCGGCGGTGTGATGGCTGGCTTGGAGAAAACAGGGGACGTTCGCCGTGCGCTGGCGTATGGCGCGGCGGCGGGCTGTGCGTCGGTAATGACCGAGGGGACGCAGCTGATTCGCCCCGATGATTTTGCTGCCCTGCTTCCGCAGGTGCAGATACAGGATGTGTAAGGATGCTGTTTCGCAGAGTGCGTGCTGAGTTTTCCGATGGCGTGATTGACTTGCTGCCCTTGCGGCTCTATCCGCCGGAAAAAGAAATGGGATTCGGCCGCGTGTATGACTATATGATTGTGCCGCACGGGACGCACCGGGAAGTTGGACGCATCTCCCTGCGGATGGGGGAAAGCCCCTGTGTGTACTATTTCGGGCATATTGGCTATCATGTTGACCCGCCGTATCGCGGCAATCACTACGCGCGCCGCGCCTGTGCGCTCTTGCGCCCGCTGATTGCCCTGCATGGCAAAAGCAGCGTCGTCATCACGACTGACCCGGATAACTGGGCGAGCCGCAAGACGTGCCTGGGGCTGGGCTGCACGCTGGAAAGAACCGTGGCTGTGCCGCAGGAGATTCGCGACCGCTGGGAAATCAGCGCCGTCAAGTGCCGATACATCTGGCGAATCGACGGCTGAAAAGGAGATGCGTTTTGTGGAAATGACGCTTCAGGGCGTCCGCGTCCATTATGAAATCGGCGGCCACGGCGAAAGAAAAGTGGTGCTGCTGCATGGCTGGGGCTGCTCGGAAAAGCTGATGGCGGGGATTAGCGATGCGCTCACGCCGGACATGACCGTGCTTCGGGTGGATTTTCCGGCGCATGGCGAAAGCGGATTTCCGCCGCAGCCGTGGGGTGTGCCAGATTTCGCCGCGAATCTGCTGGAACTGCTGATGAAGCTGGACTTTCTACCGTGCAGCGTGATTGCGCATTCCTTCGGCGGACGCGTGGCGATTGAGCTCGCCGCCGACCATCCGGAACGTTTTGAAAAGCTGATTCTGACAGGCGCGGCGGGCATCCGGCCGAAGCTATCCAGCGAAAAGAGCAAGAAGTCGCAGCGGTATCAGCGGCTGAAAAAGCTCGTCGGTGTAGCGAAAAAGACGCACCTCTTCGGCAGTCTGCCGGACAAGTGGCAGGAAAATCTCGTGCAGAAGTACGGCTCGCGGGATTACGCCGCCCTGTCGCCGGAAATGCGCAAGACGTTCGTCAAGGTCGTGGGTTATGACCAGAGCGCACTGCTTTCGCATATCAAGAACCCGACGCTGCTGATTTGGGGCGACCGCGACACGGAAACGCCGCTGTGGATGGGGCAGCAGATGGAAAAGGAAATTGCCGACAGCGGTCTGGTGGTGCTGGAAGGCGGCACGCATTTCGCATATCTGGAGCAGGCGACGCGCTTTCAGACGATTGTGCGTCAGTTTCTGCTAAACTGATTTGGATGGGGCAGGAGTGAATCAGGTGATTAACTTTCTGAAATGGCTTCCGGCGCTGGCAACCGCCTTGGCGATGCTGCTGGCACAACGGAGCCTGATGCATGATTTCCAGCTGGAAAGCTACCAATTTCCCGGCTATTTCCGGACGCTGCGGCGCAATTGGAAGCGCGCGCTGCTGCCCGGCGTCACGCTGGCGGCGTACTTGACGCTGCTGTATTTGGCGTACCGGAGCGTTGACCGGATGCTGGACATGAGCGTCGGCAAAATTCTGCTGGCGCTGGTGAATGCGGCGCTGGCGGTCGCGGGCGGCTGGTGGTGCCGGTCGATTTTCCAGCAGAAGAAGGCGAAAAAGCCGTTTGTCGTCACGATGCGCGTCAAGCGGACGTACATTGTCATGGGCGTTGTCTATACGCTGCTCTGCACGCCGATTGCGCTGCTGACGAAGGTGTACTTCTGCGGACTGCTGCCGCTGCTGCTGCCGCTCTGGGTGGCGCTGGGTGGATTGCTGGCGTGGCCGATTGAGAAGCTCGTGAGCGAAATGTATTTCCGCGACGCGCAGAAGAAACTGGCGGCGCGCCCGGACATCATCAAAATCGGCATTACCGGCAGCTACGGCAAGACGAGCGTCAAGTTCATTCTTGGCACGATTCTGCAGGAGAAGTATCAGACACTGATTACGCCGAGCAGCTTCAATACGCCAATGGGCGTGACGAAAATCATCCGTGAGCGCCTGACGCCCGCGACGCAGGTGTTTGTGGCGGAAATGGGCGCTCGGCACGTCGGGGATATCAAGGAACTGTGTCGACTGGTGCATCCGCGTTACGGCGTGCTGACGAGCGTCGGCCCGCAGCATTTGGACACCTTCCATACCTTGGAACGCATCAAAAATACGAAATATGAATTGATGGACGCTGTTCCGGCGGATGGCTGCTGCTTTTTCCCGGATGACGGTGCAATCTGCCGCGAACTCTATGACCGAACGGAGAAAGAAAAGCGCCTCTGCTGCCTGCATTACAGCCCGGACGCGGATGTGTGGGCAACGGATGTGACGGTTTCCCCGATGGGCAGCCGATTCGTCCTGCATACGTCGGCGGAGGAAATTGCGTGCGAAACGCGCCTGCTGGGGGAACACAACATCCAGAACATCTTGCTTGCCGCGACGGTTGCGCTCCATCTGGGGCTGACCATGCGGCAAGTAGCACGCGGCATCAGTAAACTGCAGCCGGTGGAGCACCGCTTGCAGCTGATTCCGTCGCCAGGCATCACCATCATTGACGATGCGTTCAATTCCAACCCGAAGGGCGCGGAAGCAGCGGTGAAGGTACTGGGGGCATTCCAGGCGCGGCGTATCATCATTACCCCCGGTATGGTCGAATTGGGCGGACAGGAAGCGGCGTTCAACCGCGAATTTGGGCGGAAAATCTGCGGCAACGCGGATATCGCCATTCTCGTGGGCAAGAAGCACACACAGCCGATTGCCGAAGGGCTGCTCGCAGCGGGCTTCCCGCAGGGAAATCTGCACGTCGTCGCCAGCCTCGACGAAGCGACGGCGCTCCTGCGGCAGATTGGGCGTCCCGGCGACATTGCAATGTTTGAAAACGATCTTCCGGATCACTATTCTGAAACGTAAGGAAGTTCTGACGAACCAATCAGAGATTCCGTAAAGGCAAGGAGATTTTTGTTATGGCAAAGGTTCAGCTTGGTGTGATTTTCGGTTCCCGCAGCTGTGAGCGCGAGGTATCCATCATCAGCGCGGTGCAGCTGATGAACCATGTGGACAGCGAGAAGTACGACGTCATCCCGGTGTATATCGGCGAAAACGGCGTCTGGTATACGGGGAATGCGCTCCGCCGCATCGAGACGTACACGCCCTTTGACCCGAACAAAGCGGGCATCGAAGCCGTTGCACTGGACGTGACGGCGGGTTCAGGCGCGCTGCTGGCGAACCGTCCCGGCAAGGGGCTGTTCTCTCATCCAACGCAGGTCATGGTAGCGCGGCTGGAAGTTTGCGTTATCGTCATGCATGGGCTGAACGGCGAGGACGGCACGCTGCAAGGGATGCTGGAACTGGCGAATCTGCCGTACACGTCCACGGGCGTGGCAGGCAGCGCCATCGGCATGGATAAAATCATGATGAAGCAGTTCTTCCGCGGCGCGGGGACGCTGCCGTGTCTGCCGGACTGCTGGTTCACGCGCGCCATGTATCAGCAGGACAAAAACGCCGTGCTGGACAAGGTGGAGAAGGAACTGGGCTATCCTGTGTTCGTCAAGCCCGCGAACCTCGGCTCGTCCATCGGTGTCAGCCGTGCGGATGACCGCGAAGGGCTGATGGACAGCCTTGAACTGGCATTTGAGTACGACCGCCGCGTGCTGGTTGAGAAGGGGCTGGATCACCCGATTGAGCTGAACTGCTCCGTACTGGGCTACGATGGCGACGTGGAAGCCAGCCCGATTGAGATGCCGCTGTCGGGTCAGCAGTTCCTTGATTTCAAGGAGAAGTATCTTGCCAATGGCGGCTCGAAGGGCATGGCGAGCCTGCACCGCGTGCTGCCTGCGCCGATTGAGGACAGCCTGCGCGATAAGATTCAGGCCATGTCCTGCGATATTTTCCGGATGCTGGACTGCAAGGGCGTTGTGCGCATCGATTACATGTTTGACCGCGCGTCCGAGCAGGTATACATCACTGAAATCAACACGATTCCCGGCTCGCTGGCATTCTACCTGTGGGAGAACAAGGGCGTGAAGTATTCGCAGCTGATTGACCGCATGGTGGACTGCGCGCGCAAGGCGAACGAAGACCGCAACATGCGCAATTATGCTTATTCCTCCGATATTTTGAAGGGTGTTTCGCTCGGCGGCACGAAGGGCGCAAAGGGGAGCAAGGGCAGTAAATTCTAATACTATTTCCTACATTTACCTGCGCCATCCGCTTGCGCATTTTTATCTGAGAAATAGCATCAATCAACACAAATGCAAAATCCATGAAGGAGGGAAAATGCTTGCGATTGGAGGATATCAAGTCGCCGCAGGACATTAAAGGTTTGTCCTATGCGGAGATGAACGATCTTGCCGCGCAGATTCGCACAGAACTGGTCACGACCATTTCCAAGCGCGGCGGGCATTTGGCGAGCAATCTGGGCGTGGTAGAATTAACGATGGCGATTCACCGCGTGTTCAACATGCCGGAGGACAAAATCGTCTTCGATGTGGGGCATCAGAGCTACGTCCATAAGCTGCTGACGGGGCGCTACCGCACGTTCTGTACCCTGCGTTCCTTCGGCGGCATGTCCGGTTTCCCGAAGCGCTCCGAAAGCGAATATGATGTGTTCGAGACGGGTCATGCCTCTACCGCGCTGTCCGCAGCGCTGGGGCTGGCGCGCGCCCGCGATTTGCAGGGGCAGCATCACCATGTGCTGGCGCTGGTGGGCGATGGCGCAATGACCGGCGGCATGTGCTATGAGGCGCTCAACGACGCGGGTGACAGTCATACGCGTATGATTGTCATTCTGAATGACAACGAAATGTCGATTGCGCCGAACGTGGGGGCGCTTTCGCAGCATCTGACGGATTTACGCGTCTCCAGCGGGTGGACAAGCACGAAGCGGGTTATCCGCAAAGGCTTGTCCTGCCTGCCCGTAGTCGGAAAACCGCTTCAGTGTTTTTTATCGTGGGCAAAAAAGAGCGTCAAGTCCATGTTCGTGCGCGAAAATCAAGAGGGATTCTTCAACAGCCTTGGCTTCCATTATTTCGGCCCGATTAACGGGCATGATCTCAAGGCACTGGAGCACACATTGGAGGCCGTCAAACAGTTGGATGAGCCGGTTGTTGTGCATGTGCTCACAAAAAAAGGATATGGATACAGCGCGGCGGAGGACAAGCCGGAGCGCTTCCACGGCACGCCGCCGTTCTATGTGGAAACCGGTACGGCGCGCAAGAAGGGAACGCTGCCGTCCTATGGGCAGGTGATGGCGGAAACGCTGTCCGAAATGGCGAAAACGGATGAAAAAATCGTCGCGATTACCGCCGCTATGCCGTCGGGTACGGGCTTGTCGTACTTTGCGGAGCGTTTTCCGCGCCGCATGATGGACGTCGGCATTGCGGAGGAACATGCCGTCACGATGGCAGCTGGGCTGGCGGCGGGCGGCATGAAGCCGTACTTCGCGGTCTACGCGTCGTTCTTCCAACGGTCGTTTGACCAGATGATACATGACGTGTGTATGCCGAAACTGAACGTGACGCTGCTGCTTGACCGTGCGGGGCTGGTCGGCGAGGATGGCGCGACGCACCACGGCGTGTGGGATTTGGCGTCAATGCTGCCCGTGCCGAACATGGTGATTCTGGCGCCGCGCGACCTGAATGAGCTGCGCACCATGATGCGCTGGACGCAGGAGAACGAATCCCCCTGCGCCATCCGCTATGGGCGTGAATCCGTCGATTTGTCGCCGCGCTACCCGGCGCAGGACAAGCCGTTCCGCATCGGTGAATGGGAGATGATGGAGCAGGGCGGGGATGTGGCGCTGCTGGCTGTCGGCTCGATGGTGGCAGAAGCGATGGAAGTTCGCGACCTGCTGGAAAAGCGCGGCATTCACGCATCGCTGGTGAACTGCCGGAGTGTGAAGCCGATGGACGAGAAAATGCTGCGTCAGCTGGCGAATCGCCCAATCGTCACGATGGAGGAGCATGTGCTGACGGGCGGCTTTGGCAGCGTGGTCTGCGCGTTCCTGTCCGGCGAAGGGCTGCCCGCGCCGATGCTGTCCTTCGGCATCCCGGATACCTTCGTGCAGCATGGGCGGCGTGATCAGCTGCTGAAATACTTGGGATTGACGCCGGAACTGATGACCCAGCGCATCGTCATCGCGCTGAAGAATGGAGAAAAGCATCAATGAGCGAAAAGCAACGGGCTGATGTGGCGCTGGTGGAACGCGGGCTTTGCGAAAGCCGCACGAAGGCGCAGGTCAGCATCATGGCGGGCGAGGTGTACGTCGGCACGCGCCGCATCGACAAGGCGTCGGAGCTGATTAAGCCGGAGGACGAGCTGGAAATCCGCGGCAAGTCGAACCCCTATGCCAGCCGCGGCGGATTGAAGCTGGAAAAGGCAATTACGTCCTTTCAGGCGGACCTGCGCGGCAAGGTGTGCATGGACATCGGCGCGGCGACCGGCGGCTTCGCGGCGCATGTCTATGCGATTGACGTGGGCTACGGGCAGTTCTCGTGGAAACTGCGCAACGACCCGCGCGTAACGCTCTATGAGCGGACGAATGCGCGCCTGCTGACGCCGGACATGCTGCCGCTGCACCCGACTGTTACGGTGATGGACGTGTCCTTCATCAGCATTCGCCTGATTTTGCCTGTTGCGGCGCAGCTGATGGGCGAGGAGGGCGTGTTCTATACGCTGATTAAGCCGCAGTTCGAGGCGGGACGTGACCGCATCGGCAAGAAAGGCGTCATCCACGACCCGAAGGTGCATGAGGACGTGCTGCGGGAGATTGTGGAATTCGCGCCGACCATCGGCTGGCAGGTGCAGCAGCTTGATTATTCGCCGATTAAGGGGCCGGAGGGCAACATTGAGTTCTTGGGCAAAATCACCGTCCGGACGCAGGAGACTGAGCCGGTGACGCCGGAAATCATCCACGAGCTGGTGAAAAAGGCGCATCAGGAGCTAAAGGGTTCTTCACACAAGTAATACGATTTCCTTCATTCACCTGCGCCATCTGCGTGCGCATTCTCATTTGGAAATGGTATCAAAATTTCTGTATATGCTTGCATGAATATTCATCTTGTGTTATAATGGGGATACTTCGGGTGCTGTTTGTGAAAAAAACGGCAGACTGAATCAGGATGGAGGGAACGGCGTGCGACTTGGCATCGTCATTCATGGTCATCGGCCGGATGCAATGGCAGCGGCGCATCATGTAGTGGCACAGCTTGCGTCCTGCGGCGCGCAGGTGCTGGTGGAAGATGAGGTGCTGGCAGCGTTTGCGTCGGGCAGTGTGACTTCGCTGAATGCGCCGGATGCGCGGGCGGACGTGATTCTGTCACTGGGCGGCGACGGCACGCTGCTTCGCGGCGCACAGTATGCGCTTTCGTGGGACGCGGCGCTGCTCGGCGTGAACCTGGGGCGCGTCGGATTTTTGGCGGAAGGCGAGGCAGACGCCCTGCCGAAGCTGTTGGACAAGGTCATCCGCGGCGACTACGAGACAGAGCGCCGCGCAGTGCTGTCCGTGCAGATGAATGGGCAAAGCTGGTACGCCATCAACGACGTGGTGATGAGCCGCGGCGGCTATGCGCGGCTGATTACGGTTACGGCGCTGGTGGATGGCGCACTCGCCGGGCATTACATTGCCGATGGGCTTGTTGTCGCCACGCCGACGGGGTCAACCGGCTATTCGCTCTCCGCTGGCGGTCCGATTATTTCCCCGAAAGTGGATTGCATGGTGCTCACGCCGATTTGTGCCCACAGTTTGCAGCATCGTCCGACCGTTGTGCAGGGCAGCGCACAGATTCGCCTGCTATTGGGGTCGGATGCGCCGCAGAGCGCCTGCCTGCAAGTCGATGGGCAGACGTACGCGCAGCTGGATGACGGTGCGGTGGTCGAAATCAGTCGTGCCGATCGAACGCTGCAGCTCATCCGCACGAGTGACCAGCCGTTCTTCAACCTTGTCCGCGAAAAGCTGACGGAATGGACCCGATAACACAAAATGTAAAGGCAGGTGCTGCGGAAATATGAAAACCGTTCGACAAGTGGCAATCCTCGATATCATCGAAAAACAGGAAATTGAAACGCAGGAGGAACTCGCCAGCGCCTTGAATGCGCGGGGCATCCGCGTGACGCAGGCGACTGTATCCCGCGACATTAAGGAATTGCGGCTGCTGAAAGTGCTGACCCCCTCCGGCAAGTACAAATACGCAACGGGCGATCAGGCGGACAACAATCTGACCGACCGTTTCATTCGGATGCTGGCGGAATCGCTGCTGTCTGTCTCGTCGGCGAACAACCTGATTGTGGTGAAAACCTTGTCGGGTTCGGCGAACGTCGCGGCGGAAGCGCTGGACAGTATGCACTGGCCGGAGGTGCTGGGGACGCTGGCAGGCGACAACACGGTGCTGCTGATTATCCGCTCGAACGAGGAGACGATCACCGTCACCAGCCGCATCCGGGAAATGATGAAATAACGGCAATGGTTATCCCCGGCACGGAAAAGGAGTATCCATCATGATTCTATCCATGCGAATGCGGAATATCGCGCTGATTGAGGAACTGAGTCTGGAATTCGGCGAAGGGCTGCACGTTATGACCGGCGAAACCGGCGCGGGCAAATCCATCGTCGTGGACGCGGTCAATCTGGTGCTGGGCGGACGCGCCGCGCGGGAACTCATCCGCACGGGAACGGACAAGGCGTGGGTCGAAGCGGTGTTCGATGCCAGCGGCAATGTGGAAGTCGCAAAATGGGCGCAGGCGCAGGAACTTGATGATTTTGACGGTACGGTAACGCTCTACCGCGAAATCACACGCTCCGGGCGCAACCTCTGCCGCGTCTGCGGGGTGGTGATGCCGCTGTCCGCGCTCAAAGACATCGCCGTACTGCTGATGGACGTGCATGGGCAGCACGAGGCGCAGTTCCTGATGAACTCGCAGTATCACCTGCTGTTTCTGGATGCTGCGGGCGGCGACGATTATCAGGCGCTGCTCAGCCGCGTGGACGCAGCCTATCAGGCGTTCATCACCAACCATCGGCAGTACGCGCGCTTGGTCAAGGAGAATGAGAAGAAGCAGTACCGCATGGAATCGCTGAAAAAGTCGCTGGAGGAATTGGAAAAAGCGCGGCTGAAGCTGGGCGAGGAAGAAACGCTGGCAGCGGAAAAAGAGCGTTTCCGGCATTCGGAGAAGATTGCGACAGCGGTTGCGGCGGCGCATCGGGCGATTTCAGCGAACGATGACAGCGAGACGGTACTTTCGCGCGTGAAGGAAGCGGCGGATGCGCTTCGGTCGCTGGCGGCGTTCGGCGAAAACTACGTCAGTCTGGCGCAGCGGTGCGATTCAGCGTACTATGAACTGGAGGAAATCGGCTACGAACTGGCGGATCTGACCGAAAAAGGGGAGTTCGACCCCGTTCGGGCGGAGAAAGTTGAGACGCGGCTGGATTTGATTCGGCGCATGGAACGCAAGTACGGCGAAACGGTGGCGGAAGTCCTTTCGCAGCAGCAGAAGATGCAGGAGGAATACGACAATTACGTTTCGCTGGATGAGCAGGTTGCCAAAACGGGCGCGGAACACAAGCGCTTGTTGGCGCAGTATCGGCAGCTCGCGCGTCAGCTGACGGAGGCGCGGCACGGGCTGGCGAATGAGTTTGAGAAGAACATGATGGCGCAGCTGAAAGACCTCGGCATGGGCAACACCATCTTCAAGGTGTCGTTCGCGATTCGCCCGGAAGGGAAGATTTTCATGCCGCAGTCGGTCGGCGACGACGTGATTGAGTTTATGATTTCCCCGAACCCCGGCGAACCGCTGAAGCCGCTGTCAAAAATCGCTTCCGGCGGCGAATTGTCGCGCCTGATGCTGGCGATTAAGAGCCTCGAAGCTGAAAAAGGCGGCGTCGGCACGATGGTGTTCGACGAAATCGACACGGGCATCAGCGGGCGGATGGCACAGGTCGTCGCGGAGAAGATGGCGCTGATCGCGCGCAAGCGGCAGGTTATTTGCGTGACGCACCTGCCGCAGATTGCAGCGATGGCGGCACACCAGTTTCTTGTGGAGAAGCGTGTGGAAGGGGAGCGGACGAATACGAGTGTTCGCCTGCTTTCACCCAAGGAACGAATCAGCGAAGTCGCGCGGATGCTCGGCGGCGCGGACGGCAGCGAGGGCAGTGCCATGAGTCATGCAGCGCACATGCTCTATGTGGCGGGAAATCTGCCGGAAGAAGATATTAGTCATAGCTAATGGTGAAATTGACTAAAAAACTTTGGCTGACATTTGTCAAACTTTTCACTGTACCAAATGCATTATTATATGATATAATAGATTTCGTGTGATTGTGTCCTGTTCAGACGGATTCCGTCTGAATATGTGTTTTCTGCTGTCACGGCAGGGGATGCAAAAGGATTTGGAAAGGGGTTTTCTCTGTGTTTGTCAAACACATGTTTCCCGGCGGAACGCATCCGCATGAGGGCGTAAACGGCAAGGCCGTCAACAGCGGCAACGCCATTCGTGAGCTGCCCGCGCCTGCGCGCGTGGTGATTCCGCTCTCGCAGCATATCGGTGCGCCCTGCAAGCCCATCGTGCAGAAGGGTGATTTGGTGCTGGCGGGTCAGAAGATTGGCGAAGCGGGCGGCTTTGTGTCCGCACCGGTGCATTCGTCCGTCTCCGGCAAGGTCGTCGGCATTGAGCCGGTCGAGCTGGCGAATGGTTCGACGGTGTCCGCCGTCGTCATCGAGAATGACTTCCAGAACAACTGGGTGGAGCTGCATCCGGCGGAGCATCCGGAAACGCTGACCGCGCAGGAATTGCAGACCATCGTCCGCGAAGCCGGCATCGTCGGCATGGGCGGCGCGACGTTCCCCACGCAGGTCAAGATTACGCCCCCGAAGGGCAAGACGATTGAGAAGCTTGTCATCAACGGCGCGGAGTGCGAACCGTACCTGACGGCTGACCATCGCCTGATGCTGGAAAAGCCCGCGGAGATCATCGACGGCATCCATCTGATGATGCTTGCGCTGGACGTGAAGGAAGCGCACGTCGGTGTGGAGAACAACAAGATGGACGCAGTGGAAGCGCTCCGTGCCGCGGCGAAGAACGTCGAAGGCATCACGATTCATGATTTGCCCGTCCGCTATCCGCAGGGCGGTGAAAAGCAGCTGGTTTATGCCCTGACGCGCCGCAAGGTGCCGACCGGCGGTCTGCCGCTGGATGTGAGCAAGGTGCGCCGCATCTGGCCCTGTCAGGGCGGTGAGGGCCACTTTATGGCCCGGCTCGTCAAAGCCGGTACGCCCCGGGCTCTGCCGGCTCCCGGCGAGTACACCCCCGAAGAACAGCTCTGGCTGGCCGCTGCCGCCGAAGCAGGCAAAAAGGCCAAAGGCGGCAAGCCCCAGAAAGCCGCAAAGCCTGCGGATGCCCGCAGCGCCCGGCGGGAGAATAGCCGGGCTTGCCGGGAGGCCGTGCAGGGCCGCAGTTCCCGCAGCCGGGAGGCTGGGGCAGGGGATGCATCGCCCGCCCAGAGCCTTGCTGCATGGCGGGAATTTGCGGAGGAATATTTCCCGGAGCTGGCAAAGCGCCCTGCCGTGGTGCATGGCGGCGGCGTTCTGCTGCCGGCGGCTTTCCCGCAGACGAATCTTCACGTTTTGCGTGCAGGCGTCTTCGTGGGCAGTGTGCAGAAGGGGCGCTTTGTGCCGGAACATCATCTGTTCACGGCCTTCGGCGCGCTCTGCCGGAACTGTGAGGAACTGACCCTCGCCGACTCCCGAACCGTGGAATATCTCTCCGGCCGGGAGATAGAAGCTCACACCGCTGCCGACGGCTGGTGCTGTGTGACGGTGGACGGCTGGCCGCTGGGCGGCGGCAAAGTGTCCGGCGGGCGGGTGAAAAACCACTACCCCAAGGCCCTGCGTCTGCTGTAAACAGGCAGAAAAAGCGCATTTTTCCCCACGATCCGCCGAAAACCGGGCCGATAAGGCTTGAACGCTCTGCCCGGTTGTGCTACAATAATAGAGTTAGATTT